>ERZ795055.3243-NODE-3243-length-11983-cov-5.258887_pt1 | contig 11983 bp, 8 predicted proteins | sample MGYA00375139_ERZ795055 | MGnify/ENA primary metagenome ERZ795055 (study PRJEB30184, sample SAMN05720283) | anaerobic digester metagenome | isolation source: active sludge of municipal wastewater-treating anaerobic digesters | place: USA | collected 2015-01-23 ...
ACCGGAGACCTGCTCCCGACAAGCACGACGTATCCGCCGTACCGGATCAGCATGGTGTCCAACGGCTCCGGTTACTGCATCGCCTGGATCCAGGCCAGCTACGATGTCTATGCCGGCGTTTACGACGGGGCTTCATGGACAACGACCGGACCGATTGACGGGGCCAGCTATTACCTGTCGAGTCTGAGCCTGGCGACCGACGGAGTCGGATACTGCATCGCATGGACCGAACAGAACGCTTCCTATTATTATGACGCATATGCCAGCGTCCATGACGGGACCGGGTGGTCCGCCGCGGTAAATCTCGACGATAACCCAATGACGAACAATAATGATGCGAACAGCCTGGTCCTTGCAGGCAGCGGCGGCGGCTACTGCGCGGCCTGGTGCCAGTACGACTATGACACTGCCTATCATTACGACATCAACACCAACAGGTATGAGAGCGGAACCTGGCTGGGAGCCGAGTCAATCGCTGCATTCAGCAGCAGCCCCAATAGCGCCCAAATTGCCGCTTCGGGCGCCGATTACTGCGTTTCCTGGTTTCGAGGTATGGGCAGTACATACGGGATCTATTCGTGCCTGTATGACGATACTTCCGGTGATTGGGGCGAACCGGTCATGCTGAATGATTTGATATCATCGATGGGTACTTCACTGAGCTATCTTTATCTCGTGTCATCGGGTGCCGATTTTTCCGTGGTATGGTCCAGGCAGGATGGCGCAACATCTACGTATAATCTCGTCGCTGCGGCCAGTGAAGACGGACAGTGGGGTGAAAGCGAAATCATCAATGCCGAAGTACCCGGCCTATCGTCGGATTTTTACATCCAGCCCGGCGATTCAGGCTGCTTTATTGCCTGGAGGGGCCTATACGGCGGTACTTATAATCTTTTCGGAACCGCCTATGACGGGGGTGTCGGCAGCAAGTTCATACTCGACAGCGAACCGGGAATTATCGAGTATACTTGCCTAATCGTTCCATCCGGCGCAGGATACCGCAGTTTCTGGTATCAGAAGGATTCCAGGAATTTGTCCATATACAATCTCTGGACCAACAGGGTCGTTCCGTAAATATGATCGTGTAATGGCTGCGCCGTCGCGGCGCAGCCATCTGTTATTCAGGGCTTGCCGCCCGCGATTCTCTTGATGCCCGCACCCAGGCCTCCGAGCTTCCTGTCCATGCCTTCATAGCCGCGGTCCGCATGGTATATCCTTCGTATTTCGGTCTCGCCTTTGGCCGCAAGCGCCGCACACACCAGGGCCGCGCCCGCGCGCAGGTCCGACATCATTACCGGCGCGGCCGACAGTTTCTTGACGCCGCGGATTATGGCCGAGTTCCCCTCGATGGTGATGTCCGCGCCCATCCTCCTGAGCTCGGGCACGTGCGTGAACCGGTTTTCGAATATGGTCTCGATGACGACGCTGATCCCGTCCACGGTCGTGGCGAGCGCCATAACCGGCGCCTGAAGGTCGGTCGGAAACCCGGGATAGGGCGAGGTCTTGATTATGGTCCCTTTGAGTTTTTTCGACGGCGCGACCGAGACCCAGGAGTCTCCGGACTCGATCGCAAAGCCCATTTCGGCGAGCGTTCGGCACAGGGCCTCGACGTGTCTGGGCGCGACGCCGACGATCCGGACCCTGCCCCGGGTGATCGCCCCTGCAATGAGGTAGGTGCCGGCCTCGATCCGGTCGGGCATGATTTCATAGTTTACCGGTTTCAGCTTCTTCACTCCCTCGACCTCGATGCGCTCGGTTCCCAGCCCTGAAATCTTTGCGCCCATTTTGACCAGGAACTCCCCGAGGTCGACGATGTCGGGCTCCATGGCGCAGTTTTCGAGCACGGTCTTTCCCTTCGTGAGCACCGCCGCCATCAGCAGATTCGCCGTGGCGCCGACCGAAACCTTTTTCATGGTGAACACCGCGCCTTCGAGGCCCGGGGTCCTCGCCTTGATGTAGCCGTGCTCGAGGGTTATGGTCGCGCCGAGCGCCTCGAATCCCGCAAGATGGATGTCGACCGGCCGCTCGCCGATCGCGCATCCGCCGGGAAGCGAAACATCAGCCTCGCCGGCCCGGGCGAGCAGGGGGCCCATGACATAGTATGACGCGCGCATGGTCTTGACCAGCTCGTAGGGGACCTCCCTGTTGTCCAATCCGGTCACTTGTATTCTAAGGACGTTTTTCGCAGTGTCGAAATCGGTCTGTGCGCCAAGGCAGTTCACGACCTTGATCATGGTGCGTATGTCCTGCAGGTCGGGAACGTTTTTGAGCACCGTCTCGCCGTCGGCGAGAAGGCTCGCAACGATGATCGGCAGCGCCGCGTTCTTGGCGCCCGATATCCTGACGTCTCCCTCGAGTTTTTTGCCGCCGCGAATCCTGTATATGTCCACTTGGATGCTCCTGTGATATTACTTGTTGATGTCCTTGAGGTCGTCGATTTCCTTCTTGACCTTGTAGACGTCCTTGCCGAGGTCGCGGACCCTGTCGATGGCCTTGTTGCCGCCGAACAGAATGATGACGACCGCGATTATGATGATGAGCTCCCAGCCGCTTGGCATGCCTAACATGTGTTTCCTCCGGTGTCGATTAAACCCTGCAGCGCGCCAATTCTGGGGTCAGGACGTTTTTTTTGCAATCTTTTATGGGATTTTTTTGGTTAGAGGCGGACGTGATAAAAAAGAGCGGTCAGAACGGTATGTAGAGGATGTCCCCGGCCTTGAGGCTGTCGGGGTCTCTTATGGCGTTGAACCGGATGATCCGGACAGTATTGACGTTGTAGAGCCGGGCGATCGCCGACAGGCATTCTCCGCTGCGGATCCGGTGCGTGCGTACATTGGTCACGCGCTCGCGGTACAGATCCTCCTCCCGGCTTTTAAGCCTGTCTTTCGCTTCGGCCGGCAGCCTGAGAGAATAGTCCTTTGCGTAGGGAGGGATCGCCGAGCGGTTCAGCTCGGGATTGTACGTTTCAATGACCTTTTTCGGGGTGCCGGCGAGTTCGGAGACCCGGTTGATGTTGACGGGGTATTTCACCATGTAGTTTTCGGTGCGGGGGATTTCGGGTACGGCGATTTCGTCGTATATGTCGAACAGGCGCTGGTTTTTGTAGATCAGGACCAGCGCGATGTAGCGGTGCAGGTATTCGCTGGATTCCTTCGAGAGCGCTCCGCGGGCGATGAGCTCCTGCAGGTCGCGCGTACCGGACTTCTTGATCGCCCGGGCCACGTGGCCCGCTCCGCCGTTGTATGCGGTAAGCGCAAGCTCCCACGAATTGAAGATGCGGTGGAGGTTGCGCAGATGGCGGATGGCCGCCTCGGTGGATTTCTCGATGTCCCTGCGCTCGTCGATCCACTTGTCGGTCCTGAGGCCCAGCGGCCGGGACGTGTTGCCCACGAACTGCCAGAGGCCGACCGCCTTGCTTCTGGACACTGCATTCGGATTGAATCCGCTTTCGAGCAGCGGAAGCAGCGCGATTTCGTCCGGTATGTCGCCGTTCTTCGCGAATATCTCGTTGATGATGCCGCCGTAGATATGCGAGCGCTCGATCGACCTGATGCAGTACTCGCGCCCCCTGGTCAGGTAGATATAGATGTATTTTCTCACTTCTGGGTTCCTGCAGATCGAAAGGTCGTCCATTGACTCGAAGATATTTTTGTTCCCTATTCGGGGAAGATAGAGAATGTCCTTGTCCGGGTCGAAATTCATGACCGATTCGAGCCCTTCAGGCGTGAACGGACCGCCCGAGAAGAGGTTGAACAGTCCCCAGGAGAAGACATTCTGGCTGTGCCCGATAATTGCGAGAAAGATCGCCGCTGTAATGATAAATTTTGCCAGTCTCATCAGTTCATAATCCTTGTATTCTCATGTGATAGGACAAGCAAAAAAAATATGGGGGCTAATTCAAGTACTTTTTTCAGTGATCCGGGCCGGCTCTTGATTCTATCTATAATATATTATGCCCTGTTTGTCAAAAAAACGAAAGAAAAAAAGCCGATTGAGAGTAAATATTCTGTGTGAAAATCATATCCGGGCAGATTTCTCCCGGGAATCCCAAAAAATTGTTGTATTATTTCTGTAACGCCGGTTAGTGTATTTCCAGAACGTTATCCCGGGTTAATTGCAATGGAAAAAGTCACGGTCTGGTATTATCAGGACAATAATGAGAACGAAAGGCTGATCGATGCGATCAGGAGCATCGGGCTCGGCGTTTCAGTTCTGAATGGCGATGAGATCAAGGACGCTAACATAAACGATCAACAAATCAACATCGTCATTGTCGATATAATCAAAGAGCCGGCCGGGAATATTCTGGAGTCTCTTTCGGCGGATTCGAGGCTGCAGAGCTGCCTGAAGTTCGTCTTTCTTGCGAAAAAAGAAATAACCCCCGCATCGCACCTTTCAGTCAATCTCATGCATGTCGAATTCATTTCGAGGCCGGTGAATCCCAGGGAGTTCCTCCTGCTGCTTGAAAAATCGGTCATCGTAGAGCGTTACCGCGAGATCATGAAGTTCATATCCATGGAGGCCGAGAGCAGGATCGAGACCTACGAAGGGCTTATGGACATCAACCGGAAGAACATATTCGAGTCTGAAAAAGAAAAGGCTGCGTTTGAGAAGATCCTCCATTACGAGAAAAACCTGATGAGGGAGCAGAACAGGCTGAACAAGGCGATCAAGGATTTCTCCCTGCTCAGGCAGAGCGACTATTTCGACATGAAGAGCAGGATCAAGGCCGAGGAGATGCTTTCAGACCTTCGGAGGAAGGAGCTCCTCGACGCCCGGGACGTCATCGAAGCGCAGGGATCGGTCATCGATTATTCCGCCGTCGAGCTGAAGGGCGCTCAGGATATTATCAATGCGGTTGAAAGCGTCGCCGAGCTTGGAAGGCAGGAAGCCATCCAGCTCCACCACGGACTCAAAAACCAGATCGATATCAATAACAGGCTTTCCCTGGAAAATAAAAAGCTCAAGGAAGAACTGCTCAGGTTGAAAGAACGATCGGACAAAAAGGGCTGATGGAGCGTTTTTATGGAATGGGAAAGAATACTGTCTGATGCGGTCAAAGACGGCCAGATACGCGAGCTGCACCTGAGAAAGCTTCCGGTCCTCAGGACCACGACGAACTGGAAAAAGGTCGAGCTTGTCGGATGGGTCGACCATCAGATGAAATACACCCACTACAAGGGCGGGCTCGTGCGCCTCAATGACAACCTTTACTTTGTGCAGGAAAAGACAATCAAGGCTCTGCAGGAATTCATGGACTGGGATTTCCCGAGGAAAATTCTGGTCACGACCGATTAATCGTCCCTTTCCTCCTCGCTGTCCATGAAAAGGCTTATCACCGCGTCTTTCTTCTGGGCCGTTTTTATCACGTCATCTATGTGTTTTTTCGAGATGATCACGTGCGTGTCCGATATCCTTTCGATGATCGCCTCTTTCATCTTGCCGAGGTAGAGCTCGTCGATGAACGACGGGTGGCTCGTTTTCAGCAGAATGCTCAGGGAAATATCGATCCTGATGGTCTGGGTCGACCATTCGTTCAGCAGGAAGTTCAGGTTCTGCGGTATCTGGTTCTTCGAGTGTTTTTCGAGAGCGTCCAGGAAGCAGCGGAGCGACATCCCCCTCTTCTGCGCCCTCACGATCGACGCCTTGCTCACCAGGGCGTGAAGCAGTACGTCCTGTTTCACTATCTCGGAGTGAGCCAGCAGGTTGAAGAGGCTCAGCGCGCTGATTTCGTGCGTGGGAATCAGTATCGTGAAATCCGGGTTGATATACACGCACTTCTGCGGCTTCTCCTGCCTCGGCGGGGCGTATGTCTTGAAAAGCATCTGGAGCGCTTCGTTTCCCGGCTCGGACACGATGAAGATGCCGTGATGGTAATCAACGATTCCGAGAATGACGAAGAGTACGAGCGTGTTCTCGATTTCCTTGCAGATCCTCTCCTTCTGCTTCATGCATTCGTTAAGCGGCTTTTTTTTCTGAGAGTAGATCATGGCGAGCGCGAGGGCTATGACCGCGCTCCTCGCGAGTTTCGGCCTCTCGTGAAAAATTTTCAGGATGATCTGGAGTATCATGGGCTCGGGAAGATCCACCGGGCAGGGGAAGATCGAGGTTTCGTCCGCCGGGCTTTCGAGAGATTTGATTATGCGGAAAAGGATCTTTCTGGGGTTTTCGATGTCTTTTTTGATGTTTCGCAGGGAAACGGTGATGATGTCCTTGTTAACGGTGAGGCAGTCGAGCCTGTTCAGGAGAAACAGCGACATCTCGGCCGTCTTTTCAAGGGAATAATGCTCACCCTTGCCGCACTTGATCCAGGCCATTGATTCGATTATACGCCGCTTGTCGATTTTTCTGAATTCGTTCTGTTTGGTAAGGAACAAGCCGAAGGTCGAAATGGTGTCGAACGCGTAGAATATGTTGAGCACGGCGGTGTAGCCGTTCTGGATCGCCGGTGCGGTTATTTTTTCGGCCTCCTCGTTGAGGGCCGAGAAAAAATACTGCCTGTCAAGAATAAGGTAAGCGCTGAATTCCGGTTCGATCGACTGGTAAACGTCGAGGATCCCTTTTTTCTGGAGCTCCGGAATCAACTGGTTGACGGTTTTTTCCCCGGCCTTCTTTATCGCTTCATCCAGGGTCACGATCCCGCCCGCCAGAGTCATCATGTTCAGAAGCCTGACGGTTTTTTCGCCGCCCATGTACTGGGCTGCGCGTATTTCCCTGTTATGCGTCAGGGCGAGATCGGCGCAGCTTTTCAGCTTTTCTTTTATCAAAGAAGAGTTTTCAATATGTATGAACGGCGCTATCTCCTCGATCCCGTATACTTTATCGAGCTTGTTGCTGAGCAGCTGCCTGTTTTTGATCGTATAGATCAGCAGTTTCTGCATGAGGACCCGCGTGATCCTTTCAATATTATGTATCCCGAGCTTGAGGTCCTTGTCGATCTCGCCGTAATTGATGCCGTCCTCGTGCTGGTACACCGACCTGAGGACTTTCAGCTCGTCGGTATTGAGCGTCCGCAGAACGGAGTCTATTCCGACAGGGGAAAGCAGGGCGGTTTTCAGCGTAGCAGGGTTTATGGTTTTTAGCTTGAAATGTGACGATAAATCCTGTAGCTGTTCCGGTGAGAGTTTTTTTGTCGCTTCAGTAAATAATTTCATTGTAAAAAAATTGTAGACACTTGATTGTGCCTATTTTATATAGATGCAATTATTTATGCAATAAATTTTGTACAATTATTCAATTTTTGGCGAATAATCAACCGCAAACGGCCGATTCCGGCAAACATGAGCTGTTTTCATGATCTGTTTACCGCCCGGCCCGGGCTGATGAAATTAAATTCAGACTGGAGAAATTCATGATTCAGTTTCTTCGCGTTGACAAGGAAAAGATCAATCCCGCGGAATTTTCGGTAATCGCAGGCCGGGAAGCCGCCGTTTTTTTCCTGAAGCGGTTGCTTTACCTCATTCTGTTCATATATTCGACCCAATTCCTGGCCGTGGCGCTTCCGTTCGTCAAGACGCCCTTCACGCCCGTGTATTTCATAGGCAGCCTCGCCACATTTATCCTCCTGGCCAGGGTCGCGAACCATATCATCAAGTATGTCAAATTCAGCGGGGGAAAAATCAGCGTCGCTCCGGCTGAAATCATCGTGCACGACAGCAAGAATGGCTACAGGATAAGCACTGAATCAATCACCTATCTGGAGCATAATATTCTCGGCAACCTGGTCATCAAGGAAAAATATGACAGGATATCCTTTCCGCTGATGCTGCTCGCCGAAGACGACCGTGAGAAGCTCCTGGCCGCTTTCCAGGACATGGCCCCGAAGAGGACAAAGAATTACCGCAAGATATGGGAATTCGTCGACGCAGTCGTCGTGGCCCTTGTTCTGGCGGTCCACATCATTCAGTACATCGTCCAGGCGTATTATATTCCTACCGGGTCAATGGAGGACACTCTCCAGATCGGCGACCATCTGTTCGTCGAGAAGATCACCTATGGCCCGATCATTCCACAGATGTTCGGTATGGAGAAGTCGCTGCACCTTTCCTGCCTGGGCATAAGAGGTGTTGAGCGTGGCGATATCGTCATTTTCAGGCCGCCGCACGAGCAGGACAAGGACTACATAAAGAGGTGCATAGCGCTTCCTGGCGACAGGTTCGAGATCAAAGAGGGTTCTGTTTGGATCAATAACAAAAAGCTCGAGGAACCCTATACCAAGGGCATTACGAGATGGTATAATTTCGGGGGAGAGAAAAACGAAATCGACGGGGTCGTCCCGCAGGGAAAGGTCGTCGTGCTCGGAGACAACAGGGAGAATTCCCAGGATGGAAGATACTTCGGGTACCTTGAGATAGAAAAAATCAAGGGCAGGGCCTTTATCCTGTACTGGAACACCAGCCAGGTCCTGAATTTCGACTTCTCGCGCTTCGGATTGATCCGCTGATCCGGCCGGTCAGCGGCTGATGTAAACGCAGGACACGCCCCGATGGCTGAGGGATAATGGACCAGGGCATATTCAGGAGAAGAGTCTATATAAGCGCCGTTCTGTTTGCCCTGGCCTCCCTTTTTCTCATCGGGAAGCTGGCATCCCTCCATTTTTCCGGTAAAATACTGATCGATTCGAACCCCAGGCCCGAGATACGGCGCGGGGCCATCAAAGACCGCAACGGTTATATCCTGGCCATGACCATTGAAAGCCGGTCTCTCTTCGCTAATCCGATGGAAATCGACAACGCGGCCGATGTAGCGAGCCTGATCGGGCCGATCATCGGACTGCCGTCGCGCGAAATCGAGGAAAGGCTCGGCAAAAAGCGGCATTTCGTGTGGCTCAGGCGCAAGCTCGACGACCGCACCGCCGAGCAGGTTAGGTCGCTCGGCCTTAAGGGGCTGTACTTCAAAAACGAACACCTCAGGGTCTATCCCAACCGGAACCTCGCCTCGAACATCATCGGCTTCGCGGGCATCGATAACAACGGCCTCGAGGGCATCGAATTCGGGCATGACGACCTGCTCATGGCCAAAGGCGTCGACGCGGGGAGCGACGCCGATTACGCGCTCATACGCGGCAAAAACGTATGGCTCACCATCGACCGTTTCGTTCAGGGCGTCGCCGAGGCCGAAATCGAGGCCTCGGTCAGGCGGCATAGCGCCAGGCAGGGCGCGGCGCTCGTGATGGAAGTCGCGACCGGAAGGGTTCTCGCGCTGGCGCATTATCCGAACTTCGATCCCAACAGGTACTACGAGTATCCGGCTTTCGCGAGGAGGAATTTTTCTGTCATCGATTCGTTCGAACCCGGATCGACCATGAAGATCATCTCTCTGGCCGCGCTCGTCGAATATGGAAGGCTTGTCCCGGGCAGGTATTACACCTGCGCGGGCAGCGTCGATATCGGAGACGCGACCATAAACTGCACCGGGATCCACGGCACCTTGGACATGGAGGGAATAATAAGCAACTCCTGCAATGTCGGCATAATCAAGGCCGTGAAGGACCTGAAACGCGAAGAATTGTATTCCATGCTCAGGCGCTTCGGTTTCGGCCAGAAATCGTGCGGAGATCTGCCGGGGGAGACCGAGGGGATACTGCGGCCGACTGTAAAATGGTCGGGCCTCTCGAAGTATTCGATCTGCATAGGACAGGAAATTTCGGTGACGTCGCTGCAGCTCGGTGCGGCGTTTTCGGCAATCGCCAACGGAGGGGTGCTCAATGCTCCGGCCCTGATCGAGGCCGTGGAGGATCCGTCGGGTGAGATCATCCAGGGCTTTTATCCCAGGGCCAGGGGAAGGGCGGTCTCGAAGGCCACATCGGATTATCTTCTCAGGATGATGAGGTCGGTGGTCCGGCACGGTACCGGCGGGATGGCGGCCTCGGTGTATTACGACTCCGCGGGAAAAACCGGCACTTCGCAGAAATTCATCCGCCAGGCCGGGGCATATTCCGACAGGGTCATATCGTCGTTCATAGGGATTGCGCCCTACGGCAGGCCCGAAATCTGTGTCCTGGTATTCATCGACGATCCGGTTGACCGGCTTTCCGGCGGAACCATTGCGGCCCCGGCTTTTTCCAGAATCATTGACACGGTGCTTCCCGTGCTGGGAGTAAAAAACGGGTCTATGAATGCGAAAGTTCCGATACATAAACCAGGAGAACGGAGGCCGTCTATCGGCTCCGTCATGCCCGATTTTCGCGGCATGGACCTGGTCGAAGCCGTTGAAGCTCTGAGTACTTTACAGAAGGAGCGCGGTGTCGAGTACCGGATTTCCGGCGAGGGAAAAGTGTACGACCAGCAGCCGGCGTCGGGCGTACGGTTTACCGGAAAAGAAACGATAATTCTATACATGAAACAAACGCAATGACCCTGCTTGAACGAAACCTCTCTGTTTTGAAAGGAAAAAACCCGGAGCTCCACTCCCTCCTGGCTGCGGTGCCCGACGATGAAGCCATCACCGCGGAGGAGACCGGGGCCGGCGATCGCGTCCCGCAGGTGGCCAGGGGCGCAAAGAAGGTCATGGTCCACAGCAGGTTCGATCCCGTCAAGGAGGCCGAACGCTTCATCAGCGAAATCGATCCTTCAGACTACGACCTTATCGTCGTGATGGGATTCGGCTTCGCCTACCATATCCAGGTGCTGCTTTCGAGAATGAACGACAATACCGTGCTCGCGGTCGTTGAAAAGAACCCGGGAATGATCAGGGCCGCGCTGGCCCACCGCGACCTTTCGGCCGCGCTCGCCGATCCGAGGCTTGTGGTCATGGTAACCCCCGGCGAGGACGATTTCGCCGAAATGCTCAGGGGCAAATCATCCAAGCGCGTCAGCTTCATCACCCACCGGGGATCGCACCAGCTGGACCCCGACTATTACGCGAGCGCGACCGGGCTCGCGCGTTCGTTCGTTTCGACCAAGGAAGTGAACATCGCGACGCTCGCGAAATTCGAAAAGATATGGAGCTCGAACATCGCACGCAACCTGGGCCGTTTCATCGATAGTCCCGACGCCGGGATTTTCTACGGGAAATTCACCGGAATCCCCGCTATCGTCGTGGCCGCCGGCCCATCTCTTCACATGAGCATGGATTTCATCAGGCGGAACCGCGACAGTGCGCTGATCGTGGCCGTCGACACCGCGTACCGTATACTCGTCAGGGCCGGCATTGAACCGCATTTCTGCCTCGCGGTGGATCCGCAGGTCATAAATGCGCGCTACTTCGAGGGAACTGGCCCGACCGAAACGGTGCTCGTGACCGACCCTACCGTGCACCCGGCGACCTTCAGGCTTTTCAGGGGGAGGGCGGTGACCGCTGGGATCGCGTTCGAGATGATGAAATGGATAGAGAAGATTTCAGGCGCCAGGGCCGAGCTCTCCCACGGCGGATCGGTGTCAACCAACGCCTATGACTTCGCGAAAAAGCTCGGCGCGTCGCCGGTGATCATGACCGGGCAGGACCTCGCCTTCACCGGCGGATACGCGCACGCCAGGGGATCGTACCTCGACGAGCAGGTCCATCTGCGCACAGGGAGGCTCGGCACCGCGGAGATGTTCAACCGCCGGCAGCTTACGGCGCTTCCTCCGATATTCGTCAGGGGAATCGGCGGCGGACGCGTTCAGACCAACCAGAAAATGGTGATATTCATGTCGTGGTTCGAGAAGAGAAACGACGCCGATCTCATCAATGCGAGCGCCGGCGGGGCGGTGCTGCCGGGAATCAGGCATGTGCGCTCCGAAGAAATCCGCCTGCCGGGGCCATCCCGCGACATCGCGGCTTCCATAAAAAGCATCCTCGCAGCCGCGGAGAATGACGGTTCATCAGAGGGCCTGCGTTCCGGTGTGCGCGATGCGCTTGCCGAAAAGATCGATAAGATGTCAAGGGAGGTCGATTCGATCATTCCGGTATTGCAGCGTGCGGCCGGCTTTTCAGAAAAGCTCGTACATGAGATGCGGGCGAAGAGGAGGGACCAGGGCAAGGTCGATTACATCCTCACCAA
>ERZ795055.3253-NODE-3253-length-11958-cov-4.245400_pt1 | contig 11958 bp, 9 predicted proteins | sample MGYA00375139_ERZ795055 | MGnify/ENA primary metagenome ERZ795055 (study PRJEB30184, sample SAMN05720283) | anaerobic digester metagenome | isolation source: active sludge of municipal wastewater-treating anaerobic digesters | place: USA | collected 2015-01-23 ...
TCAAGTTTCCAACAAATATCTCTGATTCATTTTCAAGTAACCACCAGGCCTTTTCTATGCAATCATTGATATTATCATATACAATTATCTCCTTACCTGGTATAAACAGGTCAGAAATATTCTGTTTGTTGTCTGTCAACAAGCAGCTTCCCACCCCTGTTGCTTCAAAAAGTCTCATATTTCCAGCATATTCTCCGGTTGCACCAAGATGGTTGTTCATTACAATTTTAGAATTTGCGAAAAGGTTGTACATTCTTGTTCCAAATACAGGATCATGTTTTTTCCTTAATACTAAATCAGGATAATTCTCAACTTTTTCCTTTCCGTAATGCAAAAAAGGAAAATAATCAGTCAACTTTAACAGATGCAGAAATTTCAAAGATTTGTAAACCATGTTTAGAAATTGTTTGATCCTTATCCTGTATTGCTGTTCTGTATTCACATAAAGGGATAAATTCAAACCGGCATTTAGCATATTCTCAATTAAACGAATCCTCTCCTTATGAAAGCCAGGTCCTGTTGCAAGAGAGCCTGAAAAAACTATATCTTCCCCATAAGTCTGATTTACCATATTTATTCCGGCAAGAACTGAAGTGTCAAATCCATGGTAGACATGGTATGCACGATGACCATTTGATTCCAGAAAATCTTTTAGCCCTGGTGTACAGGTTATGATGAAATCAACATATGGTAACCTTTCCAGTATCTTCGGTCCGAAAGGAGAACAATGAAAACAGATTATTAGTTTTACATTTTTTATTGTTTTCCTGACTAGCTGAAGAAAGCCAACATCAGTAACACTCAGGTTCTCAATCCATAAAACATCAGGATTATACTGTCTGATTTCCTCAAGAAAGAATTCATTTTTCCCGGCTGTCTTTTTACCTCTTTCATGCCTCCACTTCCTGAATGACAATTCATCATTGGCAATTAAACAACCTGTTTCAATGCCAGACTGGTTTAGCGCCTTGATATATGCACCAGCAAATTCAGTTGTCTCACTTATAATGCTGTTCAGATATTCCCTATAAGGTTGATTCACATAAGGTAGTTTCTTATCATGAAACAAGCTAAGATTTCCGGGATACATTGTACTGACAATAAAAATCTTGAAGTTCATCAAGGCAAATTTACTGGTTATGCAATTTTGTAAGTAATATAAGCATTATACCTTATGCTTTAATTTTATTTCATAGCTTACAACAATATATGTCATTAACAATATTATAGCTATATAACAAGTAATCTCAATTCCAACAAATATTCTTATAAAATCAAGGAATTCATTATTTCTGAAAAAAGCCAGGGAAATTATTGATAAAAAATAGAATATCTGCCATATACTTAATAATTTAATTTTTTGCAACGAGACAAACACTGTACTAAAGGAGGCTACAATAAAATTCATTGCATATGACCATACAAGTATCTGAGAAATCCTTCCGGAATAGTCCCAGTTATCTCCAAAGACGAATTTAAATAATTCAACACCGTAGATCGAAATAATAAGGACCTCAAAAGTTCCAATAAGCAAGACGAGGCCAAGTACAGTCAATAAGTCCTTTTTAAGGCTTAGTTTCAGATTGTATTTTTCTGTAATACTTTGCAGAAGCACATTTGATAAGGATGTCGAAATAAGTGCCAGCGGAACAGAGAGCAGAAGTTTTGACAAGTCAAAATATCCTGTAAAAGCGGATGAATAGAACTTATTAATCATAATTGCCGGTAGCAGAAAACTGCAGGCACTCATGAAACTTGGAATAACATTGAATCTGGGGAATTCCGAATATTTCCTTGCAATATATTTCACCTTCACCAGACTAAGCATATTGGCATATAAGCCAGTTTTTCTACTTTGATACAAACCTGAGATTACATTAGCTATATGTCCAAGGATATCACCAATTACAAGTCCTTTACTGACAGCTATGCTTTTAAGACCTACCTGTGCGCTTCCTTCAATTATCCTTCTTGTAAATTTGTTTACTGAAATCTGTACAAACCCTTTTTTTCTTGTCAGCCAGTTATTAATTGTCTGATAGAAACTATAGAAAAAGATACCAGCAGGTGCAAGAATCAGAAAAAATGAATATTCATCAGAGAGATTAAGGAAACCAGTAATTTCATTTTTCCATAACAAAGCAGAAATAGCAAGCAGTGAGCTGAATACAAAACTTATTGCAACTGAAAGAAGCATGACATTGGCTGCATCCTTATCCTTTTTAGGCAGAATAATGGCAAGATCGTATTTAAATGAAGCAATTATCGAAAATATTCCAATCAGACTCAGATAAACCGAATAGGCACCAAAGGTATCAGCAGAATAATATCTTCTCAACAGCGGTTGAAGAATCACAGGTATCACCTGCGCTAGAGCTGTGCCTGATACAAGGATAGAAGTATTCCTGAGAATCTCAGATTCTTTAAGCGCCTTTATCAGATTTCGGCCATTCATTTACACTAAATTCCGTTAATTAGAATCTTATATTTTTGAGCAATCGTTCTTATTGTATATTTTTCTTCAAAAGCTTTTCTACCGTTGGTTCCCATAATTTTCCTGACATCCTCACTGGATTTAAGAGTATTAACAGCATTTATGAATCCGTCAACATCACCCGGCTCAACTATAATTCCACAGGCTTCTTCACGAACAACCATCGCTATTTCTGATTCAGGTGGCACTAATGCAATTACAGGAATACCAGCTGCCATTATACCGTAGATTTTACTTGGTACAGCCATCCCTTCCAATCCTGCCTCAAGTGAAACAATTGCTGCATGACATGCTGTAATGCTCTTTCTGAAATTCTCTTTAGCCTGAAATGGCAGCATAATAACATTGGTGGGCATTTGCATATTCATGGAATGAAGAAGTTCATTTTTTCTGATTCCATCTCCAATAAACATAAACATGACTCCTGTTGTATCCCTCATTACAGCCTTTCCGATAGTTTTCATATCATTCCAGAGGCCCATATTTCCTGAATACTGGACTATAAAATTATCCTTCAGATTATATTGTTCAATAATTTCATTTCCTTCAAAGCCTGCAGGACAGATCAGTTCATCATCCTGCCACAACGGAATATAGGCTAGTTTTTCAGGGTGTGAAATAAATTTTTCAATCCATACCTGCATATCTCTTCCGATAACAATCAGGAGGTCAGTTTTTTTCAGTGAAAAGACAAAAAATCTTTGCCATAACCTTACAATAAGGCTCTTCCTCTTAAGTTTTCCCAAGCGTATAAGTCCTTCAGGAAAGATATCAAGAAGTATCTGAATGAATTTTCTTTTTTTCAGAAAACATATCAGAGATAAAAAGATTGCAAGTGTAGGAGGTGTAGTATGAGTCATGACAGGTCTTTTATCTTTTGAAAATAAAAGCTTTACAAAAACACTTGTCATGAAGGTCACATAATTAATAACTCTTCCAGAAATTGATGTTTTTCTGAAATTGGTTGAAGTTAAGTAAGATATGTGAATGCCATTAAATACTATTTCTCCTTTTTGTCTTTTTGTATAAGTATAACTTGGCTGGGCACACCAGACCTCAATATCGACTTTATCCCTTACAAGAGCTGAGCATAAATCAGTAAAGAGGTTGGCAGTAGACACCTCATCAGGATAGAATACCTGAGTTATAAAAAGTACTTTGCTATTCATTTTTCGGGAAACCCTGTAATCAGGATGGAAAACTGTTCAGGACTGCAGATACTTTCAATATATCATCAGCAGTATGGAAAGTTGAGACAGGGAGGCTGAGGGTTGTTCTGTGAATTTCCTCTGAAACCGGAAATGAGAGATGGTTTAGGAATGGAAGGGCCTTTTGTTTATTTGGGGCTATCGGATAATGTATTTCAGTTTTTATGTCGTTATCAAGCAAAAATTGTCTGAGTTCATCCCTTTTCTTATGTCTGATATTGAATATATGATATACATCCTGTAATCCCTCAATTTCTACAGGTAAAATAAAGTCTCCCTTGATATTTTCATAATATAGTCTGGCAAGTTTTCTCTTTCTTTCATTAATGGAATCCAAATTCCTTAGCTTTATCCTGAGAAATGCAGCCTGTATTTCATCAAGTCTCGAATTTATGCCTATATAAACATTGTTATACTTGATATTAGAGCCATAATTTCTCAGCATCCTTATTTTATTATAATATTCTGTATTGTTCGTTGTTACAGCGCCCCCGTCACCCAGGCAGCCAAGATTTTTTGAAGGATAGAAACTGAATGCAGCAAGGTCGCCGAAACTGCCTGTCATCTTTCCTTTATATATAGCGCCATGAGCCTGAGCACAATCTTCTAACAGATAGAGTTTATGTCTGTTGCAGATATCTAATATCGGATCCATATCACATGGTTTTCCATAAAGATGCACAACAAGAACAGCTCTCGTATTTTTTGTTATAGCTGCTTCAATGAGTCCGGGATCAATATTGTATGTTTTTATGTCAGGTTCAACAAGAACAGGCACATTACCTGTTTGTACAACAGCCAGAATAGTTGCGATGTAAGTATTGGATGGTACAATAATCTCTGAACCTGAAGGCAGATCCAGAGATTTAATTGCCAATATCAAAGCATCAAGACCTGATGCCACACCGGCACAATGATCAACACCAATATAGTCTGCAAATTCCTTTTCAAATAATTCAACATTTTTACCCAGGATAAACCACCCGGAATCCAGAACTTCAGAAAAAGCGTCCTTTAATTCCTTTGCATAAGGTCTATTGACTTTATTCAGATTATCGTACTCGATCATAATATTTCTCAAAAATATAATCACCTTCATCAAAACTCTCCGAAGCAAGTACCATCAGTATTGCATTTTTAGAAAAATCATACATCTTATGCCAGTCCCTTGGTTGAAGTATCAGGCATTTAGCCGGTGAATTCAGTTGAAATACTTCTTCTTTTTCTCCGTCGTTGTTATATATCCTGCATCTTCCTTTTATGCAAATTGCTGCCTGAATTGTTTTATGGTGCCTGTGCCCCCCCCTTTCTGAACTATCAACACCATAAATATAAAAAATCCGCTGTATTCTGAATGGCAGAATATTATCAATTACAGTCAGATTTCCTCTGTTGTCAGTAAAGGTCTTTAAATTAAGAAAATGAGCCATCAGTTATAATAATTAGAACTAAATTATGCAAGATGTAAGTTACCATACTTCTTGATACTTAACATATTGTATCCGGTTGTTTTTTTTATAAAATATTTAAGTCCTGATTTGATATTATCAATACTTGTTCTGTAAAACGGACTTTTATAATCTTTAAATTCATCGGAAAGGTTTTTCTCAAGTGAAGTGAGCAAATTAAGATATGGAGAATAAATATGTTTTATAACACTTTCAGGAATATGGTTCCACCCCAGATCAATATAACCATCTGTAAGAAATCTGACAAAATGAAAATGATAGAATACAACCTTAAACTTATTTTTTGTTTTTTTTTCTATTCCATATAATGTGTCATTCTCGTATAGAATATTGTAAGCAGAGATATTCCAGGGAGCCACTCCTGCACCAGGATTTTCAGAAACTTTAACGCTTGAGTATTCTATTGGCCAGTCATCAAGGTACTTCTGGTCACCAAATTTACCATCTTCATACCTGTTATAGCACCAGTCTATGCACTGGTCAATCCAATGATTCAGTACTTTTCTGCTGTCAATATCATTTGTAAAAGTCAGATACTGAACACAATACTTTCCAGCGCGTCTTTCTTCATACATTTTAGAAAACCACGAATATCTGTGTTCAGTTATGAGTATTTTTTTTAGTTCATTCAATTCTTCAGTCAAATCAAGAGGTGAATTGAAGAAATATAAATCTGCATCCAGGTAAGTACACTCAGAAACATTATATCTTTTGAAAATATATTCAATAGTTGAAGAGGTACATGTCCAGCAATATTCTGCTTTGGTCCTTTCATTTTTAACACTAAGCAGCCGGTTGTCCTCAAATTCAGCCAGAGGAATAAGAGTAGCATTTTTTAGTTCAAGAGTTGTCAGGATTGAATGACACTGATCATCAAAAGTGAATATGTAGATATGGAAATCTGTACAAACACTTTCAAGTGAATGGTACATAGCCAGTCCCCTGCTCAGGTAGAATGAATCAAATAGGGTGCAGAAATTCATCGTGTATTGCTAATTCAGACCGAAAGGTCAGGGCTGAGCTTTTTTAATTCAAACAAATATCCTCTGAAAACGGATTTAATATTTGTTCTGTCCTGATTATCAAACTGATATATCAGTGAGTATTTATTATTAATAAATTGAAGAAATTTATTTTCATTGAAGAACCAGCAGGGATAAGATGCCGCATAAATTTCAGGATTAACTTTTTGAACCGTAATCCTGTCTTGCCCCTTAATGAAAGGCATTTTATCAAAAAAAATATAATTGAATTCTTTCTGCATCAGAGATTCCAATACCTTGTATGGCTCTCTGAGGTATGGGAGAACGCTTGATAAAATCAAAATATCAGGCAGGCTATCAGCCAGACATTCATCAACTGTATAATGGAACCTTAAAATATCATCCTGAAATAATTCTATACCTGAGTCGACATACAACTTTTGTTCAACAATATTCCATCTGGGCTCAGAGACAGAGGAAAGGATAGATCTGCAATGGTAATAGCTGCTACCGAGAGAACCCCCAAAATCAAGAACATTAAGCCTGTTGCCCTGCCGCGCTGAAACATAAAGCAGTGCAGTTAAGAGAGGATAGTTGTAATAATAATCATTGAACAGGACTGAATCTCTTTCATACCTTGCTTTTCCGTTCTTCACAATTAATGCTGCCTGTTTTACCATATCAAGAATAGACATTGAATCATACCCAGTGCACTCAGCAAGCGCAGAATCCCAGTCTGAATAATTACCATGCCATCCATAAAATAAACCTGTAAGTCTGCGGATAATAATAGGTGGTAATAAGTCTTTTAATATATCTTTTTTATAAATCATGTAAGATGTCGGAAATAATTGCTAGCTATTATCTGAATGGGACTTTTCTATCGACTGTAACTGTTATAGTATAAAGTATCATGATATCTAGGACAAAAACTGGTATAAGGAGATTTGGAAATTTCCTTGACAACATAACCAGAATTACAATTGAAGCATTAATCAGTAATGAATATAGTATTGTTTCCCGGTGACTCAAACCAGACTGAACAGCACGCTGATAAACATGCTTCCTGTGAGCCACACTTAATTTTTCCCTGTTTCTCCATCTTCTGAAAAGAGTCAGTGAAGCATCAAACCAGAAAAGGGATGTTAGCATTAGCCAATGCAGAATAGACAAGAGCTGTTCATTATGATACCAAATGCCGGTTATAGCCAGGATAAATCCCAATTGTGTACTGCCGATGTCTCCCATGAAAATCTTCGCTTTCGGCCAGTTCCAAATCAGGAATCCTACGACAGTTGCTATTAAAATAATGTTCAGAGTGTCTTGTGTAAATAGAAATAATGCAAGGCTGACAGCTATGGCTTCAAGAGAAGCATAACCATCGATTCCATCAAGAAAATTAAAAAGATTAATAAACCAAACAATGCCTATCAATGCAACTGTATATAAGAAAAAATTATTTCCAATGTTCAATCCTGAAATTGATACAGGTGATATGTCCTTTATAAAAAACAGAGCAAGCAGAGCAGAAAGAAACTGTGCAATAAGCCTGACAAAGGGAGGCAAGGTAAAGACATCATCAATGAAGCTTACAATTGCCAGTATTATACCACATAACAGAGCCAGAAACAAGTTCGTATCAAGCAGTTTAAAGTACCATAATAAACTTATTCCCAGAAACCAGCTCATTACAATTGCAACTCCTCCTCCCCTGGGAGTGGGAATCTCATGAGAACTTCTCTCGTTCGGGATATCAAGAAGAGAATGCTTAAGAGCTATTTTTCTGACAATGAAAGTCAGAAGATACGAGAGCAGAATTAGTCCAGCTGAAATATATAGAACGAGCCTCACAAAATCAGAATCAGGTTAGAGTAGTACCGGACTTATGCATTTTTGCTATTGACATAAGACTCGACCATGCGCTGAATGCCCTCCTCGGAAGACAGCGGAGGTTTGAAATCGAGAAGTTTAAGAGTTTTGCTGTTATCCATTTCGAAGGATCCATATAGTCTGTCAAAGATCTTTGGTATCCTGGACTTGCCAATATTTACAAGAAAACCTGGCATTCTGAATAACCATACTTTTTTGTTCAGGTATTTTGAAATCATCCTTACTAGTTCCGTAGTAGACAGAGGTTTTTCATCCATTGCGATAAAGATTCCTGAAGCCCTTTTTTCAATTATCCTGTCGATGAAAGCAACAAGATTTTCTGCTGATGTAAAACTTCTCTTATTATTTACTTTTCCCAGGGGAAGAAAAGGAAACCTGTCAACCAGTTTTAGTATACTAAGCATATTGGCTTTTACTCCAACACCATATACAAGGGGTGTCCTTATTATTGAAATGGTGAAATCGGGGCTCTCCATTTTACGAAGTTCAATTTCAGCTTCATATTTGCTTTTCCCGTAAGAATCATCCGGTTTGCAGACTGAGTCTTCATTCCATGGGCCTGACATAGGATTATATTCACCATAGACTTTTACTGTACTCAGGAAGATGAACTGTTTTACACCAGCTTCTTTAGCTCTTTGTGCAACATTCAAGCAGAGATCCCTGTTTATTTTAAAATATTCATCTTCCTGAATCTGTTCTGACTGATGTACGATTGCTACCAGATGAATAATTGTGTCATATTTAGTAAAATTCAGATCCTCAGGCCTATTTTCTAATAGTGAAATTTCGTCAATATTCCTGTTTAAGGAAAATCTGATGAAATTGGTTCCGACAAAGCTATTCGCACCTGTAATAAGAATTCTGGATATCATATCGAACTGGTTGCTATTATGGAATCATTTTTAATTAAAAAATCAAAATAATAGGGAAGTAACATAAAAAAACCCATTATAGGTGGATCAAATGGAGTACTTCCACTAAAAAAAGCAAAGAATAAAGTAATAACGAAACACACTAATAAAACACTGAATTTTTCCTTATGCTTATAATAAATAGAAAATGTTTTAAAGAGAATCCATAAATAAATAATAACACCAACAATACCAGAATATAAAATAATCGAAACGATTGGATTATGAGGATAATCCCCTCTTGAAGGATCCTTCCAAAATTTTTCACCAAACCATTCGTAATAAATAAATCCTTTGCCAAATAATTTGTTAAGTAAAGTATATTTTTCTCCCCAAATTTCACTGGCATAAATTAACCTTGAATTTCTTCCTAAGAAAAGAACATCTTGAACCTCTAATGTATCGGAATTACTAAAATTTGTCGACAGATTCTGTTGTTGTGTTACATTTCTCAGCTTAATATCTGTAATTAAAAACTCTGAATTGTCAATTTGGGAATTTATAGGAAATACAAGATCACCAAGTGTATTTTTAAATGCAAAATTTGTTTCAATATCTAACCATCCTTTAGATAGAGTGTCTATCTCAAGTTTTAGATTATTTTTATATCCATCACCTTCATTAATCCAAAACCCAACATTAAAGGGGACAGAAGCGGGAAATATTGGTTTTAGTTTGAAAGAAAGCTCATATTGATTATTCTGAGTAAAGACTATCCTTCTTCCAGAATAAAACAAGGAATAATATCCGCCATTACCATCACCACGTCTTATTCTAGCATATGTTAGTGAATCTTCAGACTCAATTGATATTTTTAGTGAATCTGCACTATAACCCCAAAATTTAAAACCGTATTTAAAATCACCATTCATCAGCAAGTTTGTACCATTGTCTATTTGAGGATTAATTATATTAACCCATCTTAGAATTTCATACGAATCTTTTGAAGTATACTTTTGACGGTACAATTCCTTATTAAAATCAAGATCTGTAATTATAAAGTCAGAAATTTCAAATTCACATTCTGGTGCAAGAAACATAATTAATGGAGCAATACTTATATGGTTATCCATAAAGGTATACATGCCATTATAGCTGTACCAACCATATCCAATAGAATCAATACTATTATGAGCTATTGTAATTTGATTCCCCATGTTTCCATCATCTGTCCACCAACCTGCTCTAATAGCATCGACTGTATTAACTGAAAGAGTCTTGAATTTAAATGTAATTTTATATGTGTGTGTGGCAAAATAAATTTTGCCACTACTTTTTGAGTAAATCTTGGCATTCTGAATTTCATTATTCCTTATCTTAATTCCAAGTTGCTTCTTTGTGCCATCTTTTATCTTATATGTTTTAATATTTGAACTAAATCGTTTCCAGGTTTCTGGCTTTATCTCTAAGACTTTTATCATTGATGTTGAATCTATCTCCTTTGGAAGATTATTCGATGGTTCCCACAATTTTTTGTTTAGCTCTTCATAGTTGTTCTTTCCGAGAAAATTGGAATACCTTAAGACTATCATGGATATTTTATGGGAAGGTACGTTTTTAACAATGTATAGTCCTGTAAAAAATAATCCGACTATAATACTAATTACCATAATTGACTTAATAATAATTTTCTTATAGCCCTGATTATTTCTCATCTCTGAAATTCCTGTGATGAAGAAATAAATCAGAACTATAATGAGTACAATGATTCCTCGTCTTGAAGTTGAAAAAATAATATTTATTATGTAAATGATATTAAAAGTGGAAAGGAGAATATAATTGTATTTGTTCTTTGGGAAAAAGGAGTTGTACTTATTGAGAGCAACAAATCCTAAAATTATCAAAAGACAGAAAAAATTATAATCGTCAGCTATAGTATTTCCATCAGAGATATTTAGTTTAATAGATAATTCAGAAGGAATATGAAACCAAGAGAGATTATATACCAGATTAATTATTGAAACAAATAATGTTGTATAAATAATAAGATCTAAAGTGAAGCGAACAGGGATTTTTTCTTTTAAAGATTTTGTAGTCCAAAATAGAAAGAAATAAAATGAGAACATTATGGTCATTAAAACAATATCCTTCAATAAAGTTTTATTTAAAAAATCATTATTAACAAGAGCTGTAATAAAAATTATAGCAGAAAGTATAATCGGATATTTAAATGTTTTAATGAAATCATAAATATTAATTTTCCACTTTTTCCGAATAAGAAATATCAGTAGTACTAGTGCCTGTACCAACAAATATGGAAAAGTCAATGGCCAAAATGCTCTTTTATACAGATATAATACAATAGTAAAAATCAACAATCTGGGAAATATATAATCTAGTCTTGTTTGTAATTTTTCTGATTTCATCCTTGAATTAAAAATGTAATTAACCTTTTGCTAGTTTCATAAATTCATCAATTACAAACTTTATCAAATGTTCTCGATCAAAGTTCTTTGAATAATATATTTTACCTGCCTCACCCATTTTATATAATTCTGATTTTGATAGTTCAGACATTTCAACTGCTTTCTTTGCCAGATTTATATGATCTCCAGATCTAACAACAAAACCTGCTCCAGCTTCTTTTATAATATCAGCCCCTTCTCCATTTATCATGGCAAGAATCGGTTTTCCAAATGCAAGGTATGACTGGACTTTTGCAGGAACTGTAATTGAAAATATTTCTTCATCTTTTAATGTTACTAAAAACGCATCTGCTTCCCTGAAAAAATAAGGCATGTTATCAAGTGGTTGCCTTTCAATCAACTGTATATTTTCTAATTTTCGTTCACATATCTGTTGCTCCAGCCAAGATCTTCGTCTTCCATCACCTATGATAATCCATTTAATATTTTGACAATTTCTGGTCTGAAAAATGGCTTCAACAATTGATTCAAAATCCTGAGCTTCACCAATATTACCTGCAAAAACTATTTTAAATTCATTATTTCCTTCTAATTTCTCTGATTTCGTCTCATTTTTCGAAGAATTAACAAAAAT
>ERZ795055.3260-NODE-3260-length-11936-cov-4.769548_pt1 | contig 11936 bp, 13 predicted proteins | sample MGYA00375139_ERZ795055 | MGnify/ENA primary metagenome ERZ795055 (study PRJEB30184, sample SAMN05720283) | anaerobic digester metagenome | isolation source: active sludge of municipal wastewater-treating anaerobic digesters | place: USA | collected 2015-01-23 ...
CAAGGGCGTGTATACCGTGGGGAGAGGAGACCGTGCCAGGGACGTGTCGATCGTTGCCAAGCTCGGCGTGGCCGAGTTGAATCGCCAGCGTGTCGCGGCAGGCGCCGAGGGTGTTTCTGTCGAGGCCGCTCCTCCCGGCAGGCCTCGCAACACGAAAGCCGACGCGGCTTCCGGAAGGAATATAAGGCTGACATGGGATCCGCCCGATGATGGAGCCGCCACGTACGAGATATACCGCGCGAACGATCAGACGTTCCGCTACCAGCTTGTGGGCAAGGTCGATACGCTATCGTTTGGCGATGACCTTACGCAGGTGACTGCCGGGCCGGGTACTGTGTTCTATCAGATCATCGCGGTCGACCGGTTCGCCAATAAGAGCGACCCGACCGACCCGGTGAAAGTTTCTTACCAATAAAGGAAAAGGTATGCATCGTCAGCCGGTCGCGAAAAGCGCAGTATGTTTGCTGTTCTTCGGGCTCTTGTCTGCGGTTTTGCATGGGTGTGCTGCGAAGCCCCAGGTCAGCGTCGATAAGGAGTATGATTTTGCGCGCAGGGTCACCTGCGCCGTTTTGCCGTTCTCTTGCGCGAACAAAGACGACCGCGGCGTGGCTGTCTCGCTTAGGTCGGTATTCACGTCGAGCCTCTACGAGGGCGGTATCCGCCTGGTCAAGAACTCCGTGCTCGATACCTATTACGCTGAGGGAGGCGAACAGCTGTCGAACAAGAGCGTCGCCGAAATGGTCAGGCTGGGGAAGAAATTCGGGGCCGATATCGTGGTGCAGGGCGAGCTGACCAAGCGCACCTGGCTGTATGCTGTTGTGCACTCGAGCATCACAGTCGCCGCGCACATACAGGTCGTCGACGTGAAGAAGGGGGTCGTGATCTTCGACATACAGAAGGAAGAGACGCGCAATGCCGGCCTGCTGCGCATACCGACCGGCTTTGTCGCCGCGGCGACGACTCCGCTCATGGGTCTCGACAAGTACTACCAGGAGAAGCTGGTGAACGACCTTGCGCGGGGGCTTGCCGAGCCGATCAACATCGCTTTTAACCCTGACAAGGCCGCGCAAGCTTCGCCTCCGGCCATAACTGATGTGTCGGCGATCGCCGAGATGTCGGGTTCGGGGCTGGTTGTGAGCGCATTCGTTAGCGGGGACGAAGGGTGCGAGGGGACATTTTCCATCGAAGACTTTATCGATTATATCCCCCTCACGGCGATCGGTAAGGGGAGCTATACGGGAACGTTTACCATTCCTTCCGGCGTTGATGTGAGGCCTCGCAGGATAACCGCGTTCCTGGCCAACAGGACCGGGGGAAAAAGCTCGCGTTCTATAGATATAACCGCCTACAGCAAAGCAACTTCTGTGCCTAATGCCCCATCCGCAGAAACCAGATAGCTCTTCGGCAGTATCTGAAAAAAGTTGTCAAAAACGCCGGGTTGTTATATTATTTCCCACCTATAGATCCGGATGTCGGACGCAACATGCGGCCGGGGCGTCGTTCCCGGCCCGCGATAAGGGTTTAATGGCGTGAAGTTCACTCTGATCGACAAGATATTGTCCATTGAGGACAATAAAAAGATACGTGCCCTCAAGAATTTATCATTGAGCGAAGAGTATCTGATGGACCATTTTCCCGGCAATCCCGTTATGCCGGGGGTCCTGATGCTCGAGGCGATGGTCCAGACAGGCGGATGGCTAATCCGCGCCATCAAGGATTTCCGTGTTTCCATCGTCACTCTCCGCGAGGCAAAGAACGTCAAGTATGCCCATTTCATCACTCCCGGCGACCAGCTGACGGTGAGCATGGAGCTGCTCGAGATGGACGACCGGTCTGCACGTTTTAAGGGGACGGGATACCTGCATGACAAGCCGATCGTATCGGGGCGGCTGACGCTCGAGTTTTTCAACCTGACCAGGTACGATGCGCTGCTCGATAAGAACGACGCGGTTATCCAGGCGGCCGCGCGCGAGAAGTTCAGGGTGCTGTGCGCCGGCGTCGGCGCGCATGACGCGGCTGCGCAGAGCGGGGGAGGGCCGCGATGAGATTCAAGGACAGAGTGGCTTTGGTGACCGGCGGTTCGCGGGGCATCGGGCGCGCGATAGCGCTGCAGTTCATCCGCGAAGGCGCGACGGTCTACGTCAATTACCTCAAGAACAAGGCGATGGCCGAGGAGATATGCGCCGAGGCGGAGAAGCTCTCCGGGACCTGTTACCTGGTCCCCGGCGACGTGAAGAGCGAGTACGACGCGAACAAGATCGTCGACGAGGTGACGGACAAATCGGGCAGGATAGACATTCTCGTCAATAACGCGGGCGTAACCCGTGACACCCTCCTGATGTCCATGGAGCGTTCTGATTGGGACGAGGTCGTCGATACCAACCTGGGGAGCATCTTCAACTTTACCCGCGCCGCGGCGCGCTACATGATGATGGAGAAGAGGGGCCGTATCGTCAACATCTCTTCTTTCTCGGGGAACCGGGGCGGCAAGGGACAGGCGAATTATGCGGCAAGCAAGGCGGCGGTCAACGCATTCACCAGGGCCGTCGCCCTTGAGCTTGCGCCGAAAGGGATAACGGTCAATGCGGTCGCGCCGGGTATGATCGTAACCGACATGAGCAGCGCGGTCCGCGGGCTGGCAAGCGACACGATCCTTGGGAAGATACCGCTCGGCAGGTACGGGTCGGCTGAGGAAGTGGCGAAGCTCGTCGCGTTCCTTGCCAGCGATGATGCGGCCTATATTACCGGAGAGGTCATCGCCATCGACGGCGGAATGAGCGGGGCCGTATAAAACGTATGCGCTGGATACATATCGACAAGATAGTTGCGATGGAGAAAGGGAAGTCGGCCCGGGCGGTCAAGAACGTCTCGATCGGCGAGGACTACCTGACAGACCACTTTCCGACCTATCCGATCATGCCGCACTCGCTCCTGATAGAGGCGCTGGCGCAGACCGGGGGGATCCTTGTCGGCTACACGCTCGACTTCAAGGAGAAGATCATCCTGGCGAAGATCGAAAGCGCCGTCTTTTCGGACGTCATCCGCGCAGGCGACCAGGTGACGCTCGATGCGCAGATTGTTGAGCTGCGGGACGAAGGCTCCCGGATCGCCGGAACGGCGGCGGTGAACGGTAGGGAGGTCGCGCAGGTCAGCATCATGTATGTGAACCTGAAGTCCGGGCGCAACGTCCCGGAGGATAATTTTGTTTTTACGTGGGAATTCCTTTCATTGCTCAAGCTGCACGAGGTCGTGCCGCTGGATATGTTGAGGTGACTGTGGAACGAAGAGTCGTTATAACGGGTGTCGGCGCGATATCGCCGATGGGGATCGGGACGGAGCCGTTCTGGAGCGGTATCGCCGAGGGCAGATCTGCGGTGCGGCCCATTTCTCTTTTCGAAAGCGCCAACTTCCCCGTCAAGGTCGCGGCCGAGGTGAAGGATTTCGATCCGAAACGTTTCATCGAGCAGCGCAAGTCTCTGAAGGTGATGGCGCGCGATATACAGCTGACCGTCAGCGCGGCGCGCATGGGCATGGAGGATTCGGCGATCGAGATCGCGAAGATAGATCCGACGCGCCTCGGTATCAGCCTGGGGGCGAGCCTGATCAGCATGAGCATCGAAGAGCTTAGCCCGTCGGTCAGGTATTCGCTGACCGAGAGCGGCGCGTTCGATATCGGTAAGTTCGGGTCCGACGGCATGAACCTCCTGTTCCCTCTCTGGATGCTCAAGTACCTCCCGAACATGCCGGCCTGCCACATCTCTATCATGTACAACGCTCAGGGGCCCAATAATACGCTCACGACGGCCTGTGCGGCGAGCACGCAGGCGATCGGCGAGGGGCTCAAGGTGATCCAGCGCGGCGACGCCGATATCATGATCACCGGCGGCGGCGATGCCAAGGTCAACCCCCTGAACGTTCTGCGTTACTATTTCTCGAAGTGCCTCTCGGCAAGCGCCCGGCCTCCCGAAAAGGTTTCCAGGCCTTTCGACAGGGATCGCGACGGCTTTGTGGTCGGCGAAGGCGCCGGCATCGTCATCCTCGAAGAGCTCGAGCACGCCCGGCGCCGCGGGGCGAAGATCTACGCGGAGCTGGTCGGGTACGGGACCGCTTCCGATGGCGCCGGATCGCTCGGCCAGGGGTTCAACGGCCGCGGACTCGCCTACGCGGCGGAGTCGGCGCTCGACGACGCTGAGGTCAATCGTGACGAGATTGACTATATCAGCGCGAGCGGCCTGGCGACCGTGTTGGCCGACCGGGCTGAGACGGCCGGGATCAAGAGCGTCTTCGGCGCGGCGGCCGGAGGGATACCGATGAGCGCGATCAGGTCGATGATCGGCTATCCGGGCGCGAGCATCGGGGCGCTGCAGCTGATCGGTGCGATCATGACGGTGCAGCGCGGCGTGCTCCCCCCGACGATCAACCTTGAGACGCCCGACCCCGAGTGCGATCTCGATTATGTCCCGAATACGGCGCGAGAGAAGGAAGTCCGGACGGCGATGGTCAACTCTTTCGGGATGGGCGGCCATACGGCGAGCCTCATCCTGAAAAAATTCGTATAGACAGAGCGGGAGCGAACGTGAAAAACATGAACAGACGGGTGGTGATCACGGGTATCGGGATGGTAACGCCGATGGCGCTCGGCGTCGAGGAGAACTGGAAGCATCTCCTCAAGGGCGACAGCGCGGTCGGATATATCTCGCTGTTCGACGCGTCGACCTTCCCCACGAAGATCGCTGCGGAGGTTCGTAACTTCAACTTCGCCGACCATTTCCCGACGGACGGCAAGCTCGATTTCGCCGGGCGCAATACCCAGTTCGCGATCCTCGCGGCGGATATGGCGTTCAAGGACGCCCGCCTGCCGGGCTATGATTTCGACAAGCGCCGGTTCGGCATCTACCTCGGCTCCGGCGAAGGGAAACAGGATTTTTTCAACTTCGTGAAGATCATCGGGGAGTCGTGGAACGGCCAGTCGGTAAGTAACGCGAAATTCGTCGAGCTCGGCGAGAAGGTCTTCCATCCGATCATGGAGCAGGAGCAGGAGCCGAACATGGCGGCGGCGCATCTGGCGGAGATATTCCACGCCTATGGCCCGAACTCCAACTGCCTGACCGCCTGCGCGGCGAGCAGCCAGGCTCTCGGCGAGGCGGCGGAACTGATCCGGCTCGGCAAGGCGGACATCATGATAAGCGGCGGCACGCACTCGATGATACACCCGCTGGGAGTGACCGGGTTCAACCTCCTGACGGCGCTCTCGACGGCGAACGCGGACCCTACGAAGGCGTCGCGCCCGTTCGACCGGAAGCGGAACGGCTTTATCGTCGGCGAAGGGGCGGGCATCCTAATCCTCGAGGAGCTGGAGCACGCGAAACGCCGGGGAGCCCACATCTACGGCGAGATAGCCGGCTACGGGACGACCGCCGACGCCTATCGCCTGACCGACGCGCATCCCGAGGGGCGCGGCGCGATCGCCGCGATGAAGATGGCGATCAACAAGTCGGGGTTGAAGGTCGAGGATATCGGCTACATTAACGCTCACGGCACCTCGACGGTCGTCAACGACAAGATCGAGACGCTCGCCATCAGGGAAGTCTTCAAGGAATATGCCTACAAAGTGCCGATCAGCTCGATCAAGTCGATGCTCGGGCACCTGATCGCTGCGGCGGGCGCGGTGGAGCTGATCGTCTGCCTGCTGGTCATCAGGGACGGCATCATTCCTCCCACGATCAACTACGAGTTCCCCGATCCCGATTGCGACCTCGATTATGTGCCGAACGTTGCGCGCAGGAAGCAGGTCGATGTCGCTTTGTCTAACTCGTTCGGCTTCGGCGGCCAGAACGTTGCCCTTATCGTCAAAAGGTACCGTTCATAACCTTTGCCTATGCTTTATTTATTTTATACGCTCTACAGCATCGTTGCGCTGCTTTTCCTTTCGGCCGCCGTGATGATGATCTGGATCATCAGCATGGTCCAACACTTTTTCCTGACGCTCCGCGAGCCGGCGTCGGCGTACAACTTCAAGAAGCCCGACGGCGAGACGGTCGAGTTCTACAGCTCCGACGGCGTCTTTCTGACCGGCATCTTCGTCCCTGCGAAGGTTAAAGCGAAGGGAACGGTCATCTTCTGCCCCGAGGTCGATGCCGACGCGCGTTCGTGCGTGAAATATTCCCTGTTCCTGACGGAATTGGGCTATAACCTCCTGTCGATCGATTTCCGGGGACACGGCAACAGCTCGAACCTCGATGGTTATATCTCGCGGCAGTGGGTGAGCTCGTACGAAGTCTATGACCTGCTCGGCGCGATCGAGTACGTTTCCGGCCGTCCCGACGTCGACCCGGACAAGATAGCGCTTTTCGGCGTTTCGCGCGGCGGCGGGGCGGCGATATGCGCCGCAGCGCAGTCCCCGGATGTGAGGGTCGTTATTACCGACAGCGCTTTCTCGTCGAAGAAAACGCTGAACGCCTTCATGAAAAAATGGACGGGTATGTTCCTGCCGGTCGACAACCTCGGGAACTGGATCTACGTCTTCCTCGAGAACATCACTATCAAGATAGCCGAGATCAAGCTCGGCTACAAGCTCCCTGCAGTGGAGAACGCGCTCAAGACGATGAAACGGCCGGTCTTGATGATCCACGGGCAGCGTGACGCGTATATCAGCATTGACCAGGCGCGATGGCTGTTCGCCCTCGCGGGCGATCCGAAAGAGCTGCTCGAGGTGCCCGCCGCGCGCCACAACGAGAGCGTCGTGGTGAAAAGAGATATGTACCGGAGCAAGATCGTAGATTTTCTGCATAAGCACATGTAGCGCTGCGGAAGCACGCGAAAGGAACGTTCTCATGAAAAAGAAGATACTCCTGGTTAACCCGCTCCGCGCCGGACGCGGACAGTCGTCGGTTCAGTATATGTCGACGACGCCTCTGGCGCTGCCGCTCCTTGCGGCGCTGACGCCCCCCGAGTTTGATGTCGAGATAGTCGACGAGAACAATGCAGCGATCAACTATGATGCGCACTACGACCTGATCGGCATAACGGTGATGATCCACGTCGCGCCTCGGGCGTTCGAGATCGCGAAGCGGTTCAAAGAACGGGGAACGCCGGTCGTCATGGGAGGTTTTTTCCCCTCGCTATGGCCGGAAAAGGCTGAGCCGTACGTCGACTCTATCGTGGTCGGCGAAGGGGAGCGGTGCTGGGGGCTGATCCTCGACGACCTGCGGAATGGACGGCCGCTCAAGAAGATATACGAGCAGAAGACGTACGTCAACCTGACTGAGGTCCCGCAGATCCCGAAGCGCTTCATGCCCGACGACCACTGCTACCACGTCGAAACGACGCGCGGCTGCCCGTATGCGTGCGATTTCTGCTCGGTGACGCGATTTTACGGCAACACATACCGCCATCGCCCGGTCGACGAAGTCGTGAAGCAGGTCTCGCAGCTGACCGACAAGCTGATCTTTTTCGTCGACGACAATATCGCGGGCGACAAGGAGTATGCCAAAGAGCTTTTTAGGGCGCTGGCGCCGCTGAAGATCTCCTGGAGCGGCCAGTTCACCCTTGCGACGGCGCGCGACGGCGAGCTGCTCGATCTCGCCCGCGCGAGCGGCTGCCGCTTCCTTTTTACCGGATTCGAGACGCTGAACGACAAGAATCTCAAGGCGGTCAACAAGTCGTGGGCCCGCCCGCAGGACTACCCCGGGTTGATCAAGCTGGTGCACGACGCAGGGATCGCCATATACGGCTCGTTCATGTTCGGGTTCGATTTCGACGAGAAAAGCGTGTTCGAGCAGACGCTCGCGTTCACCGAGGACAATAAGATTGAGCTCGCGCTTTTTTCGGCACTCTTCCCGATCGAAGGGTCGAAGCTGTTCGACAAGCTGACGGCGGAAGGCAGGATCTTCGAGAAGGATATGACCAAATACAACGGCCAGCATGCGACCTATCGCCCGGCGAACATGACGGCGCAGGAGCTCGACGACGGTCTCCGGTGGATATGGCGGACGTTCTACTCGAAGAAGAGTATCAACAAGCGCCTCAGCCACCTCCTCAGGAGCGACACGAATGTCATGCAGTTCGCACCGGGAAATCTCTATACGGTCGAGCAGCTGATGGTCTTCCTGAATACCGCATTCAGGGTGGCGGTTGAGGATTTTTAAGTCTTAGCGTAGGTGGTTCCCCGCCAGGTCATCCCTTTTTTGCTGAAGATCGTCTTGATCGCATTCCCCAGGATCCCCAGCATGACGACGCACCCGATCGGGTTCAGGATGGAGTAGTACGTGTTGGCGCGGCTGATCCGGTAATATCTGAAGGTCGTCATCCGGATGACGACGACCTCGATGCCGCTTGCGATGAAGAGCGTCAGCGCCCGGGTCGAGAGTTCCGGCGCGAACAGCAGCCAGCCGCCGGTGGCGAAGCACAGCAGGGTCGGCAGCAGCGAGAAGATAAAGAGCAGCACCATGTTCAGCGCGATGAGCGTGAATTTCTTGTCGTAGATGAAGTAGAAGATCCTTGTCCAGCCGTTCCATATCTCGGTAAAGCTCTTGTACATCCTGGTCCGGTAGAGGTCGGGGCTGATGACGACGCGCAGCCTCCTCCCGATCGATTTGATCGCCTTGGCCATCGCGATGTCTTCCAGGAAGTATTCCTTCAGCGCCTCGTGGCCGCCAATCTCCCGATAGACGTCCTTTCTGATCAGGATGTACTGCCCGTTGGCGAACGCCGTCTTCGAGCGGGGGTCGTTTGATTTCTGAATGGGGAACGACAGCACCAGGAGCGCGCCTGCGATCGGCTGGAGCAGGTTCTCCCAGAAGCTTTGCCCCTCGAGGAGCGGCAGGAGCGTGAGCATATCGACCTTTTCGTCGAGCACATACCGCACGGCCTGTGTCAGGCTCGCAGGATGGTGGCACGTGTCGGCGTCGGAGAAAAGGAACCAGTCGCCCCGCGCTGCCTGCGCGCCCTTGTTCAGAGCGAAGTTCTTGCCGGTCCAGCCCTGGCGGAGCTCGGCGTTGTTGATGAGCGTGACACGGGGATGCCGGGAGCGGACGTCCTCGACGATCTCCGCGGTACGGTCGGTGGACCGGTCGTTGACGACGATGATCTCATAACTCGGGTAGTCGAGCGCCGCGAGCGATTCGAGGCATATGCGGATGTTCTTCTCCTCGTTGCGGGCGGGGATCAGGACGGAGACGAAGGGAAGGTTTGCCGCGGGGCCCGTGTAGGAGTCGACCGCGAGCTGGGGGTCGCGACCGCCGGAGCGGTACGTTTCTCCCAGGCGGTAGGCCCAGATCACCAGGCCGGCGCCGGTGACGCTCAGCAACGCATAATAGATGACGCTAGCTAGGAGATGCATCGGATAGTGAACGGTTCGTACGGTTCCACTGCATAGGCTGTTTCGACGGATTATTATAGTCCGTCGCCCGTTCAGCGCAAGAAAAATGTCTTGAATTCAGCCCCGAGGGCGGATAAAATATAAGACATAGAAAAGGAGAAAATATGCTGGAACACGTAGTAAATTATGCGGATGTGCTGATGTGCATTCCTGTCGCGGCGTTCCTGGGCCTGTCCAAGAGCGTCTCGGCGTTCAACAAGGGCGTGAAGCTTGCCAAGGCGGGTAAGTACCAGGAGGCGATACAGGAGACAAAGCGGAGCATCGAGCTCGACCCGAACTTTGCCGACGCTCACTATAATCTCGGAGAGTTCTACGCGCGGACCGACCAGAAAGAGCTTGCCATCGCCCACTACCGGAAGTACCTCGAGCTCAGCCCGGCCGCAACCGACCGGCAAAATATCGGCGACCGGATCATGAAGCTCGAAGGGAAAGAGGATACGCTGTATTACACGAGGGGGCATGATCTCGTGAAAGACAAGAAGTTCGGCGATGCGATCGACCAGTTCAAAAAGGCCGTGAAAGCGAACCCGAACAATGCCGCCGCCCGCAACTCGCTGGCGCTGTGCTATCAGGAGACCGGCAAGCTGGACGAGGCGCTTGAAGAGTTCAAAGAAGTCCTCCGGATCGATCCCGGGTTCGCACAGGTGCACTACAATCTCGGCAACGTCTATGTCTTACGGGAGGAGCCGGAGAAGGCGGTGTACGAATATACTAAGGCGATCGAGCTCGATCCGAAAGACATCGATGCCTATTACAATCTGGGGAGCGTCCTGAGCTCGCAGGGCAAGCCCGGCGAAGCGGCCGCGCAGTATAAAAAGATCCTCCAGATCAATCCGGACGACACCGATGCGCGTGTCATGATCGACCAGATCGAGAACGGGCGAAACGGCGGATAGCGGCCTGTCTTGCGGCGTACTTACCAGTACGCCTCCCCATGCGGGGACCGGTCCGCAAATCTTACGATTTGCCGGCTTGTCCGCGGTCGCTGGCGGGCACCTTGCGTCTGGACCGTTCTCTGCCGTTTCGTATGCCTAGATGCAATCCATGAAGAATATCTTCGTCATCATTTCGATCATTGCCGCCTGCCTCGGCATGTCTCTGTGCGCCGCCGCCGCGCCCGCGCCGACGGCGCTCGAGCGCGGCCTCGAGGCCTACCGCAAGGGAGACAATACGCGTGCGCTCGCCGAGTTCCGGAAAGAGGCGAAGCGCGATCCGAAGTCAGCTGCGGCGTACTACCACATCGGCGTGATATCGATCGGCATGGAGAAATACGACGACGCCCTTGCAGCCTTGAAAAAGGTCGTCGCCCTGAATTATTACTACCCCGGCGCGCATTATTCCCTTGGCATTGTCTACAAGAAGAAGGAGCAGTACGAGAAGGCGCTCGACCATTTCAGGCGCGCGGTCAAGAACGAGCCGTCCGCCAAGGTCTATTTCAATATCGGCGTGATACAGACCAAGCTGAAGAGGTACGACGACGCGGCGTATGCCTACAGGAAATCGCTGAGCATGGACAGGGATAATATCTATACCTATTACAACCTCGGGAACGTGCTTGAGGCGAAGGGAGATTATGCGGATGCGGTCGCCGAGTACCGGAAGGTGATCAAGCGCAAGCCGTCATACGCGCCCGCATACTACCATCTCGGGACTACCCTCGACAAGATGGGGCGGCCGCAGGAGGCGCTCGGCGAGCTCGTTGTCTGCGTCGAGGCCGATAGAGGATATGCCCCCGGGTATCTCGCGATCGCGCTCATCTACGAGCGAGCCGGGCGCGCTGCGGACGCCGCCAAGTATTATCGGCGGTACGCGGCCGTCGAGAGCGATCCCGCCCTGCGTGACGAAGCGGTTCACAAGGCCGACGCGCTCCAGGGCAGATAGCCGGAGTGTTTTGAATTGAAAATATAATGTCATCCATTATAATAGGTAAATTCATAAAGGAGGGGTCATGCTGAAGAGATCAGTGGTAGCCGTAGCGATATGTGCCTGTCTGGCCGCGATCATATCCCTTTCCGGTTGTGAAACCTGCAAGGGCACGGGCCGCGACATATCTAACCTCGGCAAAATGATATCGGGTGACTGATGATGACAATGACACGCATGAGACTTGCTCTCGTTATTGCCGCCGCCGCGGTATGCGCCGCCGGGATCGCGCGCGCCGAAGAGACGCGCGATGAGCTCTCCGCTATCGACGACGAGATCGCCGCGGAAGAGAGGCTGGTCATCGGCGCGGCGCAGGGTGTGCCTCCCGGGACAGAGCAGACCGTCAGCCCGCGCTCGCTCGACGAGATAGGAGGAGCCGCGTCGGGTTCCTTGCCGGGCGCTTCAGAGACCCAGGAGGCCGGCGGCTGGGTAAAGCGGGACATGGGCGGTATTCTCGAGAAGATCGATACGCTGTCCGAAAAGAAAAAAGAGGGCCGGCGTTTCCAATTCGACCGGGACGACCTTGACACAACCCGCACGGGGAAACCCGAGCTCACAGGACGATAACCGCCCTTCCGGCGAGATAGGTATACAATGCAGAGCAGCTATCAGCGCTTATTCAGTCCGATCACTA
>ERZ795055.3262-NODE-3262-length-11932-cov-3.802896_pt1 | contig 11932 bp, 12 predicted proteins | sample MGYA00375139_ERZ795055 | MGnify/ENA primary metagenome ERZ795055 (study PRJEB30184, sample SAMN05720283) | anaerobic digester metagenome | isolation source: active sludge of municipal wastewater-treating anaerobic digesters | place: USA | collected 2015-01-23 ...
CGCGTGAAAAACTGAAAAAAATCAGACCGAGGACCACCGCGCAGGCGTTGAGAATATCCGGCGTGGACCCATCCGATATTTCGATCCTCATGGTCTATATCGAGTCCGACAAAAGGAAGGGAAAAAGGGGCTGATGTTCCACGTGGAACAGTACATCGCTGAATGGTTTTCAGCCAGGAATATCGATATATCCGGTGACCAGCAGTCAAAGCTGGCCCGGTACGCGGTTATGGTTTTCGAAACCGGGAAGCAGTTCAACATCACCGGTTATAAAAACCTTGAGGATATCGCCAAAAACCTGATCCTCGCCAGCCTCGAGCCCGTGCTGGGGCTCAATGTTCCACGTGGAACACGGCTTGTCGATATCGGTTCCGGCGCGGGCATACCCGGTATCCCCATGAGCCTGTATCATCGCGACGGAGAATTTTATCTCCTTGAATCCAACGAGAAAAAATCATCGTTTATCTCTTCGGTTATTGAAGCACTCACAATACCCAACGCTTTATCTGTCAACGCCAGGGCAGAAGATATCGGACATAATCCTGACTACAGGGAAAGCTTCGATTTCGCCTGCGCCCGCGCATTCGCAGGCGTCTACATCACCATTGAGCTTGGGCTGCCTCTGCTGCGTACCGGGGGCTTCCTTTACATCTATGCCAACACCACTTTCTCGGAAACCAATCCCCCGCGGGACCTTCTTTCCCATATCGAGTCTCTCGGCGCGGCTCCCTGCGACGACACGACTCTCCGACGACTCAATCTCCCCCGCGCTGGATATTTTTTTGAAAAAAAAATTCCCACTCCCGGAAAGTATCCCCGCCGCTATGCCGTGATCAAGCGGGAAGCATCCAAATGTACATCATAAATCCACTGCGGATTACCCCTATCCAATTCCTGAAATATTTCTGCACCGGATTTTTTTGTTTTCAGACAAGAAAATTCATGCCACAGTAAATCTCCAATCACCTTCTGATTGAAATGTTCATTCAAGGATTCAGTGCATGAGACTACTCGTAAGGGGCGGAAGCATCGCATCCGGCAAGGGTGTATCAGAGTCGTATGTAGACATGCTCGCGAAGTCGCTCGGGCCGCGGGGGGTCGATGTCATTAACCGTTCCCGGGAACGCGACACCTCTTTCGAGGGCAACAGGACCTATTACGAGGATATCGATCCTTTCCAGCCGGATATACTTCTTCTGCATTTCGGCATCGACGATATGTACAGGCCGGTATACCGTTCCGAGTTCAAGGAAAACCTGGTGCAGATAGTGCGCCTGTGCCGGCAGCGGTTCACACCGGAAATTTTTCTGATAACATCGCAACCATTCGACAGCGATTACGAGATGCAGTCAGCGGGGATTTATTACAGGACAATCCGCGAGGTCGCGGTCGACCTGCACTGCCACCTGATACCGGTGCATTACCTCATCTTCCAGGAACTCGATGATAACCGTCTTCTGCTCTCCGACATTCTGCAGGAAGATGACCGTCTCCCCAACGAGAAGGGACACGGACTCTTTCATACAATCATCACCAGAAGAATACTCGACTATCTCGACGCGCATTCAACACCATGAGGTGTGCATACCGCATATCATCAACGATGGATGTTTCCCAGGTGATACGAATTAATGCTTTACGAAATTAATCTTTCGCGCACAGGCTGATGTAATCAGCATCATACTTCAATGAACAGGAAATCCCAATGAGCGACATCATCAAAGACATCCAGAAAAATTCAAAGGAGATCATCCGCGTCGAGGTTTCAGAATTCAAGGGGATGAAGCTCATCAACTTGCGGATCTGGTTCCAGGTTATCGACGACAATGGCAACATAGATTACAAGCCATCACAGAAAGGAGTTGCACTTAATATCACCCATTATAACGACCTAAAAGACGCAATCGAACGTCTTGGAACATATATATCGGACAAAGGCATCCAAGTCGATCCCCCGAGGGCAGAATAAAATATTTTATTATTATTTATCCCGTATTTTAATTTTTGCTTGACATCTACACATATTTTTACTACTCATATGATGAGATAATTAAAACGGGATAATGGTATGAAAACTTTAACGAAGAAGCAGGAACACATTTTCAATTTCATCAAGGAAGCGATACTCTCTTCCGGGTTTCCACCCACTGTCCGCGAAATCGGCGAAAAATTCGGAATTACTGTCAAAGGTGCGTACGATCATCTCAAGGCCATTGAGAAAAAAGGATATATCCGCTGCACGCAGAACAAGTCGAGGGCGATAGAAATCCTGATCGATAAAAATACAAAAACTCCATCCGATATTCTTAATATTCCACTCCTCGGCAGGATTGCTGCCGGCGCACCCATTCTTGCCCAGGAAAATGTCGAAGATTTCATCAAGCTTCCCAAGGCGATGCTGCCTGGAGGAGAGCTTTTTGCCCTGCACGTCAGGGGTGACTCGATGGTTGAGAAAGGAATCACCGACGGTGATATTGCCATAATAAAAAAACAAAACACCGCGAACAATGGCGACATTGTTGCGGCTCTAATCGGCGATGAAGCCACTTTGAAGATTTTCAAAGCCGTAGACAGAAAGATACACCTTATTCCGGCCAATCCTTCGTTTAAAACCATGGTTCTCGACAATGTAACAGTTTTGGGAAAACTCGTCTCTCTTATTCGCCAATACTGATATCAGCATTTCATTCCAGATCCTGTAATGTAATTATTGTTGCGCCTCCCGGTCGGCCCTGTATAATTGTTGGCATTGTCAGCAAATCACCTGTTTTTGGTCACACCTTTATGCAAGATACGATATACACCATTTCTGAACTCACCAGAATTATCAAGAGGAGCTTCGAGGATAATCCGGACTTCAACAATATATGGATTGTCGGTGAAATTTCCAACCTGACATACCATTCTTCAGGTCACATATATTTTACGCTTAAAGATGATACGTCTGTCATCAGTGCCGTGTTCTTCAAATATCTGAATAAAAAACTTTCATTCAGGCTTGAAGAAGGAATGAGTGTTTTTGCCCTTGGCAGTATCTCAGTTTTTGAAAAGCGAGGTTCTTACCAGTTTATTGTATCCCAACTTAAGCTTGAGGGAATTGGCGAGCTCCAGAAACGGATTGAACAGCTGAAAAAAAGACTTCTTACTGAAGGTATATTCGATCCTATCCACAAAAAGAAACTCCCCTTTCTTCCCAGGAGAATCGGAGTTGTTACCTCGCCGACAGGTGCTGCCTTAAGGGACATAATTAAAGTTGCCACCCGTCGTTTTCCGAATATTGAAATTCTCATCGGACCGGCGAAAGTGCAGGGTTCCGATGCCGCGTCTTCAATAACCCGCGCCATCGAAGCACTGAACGATCCCCTTCTTGGAGTTGATGTGATTATTGCCGGCAGGGGGGGCGGTTCCTTTGAGGATTTGATGCCATTCAACGAGGAGATCGTCGTTCGTGCTTTTCATAATTCCCGAGTTCCAATCATATCCGCGGTGGGACATCAGATCGATCACCCACTATCAGATGATGCCGCCGATATTGCAGCGCCTACCCCGTCCGCGGCTGCTGAACTCTGTATTCCAGTCAAATCCGATCTTCTTGATTTCATCGATTACCTTACCGGCAGGGCAAATTCAGCCCTATTATCAAAAATCAGGGAGTCGTCATCCAGAATTTCGGGTATAGTGAGCAGGCGTGTTTTCGTTGAACCAAGGGAACTGGTATATTCCCGTGCTCTGCTGGTGGTTGACAATGAAAAAAGATTGCTGTCCCGCATGAAACATATTATCATTGAAAAACGTTTAATATTCAACAGTCTGCCTGATGTGAATGCATCCATTCGTATTTTTTTAAAGGACAAAGCCCACAGGTATGGATTGGCAGTTCATGCACTTGAGAAACTTTCCCCCTTATCCATCATGAAAAGGGGTTATTCAATAGCCAAAGACCAGTATGATATGGTTATTAAAAAAATAGATGATGTGAGTATCGGCCAATATATCAAGTTGCTTCTGTATGATGGATTTCTTGATTGTGAGGTGAAGTCAAAAAACAGTGGGGAACGTCATGGAGAAGGTTAAGAAAAAAACCAGGGGCGATATTAGCTTCGAAAGCGCTCTCAAGGAGCTGGAAACCATAGCCAACCGCCTTGAGGATGGCAGTTTAAGCCTCGATAAATCGATCGAGGAGTTTGAGCACGGTGTCAAGTTAGCCCGTTTCTGTCATAATAAGCTCCAAGAGGCAGAACGCAGGATCGAGATTCTCCAGAAAGGAGATACTGCCGAACCATTGAAGAAAAAGGCATTGAAGATACAAAATGAATCTGGTGATATCGAGGAAGATGATGATCTTCAGGGAACGCTGTTATAATATGCTCAGATACGGTTACGATTTCAGTAGTAAGACACACATGAAATCCAGAGTTTTCACAATTTTCATGATCTGCATCATTCTTTGCGTCATGCTATCATGTAAAAAAAGAAGTCCCGTTATTTTTTGTGAAGGAGTAAGCACGGATGGCAAGGGAATAAACTGCGGCACGAAATTTTCCACAGGTGACCTAACAGCGGTTATTCTGGTTGATGAGCGTTTCGAAACGGAAAACCTGAAAATCGTCATTTCTCGCAAGACCAGTTATAAAAACGAACCGGTTTCAGTGTTGAATCACACAGTAGCATCAGATAAAAACAGTGCCAATGTCCCCCTTTCTCTCTATATCGAGGGGGACTATGTCGTTGAAGCGTTCGGGAAGGATGACAGAACTCTTGGTTCGGGGAACATCACCATCGTCGACACCTATTGATGTATATCCTGCAATTTTTTTCTTTTAATCTCCTCCTGGATGTACACTATCAACAGAAGAATAGCTCCGATAACTATCACTGAATCAGCGACATTGAAAGCAGGCCAGCGGAAAACGTCGTCATGCCCTATATAAATAAAGTCAACAACGCCAGGTCTTCCCGATATTCTGTCTATAATGTTTCCAATCGCCCCGGATACAATGAGAGCCATTGAATAGCAGAATAACGGTCTTTTTTCTTTCTCAAAGATATAGAACAACACCAAGAGTATCAGAACAATTATTGATATAATCAGGAAGTACATCTGATATCCCTGAAGTATTCCGAAAAGCCCCCCTCTATTATAAATCAGCGTCAACTGAACGAAACTACCAATCACGTTAATCCTTTCATGAAGCGAGATATTGTTAACAATAGAGTGTTTTGTAATAACATCCAATATAAGCGTTATTGAAAGCAGTATTCCTGCAATAACATGTTTTTTCATACATTCTCCCGGGTTGTATTAATTATCACCAATAAGTTTTTGAATGATTCCGGTGCACCTTGGACATAGTTCAGGATGCTTGGAATCCAATCCTGTTTCATCTGAATAATTCCAGCAGCGAACGCACTTTTTCCCAGAGGATTTTTTCACATATATGGATGAATTATCATGATCTTCCATTGTGGTATCTCTTGAATCTGTAATTTTCAATTTAGATACCTGGAAAAATCTTTTGGCTTCATCTCCCATTTCTACGAGCATCTTTCTCACTGATTCACTCTTTACGTATATTGAAACATCAGCTTCAACAGATGTTCCAATTGTCTTTTCTTTTCTTTTTCTTTCTAGCGCCATTAACAAATCTTTTTTTATATCAACAAGTTTATCCATCCTTTCCACAATATCAGCATTTTCATACTTTGAATCTATCGCATGGTAACGCTGCATGTGAATTGTCTCGCTATTTCCCATAAACCACCATATCTCTTCCGCTGTGAAAGATAATATCGGAGCTACGAGACGTACAAGTGTTTCATACACCTCTTTCAGAACGGTGAGAGTTGCCATTCGTTTTTTACTGTTCTTTTCCTCAACATAGAGAATATCTTTCGATATATCAAAATATATTGAGGACAGTTCCACGGCGCAGAAATTCAATATTCTCCTGTATACTAGATGAAATTCATATTTTTCATATGATTCAATAACCTGCTTTGAAAGAGTCACGAGTTCATGAAGAATCCATTTGTCGATATCGGTCAAATCATCATATTCAACAGCATCATTAATAGTAAAACCCGATATATTGCCGATAATAAACTTGAATGTATTTCTAATTTTTCTATAAGAATCGGCAATCTGGTTAATCATATCAAAACCGATTCTTACATCATTTCGATAATCTTCAGAAGATACCCATAGGCGGATAATATCTGCCCCGAATTTTTTTATTATTTCTTCAGGGGGTATTACATTACCCATTGACTTGCTCATCGCCTTTCCGTTTTCATCTAGCATGAAACCATGGGTTAGAACTGTTTTATACGGTGCCTTCCCTCTTAATGCGAGCGCGGGCCATAGTGATGATTGGAACCAGCCTCTGTGTTGGTCACTTCCTTCAAGATACATATCCGACGGCCATCTATGACCAGGCCATTCATCCAGGACAGCAAAATGCGACACACCGGAATCGAACCAGACGTCAAGTATGTCATATTCCTTTTCGAATTCGGTAGATCCGCATGTGCATTTTGTTCCTGAAGGAACAAGCATGTGTATGTCTTCTGTATACCAAGAATCGATTCCCTTCTCACGCGAAATCTTGGCAAAGTGCAATATCGTTTCGCCTGTCATCAGGTTATTATTGCATTTTGAACATCTGAATGAGGGTATAGGCACACCCCATGATCGCTGTCTCGACAGGCACCAGTCCGGCCTGGTTTCAACCATTCCTTTGAATCTCGACTCACCCCATGATGGTATCCATTGTGTTTCTTCCACTGCCCTCAACGCATTTTTTCTCAAACCTTCATGGTCCATCATCATGAACCATTGTTCAGTTGCCCTGAATATAAGTGGTTTTTTGCATCTCCAGCAATGCGGGTATGAGTGCTCAATTTCTTCTGTCCTGATCAGTGCTTGTTTACTTTTTAATAATTCAATTATTTTAGGATTCGCGTCAAATACTTGTACTCCCTTCATTAGTGAGAATTCATCTGTAAAACGCCCTTCGTCGTCAACAGGTGAAAGCGTATCCAGCCCATATTCCAGTCCTACAATATAATCTTCAAGTCCATGACCTGGCGCGATGTGTACAATACCGGAACCTTGATCCAATGTAACAAAGTTCCCAAATATAACCTTGGATTTTCGTTCAATGAATGGATGATTCACAATCAGATTCTTGATATTTTCCTTACTAACTGCATTAACACCTTGGTTTATTAATCCAGTGCTTTTCTCAAACGATTCTAACAATCCATCAGCAAGCAGATAAAATTCCTCTCCGAATTTTCCGATTACATACTTAAAGTCAGGATGCAGGCAGACCGCCAGGTTCGCAGGAAGTGTCCAAGGCGTTGTAGTCCATATTATCATGAAAAGCTTTTCGTTATTAATCCCTTCAATTCTGAATGATTTTGGATCTATTCTGAATTTTACATATACTGAAGTTGAAATATGGTTTTCATATTCCACTTCAGCTTCTGCTAATGCAGTAACGCAGTTTGGGCACCAGTAAATCGGTTTTTTACTTCTAGTTATAAAGCCTTTCTCAAATATTTGACCGAAAATATCTAATATTTTTGCTTCGTAATTAACCGCCATTGTAAGATAAGGATTTTCATAGTCACCGAAAACTCCCAGTCTTTTGAATTCATCCATCTGTATGTTAATGAACTTTTTCGCATATTCTCTGCATTGTTTCCTAATATCAATTTTTACTATTGTTTTTGCTTTATCACCTAATTTTTTAGTCACTTGTAATTCTATTGGTAAACCATGGCAGTCCCATCCAGGCACATATGGTGACCTAAAACCCATCATGGTCTTATGCTTGACTATGATGTCTTTGAGAATTTTATTTAGTGCATGGCCAAGATGTATATTCCCATTTGCGTATGGAGGACCATCGTGCAGTATATACAAAGGTTCTCCTTGCCTGGAATTTAAAATTTTATTGTAAATTCCCATTTCCTGCCATTTCTTTAGTATATCTGGTTCCTTTTGAGGCAAATTTGCTCTCATTGGGAAATCTGTAACGGGAAGGTTTACTGTTTTGGAATAATCCATTTTATCCTCACATTTACTGAATAAAAAAAAGGTAATGATATTTTTTGATTTTTTATTGATTAACTTTTTGACAACTTTGCAAAGAGACAAATCTTCATAACATATTTGTCAATATTTTTTTAATTGAGAATCTTTCGTTCTATTTTAAAATGCTGTTTGGTTGCTATTTTATATGTCCATCAATCATTCAATAATCTTATGTCAGCCAGACTCATCAAAGGGATGTTGTGTGTGTTGCGGTTTATTTAATTTTAAGGATATAACTGAGTACAATCTTAGTTTGTTTCTCGAAAATTCACCACAATCAAAATCCAACAATAGTGAAATCAATGATATACAAACCATATATCATGATGGCATCCGCGAAATTACATCGTATGTGTGTCAATATCAGGGTTTCATTTCAACGAATAAGCCAGGTTGTACTAGACATCATGAATTATTGGGATATGACGGGAGGGGAATATCATTGTATGGTAGTAAAATATGTAATGATTATCTTTGTCCTGCTCATTCTCTTTTGAATTATGAATATAAATCAATTTTAATTAATAGTGTCTTTCAATGGTATCTATACAGTATTGCAATAATTGATCCGGCTTCTTTCGTGTGGTGTGTTGATTTTGCAAAAAAATATTTACATGGTTCTCTGCTGGGTAGAAATCGAATTATTTTTACAAAGTATATTAATAATGCACTTCGCATTCATGGTGAGTATCTTACCAAAACAATAAAAGAACTTTTTTTCTATTCTGTTTTTGAATATAAGCAATACAGCTCTTCTTTTTTCATTAGTAATAACAAAAAAGAAACAATAGAAATACAGACACTTCTTTATACACTTTGCTAACTATTTTTTATTTTTTATCAGTTCAACAACTTTTCTTACTTCCTGTGCAGAATTCTTTTCCATAACCAGTATGTCGTTTCCGGATTCAACCACAACAACATTAGAAAGTCCTACAATTGTTATTCTCTTGTTCTCTGGAAATGCCGTGCATTTTGTTGAGTTAATAAATATTACATCCTTTTCATCTGGAGTTCTATTATCATGTTCATCCGGATTTAGAATATCATCTATCGCATTCCAGGTTCCAAGATCAGCCCATCCAAATTGACCAGGAATGACAATCCGGTTATCAGCATTTTCCATTATACCATAATCTATCGAAATTGATTCCAATTGTTCAAATATTACACTTTTTATTTTCCATACTTTCTCTGAATCATTAGTTATATCATTTAATGTTAGTTTTCTTAATTTTTCGAATGCATTGTAATGTTTCGGTAACAATTTCCTGAAACAATTTATTATTGTAGAAATTTTCCATATAAATATTCCGCTATTCCAATAATAATTCCCATCATCAACATACTTTTTAGCGTTATCATAATCAGGCTTTTCGACAAATTTTTCGACATCCAATATTTCTTTATCTGACTTTTCAGCTTTAATATATCCATATCCAGTTTCAGGAAAAGTAGGTTTAATTCCTATTGAAACAAGTTTTCCCTGTTTTGCCTGATCAATTGCTTTTAATAATACTTCTACAAACAAATTATTGTTTTTTATGTAATGATCAGCGGGAAGCATTATCATAATGCAATCTTCTTCTAGTTTTGAAATATATGTTGCAGCGTATATCACCGCAGCAGCTGTATTTCTTGGGTATGGTTCCGCTAATATTTGTGCGATTATTCCCGTTTGGTTAAGTTGTTTCCTTGTTTCTTTTTCATGCTTTTTTGAAGTAACAATAACATACTGATTTGGATTGATTGGCAACAGTCTCTTTATTGTTTCTACAAGCAAAGTACCTTTGCCAGAAATATTATGAAACTGTTTTGGTTTGTCTTCTCTGCTTAAAGGCCACAAACGTGTTCCAGCGCCACCGGCAAGAATAACAGGAATTATTTTTATCATTAAGATAAATCCATTGATAATATTATTACTTAATAAATAGTGTAAAAGCAATTGACGTATTAATGAAAGATCCGAGCATGAATATAGCTCCAGTTAGTTCAACTAACTTTGATATTTGTTTAGTTGACTTTCTTAAAAATATTAATTCAATTACAACTAATATTAATAGTAATAGATAGTTAGTAATAATATAATTAATCGATATATTATTATCATACATTATTATACTAATGATTGTTGATCCAATAAATGCGAGTGTTATTGTAACAATAACAGTTTTAAATTTTCCCCATGATCTAGTATAAGAATCAGCATGAATATTTTCTCTATCATCTGACCATGTTTTTCTTGCTATCTCGTATGTAATAGTAAAACACATTACAGTGATACAAAAAAGTATTATAATAGTTGTATAATTTGATAAAATAGTATATTTTTCTATTCGTTGACTTATTGGAAATAGCAACATTAAAGGAACAAGAAACTGATGCGTAATCAAATACATACCAATTCGTTTATTTAAATAATCTGAAATATAGAATTCTTTTAACATTAAGAATGTCCATAATAAAATTATTAGCCATATGAATAATTGCATCATCCCAATACTAAGTGCAATTAAACCTTCCAATATAAGGACTGGAAATAATAATATTTTTAAATCATTTAAAGTAATTTCTCCACGGCTTAACATTCTTTCCGGGTATGCAAGTTTATCTTTTTCATAATCTTTGTGTTCATCGAATAATCGTAAATGCAAAAAGATAAGTACATAAAACACTATTCCAAGTATTGAATCTTTATAATCAATTTTTAATATGTTTGAAAATAGGTTTGGAAAAGAATATGAAGCCCAATACATGGAACTTGCATAAAGAAACACACCTATAATTGGAAATCGTTCCTTAATAAATCTAAAATATTTTTTCATTCTTTTCCCTTTAGTTTTTTTGCTTCTTGATCTGTAATTCTCCATTCATATGCTGATTTATTTATTGGCAAGGGTATGTTCTCTCCTTGCTCAGCTTCATTTTGATTTTCTGGATCTTTAGTTTTCCATTTATCTATTTCTTCCTGAATTTTAATATTTATTCTATCAATGCTAAGTTTAATATTGCTGTCATTGGGGTCTATCATAATTGCTTTCTGATAATAATTTTTTGCATCATTAAGTTTCCCGAGTTCTTCATTGCAAAAACCCATGTATAAATAGAGAGAACTTGTTTCCTGTTTCAATTCAGCAGCTCTTTCTAAATAATTTAATGCATCCTGAGCTTTTCCACTTGAAAACAACAAAACCCCCATTTGATATTGTACCCTTGGATCATCATTTTTTAATTTCATTGCTTTCTTCATAAATATTAGTGCATCATTTATGTTCTGTAAGGTAATATAGAGTAAACCTATACGGTAATTTGCTTCAAAATGATTATCATCTATTTTTAGTAACGCTGAATATAAAGTTTTCGCTTCATCCCATTTTTTATCTTTTTCCATTATAATTGCTGTATTCAAATAATAATCTTTTTTCATTGTTAATATTTGATTTAAATATTTTTTTAAATCATTTCTATAACTGAATTTATTTTCAATATTTTTCAATACAACAGCCTCATTTTCATAGTCCTTCATTACTCCTGACAACTCTGATTGTTTTAATAATGAAAATAATTCTGCATTTCTTAACAGATTACTTATTATATTTTTTTTAAAATAAATATTTTCATCAGGTATTAATTTAATAAATTCATTTCCAGAAGAAAGATAATCATTTTTCACATTATCAGACATTATTGAGGTTGAATTATTAAAATATTGAGTAATGATATTTATATTTTTATTAGTATTATATTTAATCTTATTTTTATCAGAATATATACAATGTGATAATATATGATCTGCATTATAAAACAGATATATGATGTCTTCATTATTTG
>ERZ795055.3264-NODE-3264-length-11931-cov-4.463540_pt1 | contig 11931 bp, 8 predicted proteins | sample MGYA00375139_ERZ795055 | MGnify/ENA primary metagenome ERZ795055 (study PRJEB30184, sample SAMN05720283) | anaerobic digester metagenome | isolation source: active sludge of municipal wastewater-treating anaerobic digesters | place: USA | collected 2015-01-23 ...
TTCCCTGCCGCGTCCCGGAAGGGTTGCGAAGTCGGCGGCAAGTTGCGGGAGCGAGACTCGGCGACGCGGTGATGCTGCGTCGTCTGGCGGCACGATGCCGCCTGCAGATGTCCAAACGAGAGGGTCTGGGCGTAGGACGAGGAAGTTGTGCGGGGTTACCCTCTTCAACTGGAACGCGTTGATGACTTGCGCGAGCTCACCTGTCCAATAGACACCGTGAGGAAGGCCGCCGACGTGGAGTTGGTCAGAGTCGAGCGCGCTGGCGAGCGAGAAGAGCGGCGCCACTCCGGCGGTTCGGAGAAGGCTGGCAGCTCCGGCGGCGAGGGCTTCGGCGCCAGTAGCTGGTGCGTAGAACCCTTCGACTGCAACGGCTGTTCGCTCGCCCGAGTCGAGCCATGCACGGAGAAGGTCCACGGGTCGTTTGAGGTGGAACCCGCTGCGAGGTGATTTGCGCTCCAGAAAGCCGTCGCGTTCGAGCTTCGTCAAAACGGCGTTGGCGTAGACGTAGCTGACATCGCACCTGGCGGCTAAGGCCCGGACCGCATGCGGCCCGGCGGTCGGTTCAAAGGCCACGTTGGTGAGGAAGTGCCGGATCAGGCGGCTCGCCTTGCCGGAGAAGAGCCGACCGCGCCACGGGCGCTCGACGACTCCCCTGCCTTCGACGTGAACGAACACGCCCTGCGCGCTAACGACTGCGGTGCCTCTCTGGTCGAAGAGCGCTACGTTTTCGCGTTTGCAGGCCTCGATCACCGAGGGCTTGGCGGCGTCAGTAATGATGGCCGGCACGATGGCCAGGCCGGTGGTTGCGCTGCGTTCCCGCCTCTGAGCGGCGAGGGAGTCGAGTTGTGCTTTAAGCTTGGCGATGTGCCCTGCCAGAAGGCGGGTTTGGTAGCCAGCGACGAGCTCGACGGTCGCAGTTGGGGTGGTGAGGCGCAGGACATCGTAGACCGTTGTTCCGCCAGGCCCGCGTCGGGAGGCGACGATGGGTTCGTGGCGCTCCAGGCGTACACCAAACGGGAGTTCTGGTGGAGAACCCCAGAAGGCGTCGCGGAGGTCAGTTGCCGTTGCGTGCATTGTGACCGATAATAACAGAAGGGGTGATAATAAGTCACAGGTTATGTTGGTTTTTAAAAATATCGGTCATAATCATGCACGACGTAGGCTGGCCGCCGTGAGAAGGCCAAGCGCCCTTCCCCTCGCTCGGGAGTTTGGATTCTGAACGGAGTACCCGCGGGGGCCGTGGTGGGTTGCCCTAGGATGCGGCTTGGAATGCCGGCACCGCGTATCCAGTGGCTGTGCAGTACCGTGCGCAGCGCTACTCGTCGGCGACGGCAAAGCTGGTGCTATTGATAGGTGATGTCTACTTAGACTGTTCGGGCAGCCAACGGGCAATGGCCTCTCGCACGAGGTCACTGACCATGTGGGGTTGCTTGCGCTTGCGTCGCGCGCGCGCAAGGTCTTCGAGCTGATCAAACATCTCCGGCGGCATGGTAATTGACACTTTTACGAAATCGGATTTCCGAATTCGGACAGGAGCTGCCGCCTGAGGGGGTTGCGATGCGGCCGGTCCAACACTTGGTGCGGGTGTCGACCCGGTCGAGACAGGTGGAACCACGACGGCCGCTGGATTTGCCGCTACCGCGTCGAGCTCTGCGTCTTCCCTTGCGATGTTAGCTAGCGATAGCCGTTTGGGCGCTGCCATTGGCTTTCCTCCTGAGCAGTTCCGCAACCTCGGCTGCGAGTGCGGTGATTTCTTGATGAGCTGGGCTGTTCGGCGCGAAATCACAGATTCCGTGGCCGCCCGTGGCGGCGTCGGCAAGCGCTACACGCAAACCGATACTGGTCTTCGCGATCGGACCCCAGCTAGAGAGAACCGTCGACAGCTCTCGCCCGGCGGCGGTGCTCTGCCGTATCTTGGACGGGACGATGAGGTAGGTCTTGGTCTTGTCCATCGTGGTTGCATCTCTGCAAACACTGATCGCGGCCTGCCCTGCCTCGATGTCCAACGCGCTGGCTCCAACGGGCACAAGAATCACGTCAGCATATAGGGCAGCGCGCAAAGAGACACTCTCGATGGCCGGCGGTAGGTCGAGAATGACCAGGTCGGCCTGGATGGCTTCGAGCTCCTGGCGCAGTGTCTTGCCATCCCCGTCTGCGGCAACCAAAACGGCGGTTACGCCGTTGCTGCCGTTTGCATTGCCACGGGTGACCCACTTGTAGGCGCTCTGTTGCGGGTCGGCGTCGGCTACCACCACGCGCATCCCGGGGTTCTGCAGTCGAAACTCGTGAGCCAGATGAACGGCTAGGGTTGTCTTTCCTACCCCGCCCTTCTGCTGGATGACCGAGATGATCTGTTTCACTGCCCCTCCTTCACTTCCGAAAACGGGTATCGGAATTCGGAGAACCTAAAACGGATATCGGCTTTCGTCAATATTTTTTCCGAAACCCGAAATCATCTTTCGGTCATCTCCTTTCGCGTATCGGCTTTCGGCATTCCGATGTCAGACATAAGACTTCCGAACGCCGATAACCGACAACAGAAATCGGGTTTCCGACATCGGAAACCCGAAAGAAGATATGCCTGCCATCGCCGATCCGATATCCGATGCCCGATTTCGGAAAAGACAAGCCACCTCGCTTCAAGAGTCGCGGGTTAAAAGATGAGATCAGATTTCCGAAATCGGAAAACTACCCCAGCCTAGAACCGAGGGCCGTCAACAAGCAGTTCTTGGCACCGACAGGGCGGGGCGCTTGCGTGGGCATAACCAAAGCGCGTCTAAGAGCCCGCCGATGCACTGGCGACTGAGCTAGAGCAGGGCAGGGCAGGTGTATTTCGGAAATCGGAAACGCGAAATCGGTCACACTTGTCAGCGCCGGTCAAAACCCTCGCGGGCATAGCCGGGATAGAGAAAAGCGCCAACCAACTGGGTTAGGTCGGTGTCGGTAACGCCGGCACGCTTGAAGAACACCTGCCAGCGACGCACCGCGGTCTCGACAGACTCGAGGATTGCGCTGGCGCGTTCCGCTGACAACCTGAACATCTCGCATCGCGAGAGAATGCTCTCTCTTGAAGCGACTCGGCCATGTGACCCGACATCCAGCGATAGATGCCGCTCATCATGGGCGACGCGGTTTGTCGGGACCAGGTCATAGACAGGAGAGAAGCGCCAACCGGAGCCCCAATTCAGCACCGCGTGATTCCGCGGGTGGTCATCGTCGTTGGTGATCATGGCGTACTCCCATAGAACGCGTAGCCATTTCATTAGAAGTTTCTGATCTCGGATTTCCGATTTCGGAAAGCGCGCGCCAACCGCCGGTCGTTCCGTGGCTTAGTCGGGGCTCGGGTTACAGGCAGGTTCCATACCCCACATCATGCTCAAGCGACCTCACCGCTACCGTCAGAGCTGCTCATCCCAGGTGTGGTTCAATACGTCGTCAGGAACTATCAGGTTCCATTTGCGAAACAGCGTTCCCGGCGCACGCTTGCCTCGGTCTAGGTAGACAGGGGAGGCGGGTGCGCGCTCCCTGAGTCGATCCAGGTGGTGGTCCTCGACCATGAACTGTTGCCGATGCTGCTCCAGGAAGAAGCCAACCTTCGCCACGGTGGTGGCCGAGCCGAGCTTCAACGCGTACTCGATCAGCGGATCCAGTTTGAAGAACTCGACGGCCTCCAACGAACGCCCGATCTCCTCCCATCCGAGACCGTGCCGCGGAGAATCAAGGACGTCGACCAGAGTTCGCTCGAAGGTCGTAACCTGAACTGCCGAGCGGTTCCTAAACTCACGCAATACGCCACCGCCAAAGTCGGGCAGGGTGCGCAGGGTGGCTGGGACCAAAACGGGCACAAACTCGGAGCCTCTGAACTCGAAACTCTCGGCACGTGTGGCGGTGAGAAACTGAAGTCGGCGCGAAAGGGAGTAGGCCTTGCCATGAAACTGCAAGGCACCGTGGTAGGCCACAACCGCATCGGGTGCAGCGGCACTGGCCAGAACAAACGGGTCGACGACAACCTCGCTGGCCAACACCCCCCTCGGAACGGTCGCATACAACCCCCGCCGGACTCGAAGCAGATGGCCAGCTCGCACGTGCTGCTTCAGAACGGCCAAGGTGGTCGACGGCTTGCGTCGGCCGCCCTCGCGATGCGCCAAAGAGAAGTCCTCGAAGCGGAAGACCGAATGGCTGGCAAAGTAATCAACTGGCTTCATAACTGGCCACATTTCCGTGTTACGGGTATATTTTATACCCCTAATACGTATTTTTGGCACGTTTCGTCGGATCTGAGGGTGTTTGGCTTTTCTGGGAAGCGCCAGATCGAAAACTGCCACAAACGCCTTCCTGCGCGTTTTCCGAGCCGCCGAATACCTGCACTACCCCCAGGCGCCAAAAACGATCCTATTCCTCGCCCAGACCCCGTCCCCGCCCTGGGCCCCGTTCTGACTTCAACTCGGCGGCACGGGTTTCAAGACGCGCCTGCATCTCGTTTTTGGCTGCCTCATATTCCTGGCGCACGTGCTTGAGAGCTTCGGCGGCAACGGGGCTTTCCTTCGCCGCACGTTCGAGCTCCACGAGTCGGTCGCGCATGTTCGCAAGCTCGTTGGGAGACATCGGCTCCCTTTCATGTTTCGCCAAGAGCGCCCGGTTGTCCTTCTCGACTTGCTCATAGTCGAGTGCCACGTCCTTCATGCGCTCGCGGCCGAACATCTTTTGCAGGTGCTCAAAGCCACCACCGAATTCTTCCGTAGCCCAGTGCAGGTCGACCTGTTTTCGATGCCGCGACAGCGCCACATAGGCCACGTGTTGATCGTACGAACGCGAAGCGAGCACATGCACCTGGTCGGCGGTGATTCCCTGCGCCTTATGCGCCGTAACCGCGTAACCGTGGTCGAGATGCTTGTACTCACGAACGTCGAAGACCACTTGCTTCTTTTCGTCACCATCGAGCCGCACGGTCATGATGTTGCCCCGGATGGCCTCGACCGTCCCAAGACTTCCGTTCATGACGCCAAGCAGACGGTCGTTCCTCGTGAAGACAATGCGCTCATGCTTGGCGAAGTGCCGCGCCCCTTGCTCTGTCAGCACCAAGTGGTCCTCACCCAGCTCCTTGTTCAGGTGCCTTAGGCCACGAGCTGCTTCGTTCAGACTGCGCACTTCCTCCCGCTTGAAGGCCAGCATCAAGTGGGAGTGGTGGGGTGCCTCGCGTCGTGCCTCATCCCAACGCGCAACCATGCCGGCCTCGGCCTCGCGAACCTTGCCGTACCCGTGAACATGACCGGCTGCTTGATAGGCTTTCAACGCAGGCGCCACATCGCCACGGGCCAATTGCTCAGAGGCCTTCCGTTGCCACTCGACTTCCTGGCGCCGCACTTCGCCGAGCGAGACTTGCCCAACACGATCTGCGACCAGCCGCATCGCCGCCCCTGCTTCGATGGCCTGGAGCTGGCGAATGTCACCGACCAGAACAACCTTGGCACCCGCCTGCTTTGCCTCCTCCATGACTCTCAGCATCTGCCGAGTGCCAACCATGCCCGCTTCGTCGACCACCAGGACGTCGCGATCGGTCAGACGGCTGCGGTCGTTGCGCCAGGATGCCTCCCACGAATGGATCGACCTAGACGCAATGCCCGACGAGACTTCGAGGCCCTCTGCTGCCTTGCCTGAAAGCGCCGCGCCCACCACGTGGTAACCCTGACCCTCCCAAGCGATCCGCGCGGCAGAAAGCGCATAGCTCTTCCCAGCACCGGCAACACCCTGAACAACCGCTACGTCGCCGCTTTCCTGCACAACGTGGGTGACCATGGCACGCTGCTCGCCGCTCAACTTCTCGTGCGCGCCGAGAGCCTGGTGGACATAGACGTCATCTACTTGATGCGAGGCACGTTGGCGCATCAACGCCACGTTGCTGAGCAGGTCCTTCTCAACCTGCAGCATCTCCTTCGTCGTCATTCTTTCGGCGCCACTGGCATCCTTGAGCTTGACGATTTCCGAGCTGGCCAACACCGAGGCCATGCAGCGGTCGAACTGCTTCGCGTCCAACGTGTGAGGGTTCAGCCAGTAGGCGAGGTCTCCGTCAGTGAAGGTTGCCTTCTGCCTCGTGATTGCATCGAGCGCCAGGCTCGGGTTCAACCGGATGGCCTCACCGTTGGACCAAACAATGGCGTCGTGCCGAGCGAGCCTCTCCCGAATCACGTCGCGGTTTTCTGTTGCGTGTTGCTCTTGGCTGATGCCGATCTTCTTGGTCGGTGTCAGTTCGATGCCCTGGGCTTCAAAGCTCCGGTGGTCCACACGCACGTCGCGTTGCGCCTGCATCAGGTGCCTATTGACCGCGACAGACCACTCCTCACGCCAGGTCAACAAACTCTCCGTGGAGTTCCACTCGCGCACCTTGCGGCCAAACCCGTTGGGCCCGATGGTGCGCATCGTGAGCATGATATGGGCGTGCGGGTTTTCGAGATTGTCGCGATGCACGTTCAGGTCCGCGACCATGCCGCACTTAACGAACTGCTCACGCACGAAGTCGCGCACGAGCTCCACCTGTTGGTCTTTGTTCAGCTCGACGGGTAGGGCGACCACCATCTCGCGCGCGACCTGGGCGTCTTTGCGGTGCTCGGCGGCCTCAACCTGGTTCCACAATTCAGCGCGGGTGTGCACCCAATCCGGCACGCCCTCTGGCGCCAGGATCTCCTTGTGTTCGACACCTTCCTTGCGCTCGTAAGAGTGCACGAGGCCCGTGCGGTCGTCGCGGATGGTCTCGGCGGCACGGTAAGCGGCTGCCGCTATCGCCGACCGGCCTTTGCCTCGCGAGATCACTTGGGCGTGAAGGTGATATATGGCCATTGTTGTCTGCGGTTTCGCACTGACGTTGCGTAGCAACGTATAAGTGCGCACTTCGTGGATTCTGGGCTCTGCTTGACCGGGTGTCAAGCTCTTGTTATTGGGTGGTATGGTCAACACAACCGAGAAGATCGACAAGCTAAAGGCTCGACTCGAACAGCTCGAAGCAAAGGCAAAAGAAGACGAACGCAAGATGCGCACTCGGCGTCTCATCTTGTGGGGAACGCTCATCGAGGAGATGGTCGAGAAGGACGAAGAGTTCGCTAAGACCATCCGCCAGAAGGCAGGGCGAAAGTTTCAACGCAAGATCGACCGCGAGGCGTTGGGTCTGCCGATCAAAGACGCACCCACAAACCCTGGTAGCCAAGGTCCGGCCCAACAGTGACGGCTGCGGTTGCTTCACGCGTTGCCCTAGCACCAATCAAGGCGCTGGTGTGGCTCGTGTGGAGTGGCCCCGGTGTCTTGTGGTCGCGGATGCTGCCAGACCTTCGCGCAGCGGGCAGAGAGCGACTTGTGTGGCTGCCGTGGATAGTTGTCGTTCTTGCCCTCGTTCTCAACTTCGCGGTCTCCGTTTTCGCGACGAGTAACAGCGAGAGCCGGATTGTAGCTGCGTTGGAGTCGGGTAGGGTGGCGGTCGCTGCCAAGGTCACTGCGGTGCCTCAAGGCGTATCGACATGGGCGTCAGAGCAGACGGCACGCAACATGGTCTTGGGCCCGTTGATTGTCATGTTCTTCGGTCTTGCCGCCGTCTTTCTCGGAGCGTTTCTGTTCGTCGGGCCTTTCGCAGTCGCGCGCTCCGGTCAGAAGAAGCGCGATGAATCCGAGTCACACGGAACGGCGTTTTGGGGGACTATGTCGAACGCTGCCGACGCCGGGATGCTCAACAAGCAGGGTGAGCCGGGTGGGTTGGCCCTCGGGCGTTTCGATGCCGGCTTGTCGCTGCAGTACGATCCAAAGTTACGCACTCGCCGGCATGTCCTGACCTGTGCGCCAACTAGAAGCGGCAAGGGGGTAGGGTGCGTCATTCCGCATCTTCTCGACTATCCGGGTTCGGTGTTCTGTGTCGACATCAAGGGCGAGAATGCGGCGGTCACGGCTAAGCGTCGCGCTGCGATGGGGCAGAAGGTTTCTGTGATCGACCCGTTCGGCGTCACGGGGCTGCCGAGCAGGTCGGTGAATTGGATTGACTGGTTGGATGTCCGTTCCCCGGAGTGTGTTTCTGAAGCCGCGGCGCTCGCCGAGATGCTCGTCGTGCGCGGTTCTGGTGAGGATTCCTTTTGGGATGACTCGGCACAAACGCTGCTTCAGGGGTTGTTGCTGCACGTCGCAAGTCTTCCAGAATCCGAGAGGCACCCGGGCCGGCTGCGCGAAATCCTGACGCTCTCCGAAGACGAGCTCAAGGCGACGCTTGAGTTTCTTTCTCAGGATACAGACACGGCGTTCGGCATCGTGGCTCGTACGGCCAGGACTACACTTCAGAAGGCGGACAAAGAGCGTTCTGGGGTGTTCTCTACGGCGCAGCGGCACACGGCTTTTCTGGACGACCCTCGCATCGTGGAGAACTCAAGGCGGTCGGAAGTCGACTTCGGAACGCTCAAGACGGAGCTCACGACCGTCTACCTGGTGATGCCGCCAGACAAGTTGCGTTCGCAGAGTCGGTACGTCCGGGCGATCGTCTATCTGGCACTGCGAGGTGTTATGCGGGTGAGGGGACAACCCAAGCTGCCGGTAACGTTTCTGCTCGATGAGTTCCCCCAGCTTGGGCGCATGAACGCGGTGGAAGATGCCATATCCCTTGTCGCGGGATACGGCGCTTGGCTGTGGCTTTTCGTTCAGGATTTGAGCCAGCTCAAGAGCGTCTACATGAAGTGGGAGACGTTCGTGGCCAACACCACGCTCCAGGCGTTTGGCACCCAGGACCAGTTCACGGCGAGGTATCTTTCCGAGGCGGTCGGCGCCGAAACCATCACGGTGGCAAGCGAGAACTCCTCGAAGTCGGCGCCCGATGCCATTGGCAAGACTGGGTCAAAGTCGCAGGGGACCACTGCGGCGCACCATGGGCGTTTGTTGCTGATGCCCGACGAGATCCGGCGCCAGAAGAACGACAAGGTCATCGTCTTGGAACAAGGGCAACCGCCCTACCTACTGCAGCGGCTCGACTACCGCACCGACAAGGAGTTTGCGGGTAAGGCCGATGCAAATCCGATGTATGGGGCGGCGAAGGCGGCGGGGTAGGGCGCAGGGTTTTTGCCACTCCGCGGCGACGTGACTTTGCGGCGGCATTTAGGCTCGGATCCAATTCGCGCGGCCGGCTTCTGGGGCGAAGACTCTGCACTTTTAGAGCCGTCCGCAACGACCGCCAGCAGTACCACGACCCCGGGGGTCGCACGGAGGCGCCAGCGCCCCAACTCCGTTGAACGTAGAAACTCATGGACAGTTCAGATCTGATTCGGCACCTTACAGGTAAGCGCATGTAGGTGCGTTGACCACACCACGCAGTCTAGGGGGTGTTCATGGCTATCGTGGACGCGATTGATGCTCTCCTCGGCGTGCTTGGCTTATTTGTCGGGTTCCTCTGCCTTATGGTGCAGGAAGGCTGCCGCACGACTGACGCCGGCAAGAGTGAGGATGACACTCCGCAACGGAAGCCGGTTCCTAAAGGCACAAACGCACGCCCCACGACTGCGCCGGTCCCAACGTTCATGACAGATGAGAAGACGCCGGTTGTCTATCTCGGCGACACCATCGAAGTCCCGGGGTTGATGGCAACCGCAGCGCCACTGGCGGCACATACCCTGGCAATGGCCCCTTCTGTGGCCGCGGAGCCGCCCCGGCAAGCCCGAGCCTTCACCATCAAGCCACCGAGTGCCCTGGTCACAAGCAAGGGCTGGCAGCTGCATTCCGGCGCGGGCGAGGAGTTCATGGACCCCGCGCCGGCGGATCTCGAGTTGTGGGGAGTCGTGATCGCGCGCAAGGAGGAGATCATCACCGAGAAGGAGTTGCGCCGACGTTTCCAAGAAGCAATAGAGGCCAACCCAAGGATCAAGCGGGGCCTTACCTCCGACAGGATTGAACGAAAGCGTCTAGAATGTCTGAGGAAATACGTCCTCTGGGAGCCGACGCCCGAGGACTCAGAGCCCACGCACGATTGGACGCACCCCGGAGAGGTGAACAAGCCGCCCCCGTGTCGCGTCGAGCAGAGGTCCGCAGCCGCACCGCGCGCCACGTTGTCACGGGGGCCATTGACCAGGGAAGTTGCGATCCTGTTGTTCTCTAACGGGGAGATCTCTCTGGAAGAGTTTGAGGCCTCATTGCCTCCGGGTACATTCGGTGACCTCTCGACTCTGGAAGACACCCTCTACAACGACGTGAAGGCCACCATGGCGAGGCGCCAGGCGGAGCGACTCGCGACCAAAGCCGAGGTGGTCGGTGAGCCCGACCGAGAGTCCCGGATCGATCTCGCAAACGACATCCCGAAGCCACGGGGCGGGGGTCAGGGAACGGGAGAATGACGGCGGTCGAGTGGCATGTCCGCCAGGGCCTCGGCCCGTGGGGACGTCCCTATTCGGCCTTCTACTGCCCGTAGCGGCTGGCCCATACGCGCGTGTGCGAGTCCTGAATCTGCGCCCACACCACGACAGCGTTGCCGCTCGCATCGACGGCGAGGCTCTGGGCGTTGATGATGTTGGCTCCCATTGGCCCGATCCGGGAACCCTCACTCCAGCCGCGGGTGGCAGCAAAACGGCGCACGAACACACCCTCCTCCATGGCGTTCTGGCGGTTCAGGACCAAGAAGACCGAACCGTCAGTGCTCTCAGAAAGTCGTGCGGGATCGTCCCCGAAGCCGTCAACGCTAAGGCTAACAGGGGTTTCCCAGCCGGTGCCTGCAGCGTAGCGGCTCGCCCATGTCTGTTGGATGGTGCCTTCGTGGTGCATCCACGCAGCCATTGCATCGCCGCCGGGTAGGAGCGTGACGGCGGTCTCGCCGGAAGCATCTTCGGCGAGCAGAAGTCCTGCACTCCACCCACTCCCCGGGTTGTACCTGTAGGCAACAAGGTCATCCTTGCCGGTGGTGCTGTTAAGTTCGGGCGCCAACATAATCGCGATACCATCGGAACTTGCTCCGACTCTCGGTCGTGCTTGGCCTCCCGCTTGGCGGCTCATCGCGATTTCTGTCCCCCAGCCGCCGGGTGTCGTGAACTTTCGCGCACAGACCTTGTTTAGGCTGCTCCATGACACAAAGATCGCGCCCGGAGCCGATTCCGAAAGATCGATGAGATCCGGGTAGGTACACCCTGAACTGATGGAATCAACGATTGGCGAGCTCCATCCCGTTGACGGTGAGAACCGCGCGGCGACAAGATCGCTCGGCGAGGCCGTCCAGACGACCACCGCGTCCCCGTCGTCGTGCACGACTACTTCTCGCCAGCCGTTGGGGGAGGTTGTCCCTTCGATTCGCTGCGGCGCGGCCCAAGTTCCAGCCACAACTCCGCGGCTTGCCCAAATCGCCCCGGCTTTCGGCCAAACCGCAATGGCGTTACCGACGGCATCGATACCAACTCTCGGATACGCCGCATTCTCGGTCCCGGTGTCTATCCGCCGCGCCGTTCCCCACCCACTTCCCGGTGTGTACCGGTTCGCCCACACTTGCGTCGCGCCTGAGCTTGAATCCTGCCAAACGGCCACCGCCTGGCCGCTCGGGTTCATGGCCACCTCGGGGTACTGGCCGTCACCAGTGTCGGCGTCGATTGGCTCAGCGGCGCTCCAGCCTTTGCACACGCCCGCCCCGACACACTCGTAACCTGAGGCGCAGTCCGCGCTCTGCGTTTCATCGAACGAACAACTGAATGACGTCACACCACCGGTGCAGGTGGTGCAGACAGTGCCGCCGCTCGCCGGGCAAAACGCCTGGTTGGCCGCGCAGTCGAAGGTCGTGCCACTGCCGTTGCATGCACTGCAGGTGCCGCTGCAATCGGTCGGCTCTGCCCGACAGGTGAATGACGTGCCACCGCCGTCACAGATTGCACACGTGCCGGAGCACAATGCATCCACCGCGGCGCAGTTGAAACCGCCACCGGAGGCAACGCAGGCGTCGCAGTT
>ERZ795055.3266-NODE-3266-length-11929-cov-2.860620_pt1 | contig 11929 bp, 10 predicted proteins | sample MGYA00375139_ERZ795055 | MGnify/ENA primary metagenome ERZ795055 (study PRJEB30184, sample SAMN05720283) | anaerobic digester metagenome | isolation source: active sludge of municipal wastewater-treating anaerobic digesters | place: USA | collected 2015-01-23 ...
AAGGATAGTGAAGATCAAATGGTCTCAATGGTATGTGAAAAACTCTGGGGCGGCAAATGAAGGAACTTATCATAGCTTTCATCAATTTTGCTGTATTTGCGGCCATACTGGTGTATTTCACAAGAAAGAAGGCTGTAGAGTTCTTCAGTACGCGTGAAAAGAAACTGCGCGATGAGTTCGATGGTTACAGATCGAGATATGATGAGGCTCAGGAGAAGGTGAAAGTCCTTCAGCAGAAGATCGATTTTCTTGAAGAGGAGAAGATTGCGATCCTTGCACAGTATAAGGAAAAAAGCGATAGATTGTATCAGGAGATAATTGATGCGGCCAGGAAAGAGGCAGACGAAATGCAGTGTGAATGCGGAAAGATCCTTGAGGCCGAAATAGAAGAAATGAAAAAAAGGATAGTAAGCGATTTCACAGACTCAGTTCTCAAGGCTGTTGAAAGAAGAACTGCCGGACTGCCTGAATCCAAAAGGAATGAGCTTAAAAAGGAATTCATTGAACTGCTTAACAGGGAAAAATGAGCCACAATGCCGTTGAGAGATATGCATCTGCTGTTTTCGAACAGCTGATGTCGGAAAGTGATGCAGAGGTCACAAGATTTGTTGATGATTCAGAAAGTTTCATCCAGCTTGTCGAGAAAAGTGAAGCTCTGAAAGGTTTCTTTTCATCCCCTGCATTCAGCGAACCTGAAAAGAAGGACCTTTTTGCAGTTCTTTCTGAAAGGACGGGATATTCAGCTCATTTCAGAAGTCTTTTCGGGCTTCTCATAGAACACAGAAGGACAGGACTTCTTCCTGAAATAAGGCGGAGCATCCGGAAATATCAAGATCATGCCTCAGGAACAGGCGAGGCTGTCATATTCACACCTTTCAGCTTTGATGAAAGCGAGCTTTTGGAGATATCCGTCCGTCTTGCTGAAATTACAGGCTGTAAAAAGGTGAGGCTTGTGCAGAAGATCGATCCGGCCCTTGTAGGCGGAGCGCAGATAAGAATGGGAGACAGGGTGTATGACGCTTCTCTCAAGTCCATGATGAAAGATTTAAAGAAGAATATAATGGAGATTTGCTGATGCAGAGTGCGGCACTGAAACCTGATGAAATATCAAAACTGATCAAAGAACGGATCGCCAATTTCGAAAAGAGGATGGATACAAGGGAAGTGGGCTATGTAATGACCGCAGGTGACGGAATAGCGGTCGTCCACGGTCTTGACAGAGCCATGTCAGGAGAGCTTGTTGAATTCGCTAACGGTGTGAACGGCATGGTCCTCAACCTGGAGAACGGTGCTGTCGGTATCGCCGTCATGGGAAACTATGAGAACATCCGTGAAGGTGATGAAGTTAAAAGGACAGGCCGCATCATGTCAGTTCCTGTAGGCGAGAATGTCGTGGGCCGTGTTCTCAATGCGATAGGCGACCCTGTTGACGGCATGGGGGATCTCAAGGTCGAAAAGTATGCTCCGGTCGAAGTCAAGGCTCCGGGAATCGTGAAAAGACAGCCTGTTAAGGAACCTCTTCAGACCGGCATAAAGGCGATCGATGCGATAATACCGATAGGAAGGGGACAGCGTGAGCTGATAATAGGAGACAGACAGACGGGTAAGACGGCAATAGCTGTTGATACGATAATAAACCAGAAAGGTAAGGGTGTGATCTGTGTCTATGTAGCTATCGGCCAGAAGCAGTCAACCGTTGCACAGGTCGTTGACAGACTTAAGAAGCACGGTGCTATGGAATATACTGTTGTTGTCATGGCTACAGCGGCTGATGCGGCTCCCATGCAGTTCATAGTTCCCTATTCAGGTACAGCCATCGGCGAATATTTCAGAGATTCGGGAAGACATGCTCTTCTGATATACGATGACCTTTCTAAACATGCGGTGGCATACAGACAGCTTTCTCTCCTGCTGAGAAGACCTCCGGGCCGTGAAGCATATCCGGGCGATGTTTTCTATCTTCATTCCAGACTGCTCGAGAGAGCGGCGAAAATGTCGGATAAGCTCGGCGGAGGGTCGCTGACATCACTTCCCATAATTGAAACGCAGGCCGGAGACATTTCAGCCTATATTCCGACCAATGTAATATCAATAACCGACGGGCAGATATTCCTTGAAAGCGATCTTTTCTATTCAGGTATAAGGCCTGCTGTCAATGTCGGTCTTTCAGTATCGAGAGTCGGCGGAAACGCCCAGATAAAGGCCATGAAACAGGTTGCAGGAAAACTCAAGATGACTCTTGCGCAGTACCGTGAGCTCAAGGCTTTCGCCCAGTTCGGGAGCGATCTTGACAAGCAGACAAGGGAACAGCTTGAACAGGGGGCAATGCTCACAGAAATGCTTAAACAGCCTCAGTACTCTCCACTGCCTGTGGAGAGACAGGTCGTGACAATATATGCCGCCGTGAACGGCTTTATGAAAGGTGTTCCGCTCGAACTTGTGCTCAAATTCGAGGAATCCCTCGGTGACCATGTGTCAGCAAGCAATCCTCAACTGCTTGAAAACATAAGATCAAAAGGGTCCATAACCTCGGATGTCGAGTCAGAGATCAAAAAGATGCTTAAAAATTTCAGGGAATTCTTCAATAAGGAGAACGGATTGGAACAGGCTGAAGAATAGGAAAGGTGAAGGATGGCCGGTCTCAAGGACATAAGAAAACGCATTTACAGCGTAAAGAACACTCAGAAGATAACAAGGGCGATGAAGATGATCGCCGCCACGAAACTGAGGAAGGCCCAGAATGCGATGCTGTCTGCAAGGCTTTTCTGCGATGAAATGAACAAAATAATATATACACTGCTTGAAAAGAACGAAAGGGACCACCCGCTTCTTCAGCACCATCCTGTTATAAATAGAGAGGCGCTGATAGTGATAAGCGGAGACAAGGGCCTGTGCGGTTCTTTCAATGCGAATGTAGCGAGGGCCGCTAAAAGGAATATTGCTGAGCTTAACAGCCACGGCACTGATGTCACGATCTATTTTCTTGGAAAGAAGGCGTATGAGAGCCTTAAGAACGAAAATGCCGAAAAGAACCTTGATTTCGTGAACATATTTCACAGGTTCCATTTTTATCAGATGTATGATCTTATCGAAATGCTTGCAGACAGATATATCGCAGGAGAGATAGATCTTGTCACACTGATATACAACGATTTCAAATCAGCTGTATCGCAGGAAATAAAGCAGGAGGTGCTTTTTCCGCTTACAGATGAGATATTCCAGTCTGTAAAGCCTAATTCGGACCCTCTTGGAAGGGATATAATAACAGAGCCTTCCACGGACGAGCTTTATAATTTCATCATAAAAAGACATGCGACCACGCTTCTGTTTACGGCTCTTGCTGAATCGGCCGCCGCTGAGTTCTCTGCGAGGATGAACTCAATGGATGCGGCGACAAAGAGCGCTGAAGAGATGGCGGGGCGGTTGACTGTCATGTACAACAAACTGCGTCAGGATGCAATAACAAAAGAGCTGATGGAGATCATCGGCGGTGCTGAGTCGCTTAAGTGAGGAAAATATGAGAGGTGTCAAATGATAGATTCAGGAAAGATCGTCCAGATCATGGGTCCGGTCGTAGATGTGCATTTCGATCTGAAGCCGGGAGAGGAGCTTCCTGCGGTGTATACGGCACTGAGGACCACAAACGCTTCTATAGACAGTAAAGAGTTCAATCTGGTGCTTGAAGTGGCACAGCATGTCGGAGAGAACATTGTAAGGTGCATTGCCATGGACTCGACTGACGGGCTTGTCCGCGGCAGTCTGGTAATGAATACAGGCAGCCCTGTGATGATGCCTGTCGGCGAGAAGGTTCTCGGAAGGATAATGAATGTGATAGGTGAACCGGTCGATGAAAAAGGTCCTGTTGAGTTCACTAAGCTTCTTCCTATCCACAGAAATCCCCCGTCATTCCGTGACCAGAGCGTTAAGTCAGAGATGTTCGAGACCGGAATTAAGGTGATAGATCTTCTTGCCCCTTATCTGAAAGGTTCAAAAATAGGGCTTTTCGGAGGAGCCGGTGTCGGAAAGACGGTCCTGATAATGGAGCTTATCAACAATGTCGCTACACATCACGGAGGATATTCCGTTTTCGGCGGTGTGGGTGAAAGAACAAGGGAAGGTAACGACCTGTGGCTTGAGATGACAGAATCGGGAGTTATCAAAAAAACAGCCCTTGTGTACGGACAGATGAACGAGCCGCCAGGTGCAAGAGCGAGAGTAGCCCTTTCAGCTCTTACTGTTGCTGAATATTTCAGGGATGAAATGAATCAGGATGTGCTTCTGTTCATAGATAACATTTTCCGTTTTACACAAGCCGGAGCGGAAGTGTCAGCTCTGCTTGGCCGTATTCCTTCTGCTGTCGGATATCAGCCGACTCTGGCGACAGAGATGGGGGCTCTGCAGGAAAGGATAACATCAACGGTAAAAGGTTCCATAACATCAGTTCAGGCGATATATGTGCCGGCTGACGATCTTACAGACCCTGCTCCTGCAACGGCTTTTGCACATCTTGATGCAACGACCGTCCTTTCAAGACAGATATCTGAAATGGGAATATACCCTGCTGTCGATCCGCTTGATTCGACCTCAAGAGCTCTCGATCCTTCGATAGTCGGCGATGACCATTATTCTGTCGCTAGAGCGGTCCAGTCCGTACTTCAGCGGTACAAGGAGCTCAAGGATATAATTGCCATACTCGGAATGGATGAGCTTTCCGAGGATGACAAGATAATAGTCTACAGGGCGAGAAAGATACAGAAGTTCCTTTCACAGCCATTCTCCGTTGCTGAGGCTTTTACCGGCATGCAGGGAAGATATGTGAAAAAAGAGGATACCATAAAAGGTTTCAGAATGCTTGTGAACGGCGAAGTTGACAAATATCCCGAGCAGGCGTTCCTCATGGTGGGGGCCATAGAAGAGGCGATAGAGAAAGGGGAAAGAATGCTTTCCGAACATTGAGGATGATATGCTGAAAGTAAGGATAATAACAAGGACAGATGTGGTTTTTGAGGGAGAGGCGGTCTCTGTCAGTCTTCCCGGTAAAAAGGGTGCGATGGAGATACTGGATATGCACATTCCCATAATCACTGTTCTTACGACCGGTATCATATGTCTTAAACTGCCTGACGGTCAGCAGCTTTTTTCTATTTCAAAAGGGATCGCATCTCTTACGGGCGGTGAGCTTACCATACTTTCCGATGCGACAGAGGCCGCTTCGAAGATAAGTCTTGAAAGAGCGCAGAAGGCGAAGAAAAGAGCTCTTGAGAGACTTCAGAAATTTAACAGCGGTACATATGAGCATAGAAGGGCGAGCTATTCATTGAAAAGGGCGGAGAACAGGATAAAGCTTGTTGAGAAGATAACGACCCGCTGAATTTCAGAAGATCTCAGAAATATCTCAGATATATGTAGATATGACTTATTAGAAGGTTGATAAAAGTTATGATAATTCCGTATTTTGTGAAATCCCAGAAAGTTATATGATATCCGCTTTTACCTGCTATCCCTGCAGATACAACGTTCGCCGATGCGCCTATTAAAGTTGCGTTCCCTCCGAGACATGCTCCGAGCGCAAGTGCCCACCATACAGGAAGTATGGCGGTCTGTCCTATTGAAGGGTCCTGAGCAAAATGATCTATCATGGGGATCATTGTCGCAACGAACGGAATGTTATCAATTATTCCTGAAAATATGCCTGATGCCCAAAGGATTATGTATGATGCGTTCTCCACATCTCCGCCTGTCATGGACATGAGTTTCTCTGCAAGTATCTTTATTATACCGACTTCGACAAGACCTCCTACCATTATGAAAAGTCCTATGAAAAAGAAGATCGTCTCCCATTCGATCTCCTGGAACATGGCGTTCATTTCCTTGTCACCGGTCAGGAGCATAAGTACCGATGCTCCGGAGATGGCTATTGTCGCCGCCTCAAGGTGAAGCACCCCGTGAAAGATGAACCCGAGGATGAGAAGTCCCAGAACAATTAGCGATTTGATGAGCAGGGGTATGTTCTCTATGAATTCCGATTCCCTGAACTCCATTATTCTCGCTTTCCTTTCGTTGGTGACTGTCATTTTTCTCCCCCATGCGAAATATGCGAAAACGGAAAAAACGCCCATCAGGATTATGATGAGCGGCGTCAGGTTGATTATAAAGTCCATGAATGACAGTCCTGCGGCACTACCGATCATTATGTTCGGCGGATCACCTATCAGAGTTGCCGTTCCTCCCACATTTGAGGCCACGATCTGACTTATTACGAAAGGTACCGGCGATATTCCGAGCTCAACTGCGATGAGTATGGTTATGGGGACAAGTATGAGCACGGTCGTGACATTATCAACGAGCGCTGAAAAAACAGCTGTAGTGATGCTGAGGTACAGCAGTATCATGAAAGGATCGCCTTTTGCTGTTTTTGCAAGTTTTATGGCGACATACTGAAAAAGTCCTGTCTGTTTCACTATGCCGACAACTATCATCATTCCTATAAGAAGGAAAATGACATTCCAGTCGACTTCATGGAAAGCTTTTTCCTGTGATATGACCTTTGATACCATAAAAAGGCTCGCCCCCGTGAGGACGATGACAGCTTTGTTGATCTTTTCACTGGCGATCAGTATGAATGCCAGGATAAAAGCTCCTGCGGCAAAAAAAGTGATAAGTTCCATGTCTATGCCCTCAGAAGTTTGTTGAGAATGTCTGAAAGACTGACCACACCTTCTATCTTTCCATCTTTCTCTACTGTTATGCACTTCCTGCATGTTTCAGTAAGTCTGAGAGCAAGTTCAACTACGGGGGTAGAAGGATGTATTCTGTGAGGAGGCATTTTCATTATGTTTTTTACCGGTATGCTGTCCTCATGCCGGAGCATTTCTTCAAAAGGTTCTATGGACGAAAGGAAGTTCATGTTGCCTATCATCCTTGCATAATCCGGAAGTCCCGATGCTATTATGTCTATCAGGTGCACTTCGCCTTTAAAAGATCCATCCTTGTCTGCTACAGGAACGAATGTGAGCTTTTCTCTCACAAATATGTCTATGACCTCCTTGACTGTTGTTTCGGGTTTTACGCTGATGAAACATTTATTCATGATGTTTTCGACAGTGATCTCTTTTTTCACCTTTATACCTGAATCTGATATCACTGAAATGAAACTGTCAGGGTTTCCGGATCTCAAAAGCCTGTCTGCAAGTTCCGTGTCCGATGCTATCTGAGCTATTGATGAAAGTGTCTGCAGATAGAGGTTCGATGAGGTCTTTGATGTAAGTATGAGAAATATCATCTTTATTTTCCTGTCAGGTTCTTCAAGCGGAGTTTCAAGCACCATCGCCGCAATGATAATGTCCTGAAAATCAGCGATCCTTGCATGAGGTATGCAGATCCCGTTGCCCAGCGTGGTGTCTGCAAGCTGTTCTCTTTCCTCAACAGCAGTGATGATGATCTCTTTTTTTATTTCCCTGTCTAAGTGCTTTGATATCATTTCAGCAAGAATATCAATAGCTTCATTCCTGTTTTTCAGCGAATCCTGAAATATTATAAGATCGCTGTTCAAAAGACTGGACAGTTTCATTGTGCGCCCTCCATGATCTCATGATCTATGTATTATTTTTTAAAAAAAACCTTTGTTATAGCTTCGGCAAGGTCGGTTTTTGTGAAAGGTTTGCTTATGTATCCGTCGATCCCTGTTTCAAGGCACATTTTTTCATCGCACTTCATTACATCTGCCGATACAGCAATTATTTTCGACCTTGATCCGTTCTCGGCGGAGCGGATGCTCCTGGCCACATCAAAACCGTTCATATCAGGCATCTGTATGTCAAGCAGTATCAGATCAGGGGCTACCTTTTTGAAGCTGTTTATGGCGCTTGTCCCGTCTTCAGCATGAAAAACTTCTATTTCAGGAAGTGCGAGCTTGAGTATCTTTGATGTCAGGAAAAGATTGAGACTGTTGTCATCAACGATCAGCGCTTTTACAGGTGCAGCTGTCAATTTTCCGGATTTATCTGTTTTTTCTGCCGGAAGCATTTCAGAGCTGTCTGCTTCAGGAAGTTCCATTTTGAATGAGAAGGTGCTTCCCTTTCCCGGGATGCTTGATATCTCAAGACGGGACCCCATCAGTTCAAGCAGTTTTTCAGTGATCGCAAGTCCCAGTCCCGATCCGCCGTATTTTCTGGTGCTCGATGAATCGACCTGATAGAACGATTCTGTGATCTTTGAATGTTTATCCGTCTCTATTCCGATGCCGGTATCGCTTACAGAAACCGCAAATGTACATTTACCGCCGCTGTTTTTCTCACCGATAGTCTTGACGCTGATACTTACCGCCCCTTTTTCTGTGAACTTGATGGCGTTTCCGGTGAGGTTTAGAAGTATCTGCTTCAGACGCAGAGGATCAACTGTCACATAACGGGGCATTTCATCCGGCAGGACCATGACAGTTTTAAGTCCTTTGCCTTTTGCAAGAGGATACAGCGAAGCCGAGACTTCTTCGAAAAGCACTTTCAAGTCTGTTTTTTCGGGTTTCATTTCCAGTTTTCCTGTTTCAATTTTACGAAGGTCAAGTGTATCGTTTATCAGGTTCATAAGCATGGAGGCCGAGCTTTTAAGTGATCTGATATATTCTTTCTGTGTCGGATCAAGTACCGTTGTGCTTTCAAGAAGGTCGGAAAATCCTATTACTCCGCATAGCGGTGTTCTGAGTTCATGGCTCATGTTCGCAAGGAAATCCGATTTTGCTAAACTTGCCGATTCAGCTTCGTTCTTCGCTTTTATAAGAGCTTCTTCGAATTTCTTTCTTTCAGTTACATCCTGACCGTTTATAAGCACGGCTTTCAGCTCGCCGTTTTCGTTAAATATGCCTTTAGCGCGGTGTTCCACCCATTTGAAAGCCCCGTTTTTACACAAAAGTCTCAGGATTATTGAGTCTGATCTAAGCTCGGCGACACCTTTTCTGAAAGTGTTCACCGCAAGTTCCATGTCTTCGGGGTGGACAAGTGAGAAAGGTTCCAAATTCATGAGCTCATCGTTGGAATATCCCAGAATATCATAGTAACTGCTGTTGCAGTAGATATACTGTCCCGCTGTATCCGTAAGGCATACCAGGTCAAATGAATTCTCTGATATTGAACGGTGGAGCTTTTCAGATTCAATGAGCTTTTTTTCTGCATCTTTTTTAGCTATCGCGGAGGATGTTATCGCCCTGAAGATGAGAAGTTCGTCTCTTTCAGGCGGGGTCTGCCCGTTATTTCCCACGAGCATGATCGTTCCGAGGAGCTTTCCGTTATTTTCAAGCGCGATGCCGATGAACCAGCCTATCCCGAGCATTTTCTCTATGGAACTGCACAGAATGTCAGGAATGGAATGGAAAGCGATGTTTTTCATTGAGGTGGGTTCGCATACTTTTTCTTGAAGTATCTGGCTGAACTGGACTGTATCGCTTTTAACTTTCATGCCGACAAGTCGTTTTCCCATGAATTTAAAGGCCTTGGAAAGGTCTTCGCTGGTGAAAGAGGATGCACAGACGGTGAACTCCTCAGACGGATAATCATATTTTGAGATGAAGGCGGCCTTTATTCCGAATATCAGGGCGGCTTTTTCAACGACGAATTTAAATATGTCACAGTCATCAGTTCCGGCCAGAGCAAAGGAATATTCGTGAAGATCTCTGAGAAGTTTCAATGATTTATTTGAAATACCGATGGCATCCATAGCTATTGTCACAATTTATGTTGCTGGGATGATTATTTCTATTTTATATCAGAATGCAAAAAAATGTATTTTTAAAAAGTTGCATTGACAAAATCGTTATGTTACAAACCTTTCGAGTCAGGTGTTTTAAATTCATTTTTTTTAGGAGCAGAACATGAGAGATCTGGAAGTAACTGTTGTCGTTAATCCCGGTTCCACATCTACCAAATTTGCGCTGTTCAACCGCAGCGGTTCGGTCTATGATGAAACTGTAAGGCATCCTCAGGAAGAGCTTGCGAAATTCAACCTCGTATCTGAGCAGTTCGATTTCCGCTACGGAATGATAAAAAAGGCTGTTGATAAGGCGGTTACAGAAAAAGGATTGAAAGTCGTGGGTTCAGTGGGACGCGGCGGTCCGGTAAAACCTCTTGAAGGCGGCACATACAGAGTGAACCAGGCTCTCATTGACGATCTGACAAGCTGTAAATATGCCAATCACGCTTCAAATCTCGGCGGCATGATCGCTAAAAAGATAGCTGATGACTACGGCCTGAAGGAAAGTTTCATAGTCGACCCCGTAACGACCGACAACATGAGGCCTGAAGCCCGTCTGAGCGGACTTCCCGGAATGGAGAGAAAATGCAGGGTTCACGCTCTCAATATCAAGGCTGTTGCAAGAAAGATCGCTGAAAAGAACAATAAGGATTTCTTCAAGGCTAATTTCGTGGTTGCTCATCTTGGCGGCGGAATTTCAGTTGCGGCTCTTGAAGGGGGTAAAATAGTCGATGTCAATGACGGACTGCTCGGAATGGGACCTTTCAGCCTTGAAAGGGCGGGAGCTCTTCCTCTTGCGGGCGTAATGAAGCTCTGCTACAGCAAGCCTGAGCCTGAAGTTAAGAAGATATTCTCAAGCGAAAGCGGTTTCAAGGCGTATATCGGCACGAACGATTTCAGGACCATCGAGGACAGAGTGGTTGCAAAAGATCCCGAGACGCTGAAAGTCTATGAAGCGTTCAAATACCAGATAGCAAAAGAGATCGGCGCATACTGTGCGGCGCTCAAAGGAAAGCTCGACGGAATAATAATCACCGGCGGATGCGCTTATTTCAAGGCGTTCGTCAAAGAACTTGAAGAATATGTAGGCTGGATGGCACCCGTATTCTCATATCCCGGTGAAAATGAACTTGATGCACTTGCAGAAGGCGCATTCAGAGTCATCGACGGCAAAGAAGTTCCTAAAGAATACTGATAAAAGATATTTGATAACTGGAGGTTACTGTGACTAAGAAAAAGATGCTTTTAATGGGTGATGAGGCTATCGCTCAGGGTGCGATGGATGCGGGCGCTTCGGGTTTCTATGCGTATCCCGGAACTCCTTCAACTGAAATAATGGAATATGTCCAGCATTCAAAGATGGCGGCTCAAAGGAATATCCACAGGACATGGTCTGCAAATGAAAAGACCGCTGTGGAAGGCGCTCTCGGAATGAGCTATGCCGGTAAAAGAACGATGTCGATGATGAAGCATGTCGGTCTCAATGTTGCGATGGACCCGTTTGTCAATTCAGGTATAACCGGTGCTAACGGCGGATGCATTGTTACAGTCGCTGATGATCCGAGCATGCACTCTTCTCAGGATGAACAGGATTCAAGAATACTTTCAAAGTTCGCGTTCATTCCCATTCTTGAGCCGTCAAATCAGCAGGAAGCTTATGACATGTGTTTCTACGGCTATGAGCTGTCAGAAAAATACATGACACCTGTAATGATGAGGGTCACTACCCGTCTCGCTCATTCAAGGTCCGGTGTAGAAGTGAGAGAAGCGCTTCCGCAGAAAGAAATAAAGCTTCCCGAGGATAAAAGGCAGTTCGTTCTTCTTCCTTCAATTGCAAGAAGAAGGTACAAAGGTGTCCTTGAAACTCAGAAAAAACTTCTTGAAGAATCAGAAAATGCAGGCTGGAACAGATATATTGACGGAAAGGACAAGTCGCTCGGCATTATCGCCTGCGGTCTCGGATTTAACTATCTGATGGAGAACTTTGACGGTGAATGTCCATATCCGGTCGTAAAGCTCAGTCAGTATCCTGCCCCGAAAAAGATGATAAAAAAACTTGTCGAGGAATGTAAGGAAATACTGGTACTTGAAGACGGTATGCCGATGGTCGAGGAAGATCTCAGAGGTCTTCTTGACCGCGATGTGAAAGTTAAAGGAAGAATTACGGGCGAACTTCCCAGAGACGGTG
>ERZ795055.3268-NODE-3268-length-11926-cov-4.187684_pt1 | contig 11926 bp, 11 predicted proteins | sample MGYA00375139_ERZ795055 | MGnify/ENA primary metagenome ERZ795055 (study PRJEB30184, sample SAMN05720283) | anaerobic digester metagenome | isolation source: active sludge of municipal wastewater-treating anaerobic digesters | place: USA | collected 2015-01-23 ...
TTATTGATAAAAATTACAAAAATGAACACTAATCCTGAAAAATATTTCCACATACGTTTTTTATTTGAAAATTTATAGTCAAAGATATGAAACTTATTGACTAAAAATGTAAGTTTTTATGTTTTTTTTATGCGGCAATATGAAACATTTATTCAAAAAAAAAGTTTTTTATGTAGTTGAATTCAGATTGAAAAAAATAATGTACTTTTACAATCTGGAAAAAGTATGGTGTAGTGATGATTTAAGAGCTGATTTACAGATGTTGATGTGAGTTGATTTTTTCCTTCCGGAGTGAAAAAAATAGTACACAATGATAAATAAATGGATTTACACTTCCCTTGATGAACAACAAATTGAGATTAAAAATAAATTAGCAGAAGAATTAAGCATTAGTCCTATATTAGCGCAGTTGTTGGTTCAAAGGGAAATTTACACTTATGACGATGCACGGAATTTTTTCCGTCCGGATCTTTCCAATTTGCACGATCCGTTTTTAATGGCCGACATGGATAAAGCCATCGACCGATTAACTACGGCAATGCAATACAACGAAAAAATTTTAATTTACGGCGATTATGATGTAGATGGAACTACGTCAGTATCGTTGGTATATAAGTTTTTGCAGCAGTTTTCGAGCAATATCGATTATTACATCCCCGATCGGTATTCCGAAGGGTACGGTATTTCCATTCAGGGCATCGATTTTGCTGCCGAAAATGATTTCAAACTCATTATTGCCCTCGATTGTGGTATCAAGGCGGTTGAAAAAGTGAAGTACGCCAACAGTTTGGGCGTCGATTTCATTATTTGCGACCATCATACGCCCGATGATGAACTTCCACCGGCCGTAGCGGTGCTCGATGCCAAAAGAAGCGACTGTAATTATCCGTACAAACACCTTTCGGGTTGTGGGGTAGGGTTTAAGCTCATGCAGGCTTTTTGTATCCGGAATAGCATCGATTTCTCGCAACTTACCCCGCTGCTCGATTTGTTAGCATTGAGTATTGCCTCCGATATTGTACCCATAACGGGCGAAAACCGCATCCTCGCTTTTTATGGATTGAAACAAATTAACACTAACCCAAGCGTAGGACTTAAGGGAATTCTGGAAGTGTGCGGACTGACCGACAGAGAAATTACCATCAGCGATATTGTTTTTAAAATCGGGCCTCGCATCAATGCCTCGGGGCGAATGAAATTGGCTTCGGAGGCTGTACAGTTGTTGGTTTCGAGCAATCCTGCTTTTGCAAAAGAAAAAAGCGATACCATAAATGAATACAATAACGACCGGAAAGATTTAGATAAAAACATAACCGACGAGGCCATTGCCCTGATTGGTTCGGACGTGAGATACAACACCCGCAAATCGCTGGTGGTTTATAAACCCGACTGGCACAAAGGCGTGATCGGTATTGTTGCATCGCGGTTGTCCGAAGAATTTTACAAACCGTCCATCGTACTTACTTTTTCGAATGGTTTGGCGTCAGGTTCAGCGCGTTCGGTGCCGGGATTCGATATTTACAAAGCCATAGATTCGTGCCGCGATTTACTCGAAACCTTTGGCGGACATATGTATGCGGCCGGACTTTCGATGCGCGAAGAAAATGTAATAACATTTACCGATAGATTTGAAAAATTTGTATTCGAAAATATTCTCGAAGAGCAAACCTATCCGCAAATTGATATTGATGCACAAATTGAATTCAAAGACATAACGCCCAAGTTTTTCAGAGTATTGAAACAATTCGGACCATTCGGACCCGGCAATATGAAACCGGTATTTGTGTCGAAAAAAGTGTTCGATTTCGGCACAAGTCGTTTGGTAGGAAAAGAACAGGAACACCTCAAACTCGAACTTGTGGATTCGAGTTCGGAAAATGTGATGAACGGAATTGCGTTCAGAATGCATGAGTTCAACGATCATTTAAAAGCACTGAATCCGCTGGATATTTGCTACACAATTGATGAAAATACCTTTAACGGAAACACCAACATACAATTAATGATCAGGGATATAAAAATTGATGGTGTGGACGATTAAATTTTTGTATTTCTCTGGAAAAATAAATAAAATTAAAAAGCGGCTGAGTTAAATTCAGCCGCTTTTTTGTTAGTCAAGATTAGGATAGTTTATGTGGTAGTTTAAGGATTGCTAGGGACAATAAGAGACAAGCGTCCATCGAATAGCAATACGGGTCGTATATGTCATGCCACAGAAATTCGGTGACAAATAATGGGTAGTATATGTCATGCCGCAAATTGCGGGAACAAATATACGGTAGTATATGCCATGCCGCAAACTGAGGGAACAAATATACGGTAGTATAAGTCATGCCGCAAATTGCGGGAACAAATATACGGTAGTATATGCCATGCCGCAAACTGCGGGAACAAAAATACGGGTAGTATAAGTCATGCCGCAAATTGCAGGAACAAATATATACTATGAACATGCCATGCCGCAGAAATTCGGTGACAAATATAAATAATTTATACCCGATGAGCAACAAAGTAAACAAGGGAATCATTATACTTTAGGGTGGGATTAATTTAATCTCTGTCTATTTTTATAAAATAAATTTTGTTAATTTTCAAAATAAAAATTATACCTTTGCTTATGAAAAAAAATGAAGTGTATCAGATAAAACACCTCACATTCATACTGTTAAATTATAATAGTAGATCACTTCTACGAGGAAAAATATTTAAATTAAAAATTATAACAATGAAAAAACATTTTACCTTTTTTCTTTTATTTTTGATTAGCAGTCTGGTGTCTGCACAAGTATCAAAGAATATTAATGTTTCAACAGCAGGTACTCTTTCAAGTTTACTTACAGAAATAGAAAAATCAACTGTTACAAACTTGACTCTAACGGGCAATATCGATCATCGAGATGTTCAATGTATGCGAAATGAAATGACCATACTTTCAGTATTAGATTTAAGTGCTGTATTTATCATGAAGTATTCAATTTATCCTGCGAATGAAATGCCATATTCCTCATTCAATAATAAGACTTCACTAAAAACAGTTATTTTACCTAATTCTTTGACTTCTATTGGATTCATGGCATTTAATGGTTGTAGTGGACTTACAGGAACTTTGAATATACCTAATAAAGTAACTTTTATTGATGATTTTGCATTCGCTGAATGTGTTGGACTGACGGGAAATTTCATTATTCCAAGTTCGGTAACTGAAATTGGAAAAGCGTCGTTTGAAGGTTGTAATGGATTTACTGGTAATTTAAATATTCCAAATACTGTGACTACTTTAGGAAATTCTGCTTTCTCTGATTGTACGGGTTTTACTGGAAACCTGATTATCCCAAATTCATTAACTAAAATTGAAAATTGGACTTTTAATGGTTGTACTGGACTCTCAGGTGCACTAAATGTCCCAAATACTGTGACTTCCATTGGAGATTATGCATTCTATGGTTGTATTGGATTGACTGGGAATTTAATAATTCCAGGTTCTGTAACTTCAATTGGAAATTCTTCATTTGATGGATGTATTGGATTTACAGGCAATCTAACTATTCCAAATACTGTAACTTCAATTGGAAAATCTGCTTTCTCTGATTGTAGCGGATTTAAAGGAAGTTTGACAATCCCAAATTCAGTCAATACTATTGAAGATTGGACTTTTGATGGTTGTACTGGTCTAACAGGTACGCTAAATATACCGAATACATTGACTTCTATTGGTGATTATGCTTTCTCTGATTGTATTGGCTTAACTGGAAATTTAGTTATTCCAAGTTCTGTAACCTCAATTGGATATGCTTCATTTGATGGGTGCATTGGATTTACTGGTAATTTAACTATACCAAATACTGTAACATCTATTGGAAAATCAGCGTTCTCTGATTGTACTGGATTTAAAGGAAACTTGACACTCCCAAACTCTATTACTTCAATTGAAGACTGGACATTTGATGGATGTAGTGGACTTACTGGCAATCTAAATATTCCAAATTCAGTCACTTATATTGGAGATTATGCATTTTCTGATTGCACTGGTTTATCAGGTAATGTAACAATCCCGAGTTCAGTGAATTATATTGGAAATTCAGCATTTTATCGTTGCAGTAATTTCAGAGGCACTTTAAGTATTCCAACAACAGCAACTACAATTGGTGACTGGGCATTTTATAATTGTTCCGGCTTAACCAAAGTCTCCGTTCAGCAGTCAGTGCCTTCAATAATTTATGAATACACATTTAAAGGAGTTAACAAAGATATTTGTATTTTAGAAGTTCCAACGGGTTCAAAAACGTCTTATCAAACTGCACCATATTGGAATTTATTTAAGTTTATAAATGAAATCAACTTTAACTCAGCAATTAATTCGACTTTAAATGACCAAATTAAGATTTACTGTAATAATTCTGATATTATTGTCGAGGGAACAATTAAAGACGAAATAGTTTCACTTTACAATCTAAATGGAAAGCAATTGCAATCCTTAAAATCAAATGGTGAAAAAATATATATACCAGTAAAAACTAATGCAATTTATTTTGTGAAGGTGGACTCTAAAACATATAAAGTAATAATATAAGATTTAAAGAGAAAAACCTCAGTTCGATGTAAAAGTAGTTTTTCAGTTATTCAGCGAAATTACCAAACTTCGTATGATTAAAAGGCAAATCCGCTTTCCATATTGAAATTGAATATGGTAAGCGGAGTTTTCTTTTTTTTTACATCGTAGACAAGTGCAAAATACCGTACAAATGCTTCAACATTACTGGAAACCTAAGTTGCCATTCCGTCCAATCTTATCTCTTATTTGCTCTTCCTTTGGGTGGTTTGCTATAACTTCCTGTTGCACCTTTTCCTCCTCTTTTTGTGGGAGTACCTGCTGATTGTCCTCTGAGTTCCCTCGATTTTGGATTGGGATTGGTGGCTCTATCCATTTGTTTGGCTGCTTTGCTGCGTTCAGGAGCAGGAGTTCGGCGGTCGGGGTTTTGGTTGGAGGGTTTGGTGGACTTAGCCGGTTTGGCGCTCTTTACATCTCCTTTGGGTGGATGTGCTTCTGAACTTGAATCGGCTATTGCATTCATTATTTCGGCTATTTCGTGTTGCTCCAGTTGTCGCCATTCGCCGGGTGGGATGCCTTTCAGGCCGATATTCATGATGCGAACACGTTCCAGTTTGGTTACTTCGTATTCGAAATATTCGCACATGCGGCGTATCTGACGGTTCAATCCCTGTACCAAGACGATGCGGAACGTATAAACTGCTTCTTTTACGACCTTGCATTTTTTGGTTGTTTCGCCCAGCATTGGTACGCCATTCGCCATTTTTTCGATAAATAAATCGGTAACGGGTTTGTTTACAGTGACCAGGTATTCCTTTTCGTGCTTATTGCCAGCGCGAAGTATTTTATTGACAATATCACCGTTATTGGTCAGGAAAATCAAACCCTGCGAGTCTTTATCGAGTCTGCCGATGGGGAAAATGCGTTCGTGGTAGCCGATATAATCAATGATGCTATCCTTCACACCAATTTCGGTGGTACTGATAATTCCCACCGGCTTATTGAACGCAAGAAACACAAAATCTTCGCCTATTTTGGCCTGAATCTGATGGCCATTCAACATCACTTTGTCGCGTGCCGAAACCAGAGCACCCACACTCGCCCTTTTGCCATTGACAAACACATGACCCTGTTCGATAAATTTGTCAGCTTCCCGACGAGAACAATAACCGCTTTCGCTGATAAATTTATTTAATCGTTTCTTTTCAGTCATGTTGTTGATTGTGTTTGGGCGGTCGGAGTTCCAACCGTACTTATTGGTTGATTCCTTGTTGCCCTTTCCTTTCGGATGGTTTAATTAATTGTAAAAATTCCCGCGTTGTAATTCTTTGCAAATTTAACAATATAATTTTGAAATACAATTGTCAGAATTGCGGGTTAAAAATACCGAAGCTTTTTGAAAATAACCACCAATATTATTTAGTCAGATTAAACGCAAACCGGTATTTTTGCTTTTTGATCACGCTTAAAAAAACCACAATAGACACAATAGAATATTAAGAAAAATTTTAATATACAGCACAATAGATAAATACCAAATGGTATTTTAAATTTCAGATAATTTTAATTTTTCTGGAATAATACATTTTCTATTGTGCCTAATGTGGTTTAATTCTTTACATATCAGTTTCTTCAGCTACAATTATTTCGTTTGGTGTTTCATTTGCTTCTTCTTCAACCGGTATTTCTTCTTTCAGCACATACCGTTTGTAGTACGAAATAATTAGTGTGGTCAGTGGAAGTGCTATAATCAATCCGATCATTCCCATAAGCGATCCCCAAATGGAAAGCGAAAGTAAAATAAGTGCCGGATGCAGGCCTGTAACTTTTCCCATAATTTTAGGAGTTAAATATAAATCCTGAGCTCCCTGCACAACTATAAAAATGATGACCAACCAAAGTACTACCCTTAAATAAGGCTGACCTGTTTCGACCGACTGAAGAAAACCAAGCAACAAAGCAGGTGCAACTGCTATGGTTTGCAGGTAAGGCACCAGGTTTAAAACGCCCACAAATAATCCGAAAACGATAGCCAGCGGTAAACCCATAATGCTGAACCCGATGGCGAACATTATTCCAACAATAAGTGCTACAATGGCTTGACCGCGAAAATACCGGTTCATGCCGATTTCCATGTCCAAAAAAATGCCCGAAATCAATGGTCTGTATTTTATCGGAATAATATCGAATATCCCGTCGGTAATTTTTTTGTAATCGATCAGAATAAAAATAAGGTACAGGAAAATTATAAAAACAACTGTAAAGCCAAGAATAATGCTTAGCGAACCATTCAGCAGATTCCAAAGTTGTGGAGCAATTTTTTTAATGCCCGTCATTATATTTTCATCTGCCAGTACCGATTGGATATTAAGCGTCGATAAATATTCGCGAATCTCATTCTGCCAGGCTATCGGCAGAATTGTATCAACATTAATCCCTTTTGCATAAAGATTTATGATTTCGGCAAGCTTGGTTACTTCTTCCGAAATGTTGGGTATAAGTGAAATTATAATCCCCGTAAGCATTGCTCCCAAAACAACTAATACCGTGATAATGGATAAAATACGATTTTTTAGTTTGAGTTTATACTGAAAGAACCGCACAATCGGATCGAGAAGGTAAGCAAGAAGCAGGGCAATAAAAAATGGTAACAAAACGTCGCTCAACCTTTTGATCAATAAAAAAAGCAGAATTAACACCCCTGTGCCAATAATTATTCGCACAACCCGATCGAATGTGTAAGGTCTTGTTGAATTCATTGTTTGAGAATTTACGATTTCATTATTTACAATTTACAATTTCCTATTTTCTTATTTTCTTAATTTCTTGATTTTCAATCCCGATAGCTCCCCGACAGTAATCGGGAGGGACAAATTTCAAATCTTCAAATTTAATTTGTCTATTTCCTGACTTTATTAAAGCAATCCCGACAAATGGGTTCATATTCAGCCATTTCACCCAGCAGGACACGTTTGTCGCTTTCGACCAACCGATGCGAAACATAAGCCAACGCACCACACCTCACACATATAGCATGAACTTTATACACGTCTTCGGCTATGGCACACAGCGCAGGCATGGGTCCAAAAGGAATTCCTTTAAAGTCCATGTCCAATCCGGCAATAATCACGCGAACACCCTGATTGGCAAGTGTTGTACATACCTCAACCAATCCTTCGTCGAAAAACTGTGCTTCGTCGATGCCAATAACGTCAACCTCGCCCGAAAACAGTAAAATGCTGCCGGAAGACTCCACGGGTGTGGAACGAATCGAAGTCCGGTCGTGCGAAACTACTTCATCATCCGAATAGCGGGTGTCAATTTTAGGCTTGAAAATCTCGACGCTTTGTTTCGCAAATTTAGCCCGTTTCAGTCGTCTGATCAGCTCTTCGGTTTTGCCCGAAAACATTGAACCACAAATTACTTCGATACTGCCACGTTTCTGTTGAATGGGATGATTTATTTCAGAGTATATCATACTTTTTTTACCGTTTTTTTTAAATTTTATATTTCGTTTCTCTATTGAATATCGTAACTTTACAGCCGTAATTTATTTTGCAGATAAATATTATTTTATCTTTGCAAAAATAAAAAAAATGTGCGTAATATAATTGATTCAGAAAAAAAGATATGAACAGAAAGCTATTAGTTAGTTTACTTCGTAAAAATATAGAGGAACTTGAAATAATTACGGAGGGTTTTATGGAAATGAATGAATATCCATTGGCTATTATTAAACTGGCGCGCCGTAAAACGGAAGACATTCAATCCATTGTAGATCAGTTGACTGAAATAAAAGTTGAAAATAATGATGTTGAAATTGTAACTCAGGCACTTGAAATTATCGAAAAAAACGAACCTGAGTTAAACGAATCCTCAGAGCCTCCTCAGGAAGTACCTGAAATAATACCTGAAATTATTGAAGTGGAAGATGAAATTGCTGAAGTGGAAGCTGAAATTGTTGAATCTGAGCTTGTTGAGCTTACTCCAATAGCAGAGGAACTGCCTGAAATAAAACCGGAGATACCTGAAATAGAATCTGCAACGGTTGAAGAAATTAATACCGGGGAACCGGAATTCATAATTACAGCACCCGCAGTTGAAGAAGTACCGGAAATAAAACCCGATGCAATTGAGATTGAAATACCTCAGGTTGAAGTACCTGAAGTGACTGAGCCGGAATTTATTGTTGTGGCTCCACCGGCACAGGTGAAATCCGAAATTGAAACCGTAGATCTTGAAACATTGGTTGAAAATGATAAAAGTAAAAATAAAACGGCTGTTGATTTTGGATTCAAAGAAGTAAAAGAAGAAGAATTATCGGTTTTAAAATCAGAAGTTGAATCAAAAGTAAGGGTTGAGACCAAGAGTGAAGTGGACTTTGACCAAATGATAAAAGAACATGAAATAAGACTGAAAACAGAAGAAACAAGAAAAACGACCATTGCTGAGAAAATTGTAAACGGTAATATTTCGAGAAACGAAAAACTATCAAGAACCGATAATTCGTTCAGTGCAAGCTTGGCCAATAAAAAAATTGATGACATTAAGCAAGCCATAAGTATTGGTGACCGCTTCAGGTTTCAACGGGAATTATTCAACGGAAACGGTGAAGATATGAACAAAACACTTCATTATATCAATCAGTTAGCTTCGTACGATGAAGCCATGGCTTTTTTGAAAACGAAGTACAAATGGGATAAAGATAACGAGTCCGCTGAAGATTTTAGTCAGATTGTAAAAAGAAAATTTAATTGATAAGTGAAATAAGTGTTTCGAAAAATACGTTTTACTTTTACTAAATAAAATGAAATTATACGTTGTTCCGACCCCAATTGGTAACCTCGAAGATATAACACTTCGGGCCATCAGAGTGCTGAAAGAAGCCGATATTATACTCGCTGAAGACACGCGTACAAGTGGTTTTTTGTTGAAACACTTTGATATTAAGACGCCTATGCAGTCGCACCATAAATTCAACGAGCACAAAACGGTCGATTCCATTGTTCAACGAATTATGAGTGGACAAATGGTAGCACTTATTTCGGATGCCGGAACTCCTGCCATTTCGGACCCCGGTTTTCTGGTGGTGCGCGAATGTATTGAAAATGGCATTGATGTGGAATGTTTGCCGGGAGCTACCGCTTTTGTACCGGCACTTGTTGCGTCGGGATTGCCAAACGACCGGTTTTGTTTCGAAGGATTTTTGCCTCAAAAAAAAGGCCGGCAAACGAAAATAAACAATTTGGCTGCCGAAACACGCACCATGGTTTTTTACGAATCGCCTTTCAGAGTAGTAAAAACACTGACGCAACTAAGCGAAATTTTTGGACCGGAACGAAAAGCCTCTGTTTCGCGCGAAATTTCGAAAATTTATGAGGAAACAAAACGTGGAACTTTGCTGGAATTAATCGAATATTTTACACTTCATCAACCTAAAGGAGAAATAGTTATAATTGTTGCAGGATTTGAATAAATACACTAACTTTGCGCCGAAATAAAACAGCGATATATTTGTATAATATATTTCGTTATTCGTATTAAAATCAGCAACTTACATAATTTAATTCATTCGCAGTTATTTTTAAAATTCAACGTTATGAAACCCTTATATTTTCTATTCGCATTTTTACTTGTTTTTTCGAGCTCTTGTGTAAGGCAAACGGCTGAATACCAGGAATTAAAAGAGAAAAATGACTCATTGGTAAGAGCCAAACACCAAATGCAGGAAGAACTTGAGGATTACATTTCGGCAATGAGTCAGATTGAACAAAATATCGAGAAGATTAAAAGTACCGAAAATGTGATTTCGATGCAGAATACCGAAGCCGAATTTGATGATGACACCCGCACAAAAATCAATCAGGATCTTGTATATCTGAATGAAATGCTTAAAGCGAACAAAGACGAACTTGCCCGATTGAAAAGCAAAATTAAGAACAGTGCATTCAAATCAGCTGAACTCGAAAAATCGCTTGCCCGTTTGACGAAATCATTACAATCGGAAAGCCAGAAAGTAGATTTGCTTTATACACAATTGGCCGAAAAGGATTCGCTGATTACTCAATTGGGTACAAAAGTGGAAGATTTGGGCAAAGACATTGAGGAGTTAAAAACCGAAAATGAAATTAAAGAAACTACCATTGCCGAACAAGATGAAACAATTCATACCGCTTGGTACGTTTTTGGAACCCGAAAGGAGTTGAAAGAACAAAAAATAATTTCGTCGGAGGGAATTTTCAGTCCTCAACGGGTTTTACAAAGCGATTTTAATAAAAACTATTTTGTGAAAATTGATGCCCGAAAAAGCAAATCGATACCGCTTTATTCAACTCGGGCAAAAATACTGACAAATCATCCAAAATCGTCGTATACACTTGAAAAAGAGAATGATAATTTTGTATTAATCATTGTTGATACAAAAGAATTCTGGAGCGTTAGTAAATACCTTGTGATAGAAGTGGATTAAAACCAACATCTGAATAGTTTTTCAGAACTTATTAATATGCGCTCTTCCAAAACAGGAGCGCATTATTTTTACCATTTTTTAAATATTAGTCTGATAATCAATCAAATTTATTAGTCTTTTCTCTTTTCTCTATGTTCTTTACTCTTATTAATAAATGAAATATAAATTCGTATTTATAGATTTAGACGATACTTTGTGGGATTTTCATACCAATGCACGATTGTCGTTGCAGGATATGTTTAACGACCGCGGGTTAAATCGCCATTTTACTGATTTCGATGAATTTTTCAGAATTTATGCCAAACGAAATATCGAACTTTGGGAATCGTACGGGAAAGGTGAAATCACGAAGGAATTTTTAATGTCGGAACGATTTAGATATCCATTATCGAAAATGGGCGTTGATGATCTCAAACTAGCTGAAGAAATTGGCATTCAATACCTCGATATATTACCAACAAAAACAGCTCTAATGCCTTATGCCATCGAATTGCTTGAATATTTGTATCCAAAATATCCGCTTTCAATCATTTCGAACGGTTTTGTTGAAGTACAATATAAAAAGTTGAGAAGCAGTGGAATTGAAAAGTATTTTTCACACATTGTGCTTTCAGAGGCTGCCAATGCACTTAAACCTGATAAACAGATTTTTGAATATGCACTTGGACTAAACGGCGCAAAAGCATCCGAAACGATAATGATAGGTGACAGCTACGAAGCCGATATTCGCGGTGCTCAAAATGCAAATATCGATCAGGTTTATTTTTCGTTGACTAAGAATGAAGACCTAACTAATAAACCCTCAACATATTATATAAATTCGCTACAGTCTGTTTTTGATATTCTATAAATTTTAAATTTTTTTCAAAATATAAAAATGAAACTCATAATATTTATTGATATGCTTC
>ERZ795055.3271-NODE-3271-length-11917-cov-19.880206_pt1 | contig 11917 bp, 9 predicted proteins | sample MGYA00375139_ERZ795055 | MGnify/ENA primary metagenome ERZ795055 (study PRJEB30184, sample SAMN05720283) | anaerobic digester metagenome | isolation source: active sludge of municipal wastewater-treating anaerobic digesters | place: USA | collected 2015-01-23 ...
AGGACCTCGAAGCCCTGGGCTTCGGCATCGTGGCCTTCGCCTGCACCACCTGCAACGGCATGTCGGGCGCGCTCGACCCCAAGATCCAGCAGGAGATCATCGACCGCGACCTCTATGCCGTGGCCGTGCTCTCGGGCAACCGCAACTTCGACGGCCGCATCCACCCCTACGCCAAGCAGGCCTTCCTCGCCTCGCCGCCGCTGGTGGTGGCCTACGCGCTGGCGGGCACGATCCGCTTCGACATCGAGCGCGATTCGTTCGGCATCGACGCCGCGGGCCGGCCCATCACGCTCAAGGACCTGTGGCCGAGCGACGAGGAGATCGACGCCATCGTGCGCGTGGCGGTCAAGCCGCAGCAGTTCCGCGCGGTCTACATCCCCATGTTCGAGCAGCGCGCCGCCAACACCGCCGCAGAGCCGCCGCTCTACGCCTGGCGGCCGCAGAGCACCTACATTCGCCGCCCGCCATACTGGGAAGGGGCGCTGGCCGGCGAGCGCACGCTCAAGGGCATGCGCCCGCTCGCGCTGCTGGGCGACAACATCACCACCGACCACCTCTCGCCCTCGAACGCGATCATGGGCAACAGCGCGGCCGGCGAGTATCTGGCCAAGATGGGCCTGCCCGAGGAGGACTACAACTCCTACGCCACCCACCGCGGCGACCACCTCACCGCGCAGCGCGCCACCTTCGCCAACCCCACGCTGCTCAACGAGATGGTGCGCAACGCCGACGGCACGGTGAAGAAGGGTTCGCTCGCGCGCGTCGAGCCCGAGGGCCAGGTGATGCGCATGTGGGAGGCGATCGAGACCTACATGAACCGCAAGCAGCCGCTGATCATCATTGCCGGAGCCGACTACGGCCAGGGCTCCTCGCGCGACTGGGCGGCCAAGGGCGTGCGCCTGGCGGGCGTGGAAGCCATCGTCGCCGAGGGCTTCGAGCGCATTCACCGCACCAACCTGATCGGCATGGGCGTGCTGCCGCTCGAGTTCAAGCCCGGCACCAACCGCAAGACCCTGGCGCTCGACGGCACCGAGACGTTTGATGTGGTGGGCGAACGCCGGCCGCGCGCCGATCTGAGGCTGGTGATTCACCGGCGCAACGGCGAGCGCGTTGAGGTGCCCGTGACCTGCCGCCTCGACACCGCAGAAGAAGTCTCGATCTACGAAGCCGGCGGCGTGCTGCAGCGCTTTGCCCAGGACTTCCTCGCCTCGAACCAGGCCGCCTGAGGATCGCCATGAGCACCGTGCCCCAGATCCGCATCCCCGCCACCTACATGCGCGGCGGCACCAGCAAGGGCGTGTTCTTCCGTCTGCAGGATCTGCCCGAGTCCTGCCGCGTGCCGGGCGCGGCGCGCGACCGCCTGTTCCTGCGCGTGATCGGCAGCCCCGACCCCTACGCCGCGCACACCGACGGCATGGGCGGCGCCACCAGCAGCACCAGCAAGTGCGTGATCCTCGCCAAGAGCACGCAGCCCGACCACGACGTGGACTACCTCTACGGCCAGGTCTCGATCGACAAGCCCTTCGTCGACTGGAGCGGCAACTGCGGCAACCTTTCCACCGCCGCGGGCGCCTTCGCGCTGCACGCCGGGCTCGTGGATCCAGCGCGCATCCCGCGCAACGGCACCTGCGTGGTGCGCATCTGGCAGGCCAACATCGGCAAGACCATCATCGCCCACGTGCCCGTGACCGACGGCCAGGTGCAGGAGACCGGCGACTTCGAGCTCGACGGCGTGACCTTCCCGGCCGCCGAGATCGTGCTCGAGTTCCTCGACCCGTCCGACGACGGCGAGGACGGCGGCGCGATGTTCCCCACCGGCAATCTGGTCGACGAGCTCGAGGTCCCCGGCGTCGGCACCTTTCCCGCCACCATGATCACCGCCGGCATCCCCACCGTGTTCGTCAACGCCAAGGACATCGGCTACACCGGCACCGAGCTGCGCGAGGCGATCAACACCGATCCCAAGGCGCTCGAGCGCTTCGAGAAGATCCGCGTCGCCGGCGCGTTGAAGATGGGCCTCATCAAGTCGGCCGACGAGGCCCTGACCCGCCAGCACACGCCCAAGATTGCCTTCGTCGCCCCGCCCGCCGACTACACGGCCTCGAGCGGCAAGAAGATCGCCGCGGGCGAAGTCGACCTCCTGGTGCGCGCGCTGTCGATGGGCAAGCTCCACCACGCGATGATGGGCACGGCCGCGGTGGCCATCGGCACCGCTGCCGCCATTCCCGGCACCCTGGTCAATCTGGCGGCGGGCGGCGGCGAGCGCAGCGCGGTGCGCTTCGGCCACCCCTCGGGCACGCTGCGCGTGGGCGCCGAGGCCAGGCGGGTCAAGGGCGAGTGGACCGTCACCAAGGCCGTCATGAGCCGCAGCGCCCGGGTGCTCATGGAAGGTGCCGTGCGCGTGCCGGGCGACGCGTTCTAGCCGCGCACTCCGTGACTGGCTGCGCTCGCGCCGGCGCCTGCGTCCCAGCCCGGCGGCCGTCCTGATGCGAGTGCTGGCTTACGTGCTCGCCTGCGCGTTCTTTGTGGGCGCGGTTATGCCGGCGCGGGCAGCCCTGCAGTCCCAGCTCGAAACGCTGCAGCTCGAGGGGCGGCCCCAGCCCCTGCTCATCGCCCAGGACGACTCCGCGCCCGTCACGCGCGTGCTGCTCTACCTTGCCGGCGGCGACGGCCGCGTGGATCTGTCTGCGCCGCTGTCTGCCGCCCCCGCGCCCGACTCGCTGCGCGCGCTGTGGGTGCGCCCCGGCACCGCGCTCGTGGTGGTCGACGCGCCCGATGGCCTGAGCCTGGCCGAGCGCGAGTCACCCGCCCACCGCGCGCAGTTGCAGGCGCTGGTGGCCGCGCTGGCGCCGCGCTTTCCGGGCGCGCGCTTCGTGGCGCTGGGCGTGAGCAACGGCGCGGTGTCGGCCGCGGTGGCGGGCAGCCTGCCCGAGGTCGAGTCGGTGGTCATGCTCGGCGGCGTGTTCCGGCGCTACTCCGACCTCGCCGCCTTCGGGGTGCGCGGACCGCTGCTGGTCATCCACCACGAGGCCGACCGCTGCGTGCCACCCGAGTTCGACGAGTCCTTCCGCCTGTTCGTGAAGCCCGTGATCGTGCGGCGCGCCGGTCAGGTGTACGGCGAGGCCCCTTGCGGCGCAGCCAGCGCGCACGTCTTCGCGGGCCAGCGCGATCGCGTCGCCGCCGCGGTGCACGAGTGGCTCGCCACTGGGCGCGCGCCCGCGCGCCTGCCCTAGCCGCACGCGGTTGACACGGCGCGGGCCGGGCGGCATCGTGACCAGACCATGAACCGCGCCGCCCCCCTCGCCCTCGCTGCCGCCCTGCTGACCACCCTGCCGCTGCACGCGCAGCAGGTCTATCGCTGGGTCGACGAAAACGGCGTGGTCAATTTCGGCGACCAGCCTCCGGCCAAGGCAAAGGACGCACGCCGCGTCGAGGCCGACGGCCGCGTCACCGTGGTGCCCGGGCTCAGCAAGGAGCAGATGCAGCGCGCCGCCGAGATCGACGAGCGCCGTCGTGCCCAGGCCCAGAAGGCCGAGGCCGAGCGCCGTGCCCGCGATCAGGCGCGCGCCGCGGCCCAGGCGCAGGCGCCCGCCCCGCAGCAGCAGGTCGTGGAGCAGCCCGCCGACGGCTACTTCGTCGATGGCGTGTGGGTTCCGTGGGGTCCGCGCCCGCCCGGCCTCGCGCCCGGCCAGCCTGTGCCGCGTCCGCCCGTGCGGCCCACGCCGCTGCCCGAGCCGCTCCCGCGGCCCACGCCCCTGCCCGAGGCGCCGGTGCGCCCCGTACCGCTGCCCGAGCCCGGGCCCGGGTTCGGCAGACCGCGCTAGTCGCGCAGCGCGCCTAGCTTGGCGGCAGGCTCGCCACGAAGCTCAGCAGGTTCTCGGGCACGACGCGGATCAGCCCGCCACGCGGGCTGTCGATGTCGGCGATCAGCAGGAAGGACAGCGACACCACGAGCGGCAGGATGTAGATCAGCCGCCGGTCGCGCCCGGTGTTGTGGGCCGTATAGCCCAGCATGCCCGTGGAGCACACGCCGATGGCCAGCATCAGGATCCAGGCCGACACCGGGATGCGGTTCCACCACGCCGCCTGCGCCAGCCCCTGGGCGTTGATGACGTCGTTGATCCCGCTTACCACCAGCGGGGTGACCGGCGTCGGGTCGACCCGGCTGCCGGCCAGGACCGTGGCCCACAGCCGGCCCTGCAAGGCGGCGCCCTGCCGGGTGAGGGCGTCGGCCGCCGCGCCTTCGTATTGGCGCTTGTCGTAGTGGGCGACGCGCACCCGCGCGTACTCGGCCAGCACGGCGCGCAGCTTGGCGTCGTGCGGCGCGGGCAGCAGGTCGGCACGCAGATAGGCCGTGCCCAGGGCGTTGGCCTCGCCCTCCTCCTGGGACTTGCGCTCGTCGTAGCGCGACAGCGCCATCGAGAAGGTGAAGCCGATGATCAGCCCCAGCAGTGTCAGCGTGGCGCCCAGTACCACGCTGAAGTCGTCGCGCTCGGCGTTGCCGAGCTTTTCGTGACGGCGGGCCAGGGCCACGCCGCCCTGGGCGGCGAGCGAGAGCAAGACCAGGCTCACCAGGGCAATCAGGACGGGAAAGTCGAGCAGGCGCATGGACATGAACGGAGCGGCGATCAGCCCATGCTAGCGGGGCGTGCGCCGCCCGGCTTGCGCCAAGGCCACCCCTGCGCGCGTCGGCGCTCGAGCGCGGCCGCTGCGTGCCGTCCTCAACTGAAGCAGAGATAGGTCCACACCGCCTCGAAAAGCGGCGTGCCGTTCGCGGTGCGCGGCGTTGCCGCGTCGACCACCGGCGCGCCGTGGAAGGGCGAGGCCGTGATGGCCGTCGGGTTGGGCGCGGCGTCGGTCACCAGCTGGTGCGAGCCGCCATAAGGTGCTGAGGCGCCGTCCACCGTGGCGGGGCTGCCAAAGGCGCCCAGGCCCAGCGCCTGCCAGATCGTGCTGGCCGTGGCGTAGGTCACCAGCGGGTCCTGCAGGTGCGTGAAGCCGAACTGCCGCGCCGCGGGCGTGATGCCCGGCTCCAGCACCCAGCGCGCGGGCTCGCGACGGGTGCGGTCCCAGTCGCCCGGCGACGAAAAGTAGATCGCCCGGTCCACGCCGTGGCGCTTGGCGATGTAGCCCGCGTGCCCCCCGCCTTGCGAGTGCCCGGCGACCCGGATGCGCGACCAGTCCGGCTGTCCGCCCGCCAGGTACTGGCCCCAGCCCTCTGCCGGGAACTGGGCGTGCAGGGCCGACAGCAGCCGCGCCAGCCGGCTGGCAATGCTCTCGGGCGCGCTCACGCTCACCAGCGGGCTGAGGTCCTCGCCCGTGAGGATCTCGCCGCGCACCCGGCCGTGGCAGTCGGGGTCGGCGCTGCCGCTGCACAGCTCGCCCACCGCCTCGGCGTTGGGGTAGTTCAGGCCGATCGCATGCAGGCCCTGTGCCGCGCCGCTGCGCACGATCAGCCGGTACACCGCCGGCGTCGCGCCGGTGCCGGGCAGGAACACGAGCAGCCGGCCGCGCGCCGTGGCCGTGGGCGAGGGGTTGATCGCGAGGTGAGGCTCGAGCGCCGTGCGGATCGCCGGGTCGGTGGCCGCGGGGGCGATCTCGCGCTCGACCATGGCGGGCGCCGCGGGGGTGGGTGGCGTCACCACCACCAGGGACGGATTGCCCACCGGTGATCCCGCCGGGGCCGCGCCCTGGATCGACACGACGCTGCCGCCGCCGCAGCCGGCCAGCAGGCCCGCCAGCGCCGCTCCCATCCAGGCCATTGCTCGCATCGGATTCCCCTGCGGTTCGACTGGCCGCAGTCTGCCCGCGTCGCGCCCCGCCCGTCTGCCGCGCAGATGCAAGGGAGTGTGTGAGTGTGTAACGCGCGGCCGGGGTGCGGGCGGCTCGGTGTTGCGGGTCCACCGGCGGATCCGGCGCCGCGCGCGGCCAGGATCGCCGCCCGACCGCTTCTGACAGTGGACGAGCGCGCCCGCGATGCGCACACTTCGGGTCCGGCGCGCAAACCTGCGCGCCGCGATCGACACAGAGCCCGGGGCCGTGGCCGGCACCCGGACCGCACCAGGAGACAGCATGTCCACCGACAAGACCCTGCTCGAGCTCGCCCTCGAGCACGCCGCCGCGCACCCCGACCGCACCTTCCTCACTCAGCCCCTGGGCGGAGGCCCGGTCGCCGCCTACACCTGGGGCCAGGTGGCCGACCAGTCGCGGCGCATGGCTGCGCACCTGCAAAGCCTGGGCCTGCCACCCGGCGCGCGCGTGGCCATCCTGTCCAAGAACTGCGCGCACTTCTTCATGGCCGAACTGGCCATCTGGCTGGGCGGCTACACCACGGTGGCGATCTTCCCCACCGAGTCCGCCGAGACCATCCGCTACGTGCTCGACCACTCCGAGGCCGGCGCGCTGTTCGTCGGCAAGCTCGACACCTGGGCGCAGCAGCAGCCCGGCGTGCCGGCCGGCCTGCCGTGCATCGCCTTCCCGCTCGCCCCGGCCAGCGCGCTCAAGGAATTTCCCACCTGGGACGACATCACCGCGCGCACCTCGCCGCTGGCCACGCCGCCCCGCCGCGGGGCCGACGAGCTCGCCATGCTCATCTACACCTCGGGCTCGACCGGCACGCCCAAGGGCGTGATGGTCAGCTTCGCCTCTTTCACGCGCGCCGCGGTGGGGGTGGGCAAGTATCTGCGTCATCGCCTGGGCAACAACGACGAGTGCCGCGTGCTCTCTTACCTGCCGCTGGCGCACAGCATGGACCGCACCTGGAGCGAGGGCGCCGCGTTCGCCGACGGCAACGTCCACGTCTACTTCGCCGAGGCGCTCGACACCTTCGTGCAGGACCTGCAGCGCGCGCGCCCCACCATCTTTGCCTCGGTGCCGCGCCTGTGGACCAAGTTCCAGCAGGGCGTGTTCTCCAAGATGCCCCCCGAGAAGCTCGACCGCCTGCTCGGCATCCCCATCCTTGGCCGCATCGTGGCCAAGAAGGTGCTCAAGGGCCTGGGCCTCGACGCGGTGAAGATGGCCGGCAGCGGCTCCGCGCCCCTGCCCGCCGACCTGATCCGCTGGTACCGCCGCCTCGGCCTCAAGCTCTACGAGGGCTACGGCATGACCGAGGACAACTCGTACTCGCACTTCTCCGACGAGGCGCACGGCGAGCCCGGCTACGTGGGCGTGCCCCTGCCCGGCGTCGAGGTGAAGCTCAGCCCCGAAGGCGAGGTGCTGATCAAGTCGCCCGGCCAGTTCCAGGGCTACTACAAGCAGCCCGAGCTCACCGCCGAGTGCTTCACCGAGGACGGCTTCTTCCGCACCGGCGACCTCGGCGAGCGCCGCCCCGACGGCCTGCTCAAGATCACCGGCCGCGCCAAGGAACTGTTCAAGACCGCCAAGGGCAAGTACGTCGCCCCCGCGCCCATCGAGAACCGCCTCAACGCGCACCCCATGGTCGAGCTCTCGCTCGTCTCGGGCGTGGGCCAGCCCGCGGCCTACGCGATGGTGATCCTCGCCGAGGACCTGCGGCCGCGCATGCACGACGCAGCCGAGCGCAGCCGCGTCGAGGCCGAGCTCGAGGCGCTGCTCAAGCGCGTCAACGGCGAGATCGCGGACTACGAGTCGCTGCACATGATCGTGGTGGCGCGTGATCCCTGGTCGATCGAGAACGGCCTGCTCACGCCCACCATGAAGGTGCGCCGCGCGCGCATCGAGAAGGCCGTGGAGCCGCACGTCGAGCAGTGGTACACCACCGGCCGGCGCGTGCACTGGCACTGAGCGCGGCCGGGACGCGCGCTTGAATCCTGCCGACACCGCGCCGGCCGCCGCCGGCGCGCCCGTGCCCATCCGCCACGGCGGCGACCGCGTCGCCGCGGCGCTCGTCGCCCAGGGCGTGCGCACGATCTTCACGCTCTGCGGCGGGCACATCTCGCCCATCCTCAGCGGCGCCAAGGCGCGCGGCATCCGCATCCTCGATACGCGCGACGAGGTCACCGCCGTGTTCGCGGCCGACGCCGAGGCGCGCCTCACCGGCCGGCCCGGCGTGGCCGCGGTCACCGCCGGGCCGGGCATCACCAACACCATCACCGCGCTCAAGAACGCGCAGCTCGCGCAGTCGCCCGTGGTGCTGATCGGTGGCGCCGCGCCCACCGCCCTGCAAGGGCGCGGCGCGCTGCAGGACATCGATCAGCGCCCGCTGGTCGAGCCGCACGTCAAGCACTTCTTCAAGCTCACCCGGGTGCGCGAGCTCGCTCCGGCCGTGGCCGAGGCCTTCCAGCTCGCTCAGGACGGCGTGCCCGGGCCGGTGTTCCTCGAATGCCCCGTGGACCTGCTCTACGACGAGGCCTCGATCCGCCAGTGGTACGCCGACGCCGCGGGCAAGGGCACGGCCCTGCCCGACCGCGCGCTGCGCTGGTATCTCAACCGCCACGCCGCGCGCATGTTCGCCGGCGTGAGCGAGGCCGTGCCCCAGCCGCGCCCGGTGGTCGCGCCGCGCGCCTCCGACGCCGCGCTCAAGGCCGCCGCCGGCAAGCTCGCCGCGGCCAGCAAGCCGCTGATCGTGATCGGCAGCCAGGCCGTGGTGCAGGCCGGGCAGGCCGACGCGCTGGCCGGCGCGGTGCAGCGCCTGGGCATCCCGGTGTATCTGTCGGGCATGGCGCGCGGCCTGCTCGGGCGCGACGCGCCGCTGCAGATGCGCCACACGCGCCGCCAGGCGCTGCGCGAGTCCGACTGCGTGCTGCTCGCCGGCGTGCCCTGCGACTTCCGCCTCGACTACGGCAAGCACGTGCGCCGCAACGCCACGCTGATCGCCGCCAACCGCAGCGCGCGCGACGCGCGCCTCAACCGCGCGCCCACCGTCACCCTGCTGGGCGACGCCGGCCTGAGCCTGCAGGCGCTGGCCGCCGCGCTGCCCGCGCCGCGCACCGAGTGGGGCGCGTGGGCCGAGTCGCTGCGCGCGCGCGACGCCGTGCGCGAGGCCGAGATCGACGCCCAGGCCGCGGCGCGCGGCGAGTTCGTCAATCCGCTCGCCTTCTTCCGCGCGATGGACGCCGAGGCCGGCGACGACGCGATCTTCGTGGCCGACGGCGGCGACTTCGTGGCCACCGCGAGCTACGTGCTGCGCCCGCGCGGCCCGCTCGCCTGGCTCGACCCCGGCGCCTTCGGCACCCTGGGCGTGGGCGCGGGCTTCGCGCTCGGCGCGGCGGCGGCGCGCCCCGGGCGCGAGGTGTGGATCGTGTTCGGCGACGGCGCCAGCGGCTGGAGCCTTTCCGAGTTCGACAGCTTCGTGCGCCAGGGCATCCCGGTGATCGCGGTGGTGGGCAACGACGCCTGCTGGACCCAGATCGCGCGCGAGCAGGTCAAGCTGCTGCACGACGACGTGGCCACCGTGCTGGCGCGCACCGACTACCACCGCGTGGCCGAAGGCTTCGGCGCTGCCGGCCTGCTGGTGCGCACGCCCGACGAGGTGCGCCCCGCGCTCGCGCAGGCGCGCGCGTTGGCGCGTTCGGGCCGGCCGGTGCTGGTCAACGTGTGGCTCGACCGCACCGACTTTCGCGAGGGATCGCTGTCGATGTGAGCGCGGGCCGGCGCGCCTGGCCGTGTCTGGCGCGGGCCGCGCCCTCAGCGCGGGGAGCGCACGTCCGCGTCGTCCATCGCGTAGCTGGAGGCGACGCTGACTTCGCCATCGACCGCGAACACACTGACCCGCTCGGGTCGCAGTCGCAGGCGGCCGTGCACCGTCGCCGGCGTGTAGGCATCGGTCAGTTGCACCGGCCGCGCACTGCGCACGCGCAGCACCTGGTTGGGCGGCGGCGGGGTCGCGTGGCTGCACGAGCCGGGGATCTCCACGAACAGGAAGTCCGCGGCCGGTCGGCCGTCGCCGGCTACCGCGAGCAGGTAGCCCGTCAACTCGACTGTCTTGCCCTCGAGTGCCGCGACCCCGGCTGCACCCTCGCGCCGGCGCTGCTCGATGATGGCATCGCGCTGCGCCAGCAATGGCTCGACGGCCACGCCCTGCGATTCGAGCTGGCGCATCAGCTCGGCCTCCCGGGCCTTGCCCGCTTCGGTCACCGGCAAGCCCAGCGCCGCCAGCATGCGTGCGCGCACTAGTTCGCGCAGCGCATCGAGCTGCGCGTCAGCGAGCCGCGCGAACGGGTCGTCGGGCGCGGCGGCGGGCGGCGGCCGCAGCGCGGCCCAGTCCAGCGGCGCCGGCGGGGCGGCCTGCGCGCCGAGGACGAAGAGCAGCCCGCAAGCGGCGGCCAGAGCACGCATCACTTCAGCGTGTTCTTGTAGATCTTGCCGTCCTTCATGATGACGACGAGCTTGCCCGGTTCGGCAATCAGGTCGAGCCTGGCCAGCGGATCGCCGTCGACCAGCAGCACATCGGCGAGCGCGCCCTCGCTCACCTCGCCCAGCCGGCCCGGGTAGGGGTTGCGCGGTCCGCTGAGGGCGAACACCTGCGCGTTGTCGTAGGTCACCAGCTTGAGCGCCTGCGCCGGCGTGAACCAGCGCTGCAGCTTGAGCAGCTCGCGCGCCTGGTTCTTGTTCTGCGCCGGCAGGAACAGGAAGTCGGTGCCCCACAGCAGCTTGACCTGATGCGCCTTGGCCCACTTGAAGGCGTTGTCGGTGCCGCGGATCACTTCGTCCTTCTTCTCGCGCACATTGGCCGGCGCGGTTGCCGGCGCCGGGTCGAGCGCCTGCAGGCTGAGGAACGCACCCTTGGCCGCCAGCAGCTTGATGGTGTCCTCGTCGAGCAACTGGCCGTGCTCGATCACCTTGACCCCGGCGTCGAGCGCGCGTCGCACCGACCTGACGGTGTAGGCGTGCACGGTGACGTAGGTGTTCCAGTCCTCGGCCGCCTCGACGGCGGCCTTCAGCTCGTCGAGCGTGTACTGGGTCACGTCGAGCGGATCGTAGGCGGTGGCTGCGCCCCCGCCCGCCATCACCTTGATCTGGGTGGCGCCGAAGCGCAGGTTCTCGCGGGTGGCAGTGAGCACCTCGTCGCGGCCGTCGGCGATGAAGTTGAAGCCCATCTCCTCGCCGATCGAGGGCTTGCCGAAGAAGCGGCGCGAGCGCTCGCTCGGCAGGCGCGAATCGCCGTGCCCCGAGGTCTGCGAGATCATCGCGCCGCTCGGATAGATGCGCGGTCCGACCGCCTTGCCCGAATCGATCGCGGCCTTGATGCCGAACCCCGGGCCGCCCAGGTCGCGCACCGTGGTGAAGCCGCGCAGCAGCATCTGCTTCGCCTCTTCGGCGCCCCGCGCCTCGATCGAGGCGAAGCTCGCCTTGGGGTCGGCCATCTCGGCCTGGGTGCTGGCCGTCATCACGATGTGCACGTGGTTGTCGATCAGCCCGGGCATCAGCGTGCGGCCATTGCCCGCGATGCGCGTGAGCGTGGCGCCGGCGGGGGCGGCGATCGGCGCGGCCGAGATCGACTGGATCTTGTTGCCCACTACCAGCACGTTGACCGGGGCGCTCAGCCGATCGCTCTTGCCGTCGAAGACGCGCACCTGCTCGAACAGCACCGCCGACGGCGGGGCGGCAGGGGCGGTGGTGGCCGCCACGGCGGCGCCGGCACCGAGGGCCAGGGCAAGCAGCGAGGGCAGGGCAAGGCGCAGTCGGGCTGGGCTCAAGGAGGGCTCACTTTCGGGTGCGAGGTTGGGGCGGGGCGGGTGGATCCAGGGCACGGGGGCGCCGCACTGAGGTGCGTCGGGCGGGCAGGCTGCGTGCCGCGCGGTGGAGCGCCGAGCCCGATGGCTGGGGCGCGGCCCCATCGTGCGGCGCGGGTCTAGTATCGCCTGCGTGAGCCGCGACTTGCACGCCCTACTTCCGTCTGGAGCCTCCGATGCGCCTGCCCCTGTGTTCCTTCGTCCTTGCCCTCGCCCTCGCGGGCTGCACCGCCATGCCTAGCGCCGCCCAGGCGCCGGCGCTCGAA
>ERZ795055.3273-NODE-3273-length-11916-cov-8.459152_pt1 | contig 11916 bp, 8 predicted proteins | sample MGYA00375139_ERZ795055 | MGnify/ENA primary metagenome ERZ795055 (study PRJEB30184, sample SAMN05720283) | anaerobic digester metagenome | isolation source: active sludge of municipal wastewater-treating anaerobic digesters | place: USA | collected 2015-01-23 ...
AGCCTATGCCGAGATTTGAACTCGGGACTTCCTCCTTACCAAGGAGGCACACTGCCGGGCTGTGTCACATAGGCATGGACTTTAGAGTACATTGACTACCTGACCAAGGAAATGCAGTGCAAATCACTTCAGACAGGTTGCTTAACAACGTTGTGAGTAATCCCTATAAAACATTGCGGAACGATTGGGTAAAACCATCAGCGAAGAAGGGGGATAATACGGAAACGCGGGAGAGAGAACTTGAAAAGAAAACTTCCGATAATCCGGAGTTCCCGTTGAAACAAATTACCCTATCACCAGAGCATCACTTTTTCATGTGCACGTCCATCTGCGGGAAGGGGATCTCGATGCCTTCTTTGACAAAGCGTTCCGCAATCCGGCAATTAATTGCATCCCTGACCTGTTCAGAAATATTGTACTTTCGTGCCCAGACATGGAGGATGAAGTTGAGGCTGGAGTCAGCGAATTCCATGAAAAAAACCGTTGGTGCAGGATCCTCAAGAAGGAACTCGGTACCCTTTGTTGCGTCTCGTGCGATCTCGAGCAGTATCTTCTTGACACGAAGGGGATCTGTTCCGTAAGCAACCGTGATTGGAAGAGTGATCCGAAGTTTCTGGTCAGGTTCGGAGTAGTTGATGATGATATTTGAGGTCAGCTTGTTGTTTGGAATGGTTACGATCTGGTATTCCAGGGTCTTAATCCGTGTACTGCGGGTTCCTACAGAAATGACATCGCCATAGTAGTCCTCGACCTTTATCCGGTCGCCGACCTTGAACGGTTTGTCGACCGTGATAATAGCCCCACCAAAGAAATTGGAGATGAAGTCCTGTGCTGCCAGTGCTATCGCGATACCGGCAATACCCGCACCGGCAAGCAACGGGGTGATATCGATACTGAAAACCTTGAGGATGGCCATAACCGCTGCAAACCAGATAACGTACCTGATAACCAGTTCGAGTAGGTCAACAAGCCGGTCATCCATGTCGGATTCGGAACGTTCCGCGATAGCCCGGCCATAGATATGAATTATGCTGTGCAGGAATGTTGAAAGGATCCATGCGCTGATAAGGACGTAAAATGCGGTGATATAGGAGGGAGAGAGAACCCATGCCATACTGTCCGGGAGAATACCAAACAGGGTAACCCCATAATATACCGCGAGTACAATGATGGTGAACTGGACAGGTGTACCGATTGCTGCAATGAGAATGTCGTCCCAGTTGGTATCGGTCGTGCCGGCTTTGGATTCCAGCCAGCGCACGAATATTCGTGCGAGATATGCCAGTACGATTCCGAGCAGGATAACAAATGCTGCTAGAATGTAATTCAGTACAGGTCCTGATAATCCGAGATCCATGTACATAATCTTATGTCATCGCAAAGTTAATAGTTTTGAGATTACATGGCGACGGGAAAGGAGATCGCACAAAAAATTCACGATCTGGTCGAGCAGGATATGACTTTCATGCATATCTGCGGTACGCATGAGGCAGCCATTGCCCGAACCGGACTTCGCTCCCTGCTCCCAAAGCAGCTGAAGATCGTCATGGGCCCGGGATGTCCGGTCTGCATCACTCCCCAGGGAGAGATCGATGCTGCCCTTGATCTTGCCAGAAAAGACTGCATTGTCACAACCTATGGCGATCTGCTCCATGTTCCGGGATCACGGGGGTCACTCGAATCATGCGGCGGGGATGTCCGGATCGTGCAGGGCATCCACAAAGCCGTTGAGATCGCAACAAGGACAGACAAGGAGGTTGTCTTTATTTCGGTCGGCTTTGAGACTACTGCTCCAACTGTTGCTGCCATGCTCCTCGCAAAGCCTCCGGAAAACTTTTCAATCCTTTCCTGCCACCGCATCGTTCCGCCGGCTATGAAATGGCTCCTGGAGCAGGGTGAGGCAAAACTCCACGGATTCATGCTCCCCGGCCATGTCTGTACAGTTATGGGGTACGAAGAATACGAGACGTTTTCGGTCCCGCAGGTTGTGGCAGGATTCGAGGCAGAGGATATCCTTCTTGGCCTCCTCATGCTTGTCCGGCAGGTTCGGGAAGGCACGCACCGTGTCGATAATGCCTATCCCCGGGCGGTCTGTCCCGAAGGAAACGTCAAGGCAAAGAAGATCATGTATGAGGTCTTTGAACCATCCGATGTCGAGTGGCGGGGATTTCCGGTTATTCCCGGTTCCGGCCTCAGGCTGAAGAAGGAATTCATGCAGTACGATGCACAAAAGAGGTTCGGTATTTCTTTCAGCCACGTCACCAAGCATTCAGCTTGCATGTGCGATAAGATCCTGCGTGGTCTCGCACAGCCACCCGACTGTAAGCTTTTCGGAAAAGTCTGTAACCCGAGAAAACCTGTCGGACCCTGCATGGTCAGCCATGAGGGTGCCTGCAAAATCTGGTATATGTACCAGATGAAAAAAAACTGAATTTGAGAATCCTGTTCTCTCTTCAAGATCATCCAGGGATTCGTGGGGTTGGTTTGTGTTTCCGGGCATACCGTGCTGATAATAAACATCCAAAGGCGGGGCTGTTAGCGATCCTTTCAATATCTCTTTTTTTGGCCCTGTAGAAAAACCCATTTTCTCCCCGTGATCGGCCCCCTTGGACCATTCTTACCCCCCAATGGGGGACCTGGCGGATTGCGATAGGATTGTTCTGTATTCACCAGGGAAATTGCTAAAAAACTTTTTTAGTGATTATCGTGATGCGGGGCTGCCACAGAAGCGGGGAAACAAGCGTGAGCAAAAGCCCCTGGGAGCGTTATTCTGATGATTTCTCCAGAGCCTTTTTTTTTGGAACTGCCTTTCCAGCCAGCTCAGCAATACGTTGCATTTTATCCCGCCACTCCAAAAATTCTTGACAGCATCGGGTAATTTATTCAATCTGAATTTTTTGGGATAAGTGCCATTTTTAACTACCAACGGATTAAGGAATATACGAGAGCGAAAAATCGTACCAGGGTATTGGTCCAGATTTCAGATTGGAAAAGTGTTCCTGATACCGGACAAAAAAACTGACGCTCCGGGGGCTTTTCCCCGCTGCATGGGGCACACCGAATGCGATGTCGTAGTTGTACCAGGACCAGGCATCCTGGCAATACGGAAGAATTGCTGGCGCGATTGAACCCCTGCAGGGGCAGGGATGGCGCGAGAGAGGGTATCCATCGGGGAAAAAAATGAGTCGCGGAAACGTGACTATACCTTTGTTTTTGAACGGGCCGGTGTTTATTCCAAAGGTATATCTGTTCCGTTAAATCATTGACTGTTGAATACATGCATTACCCTGACAATCCTGCTGATCTGATCACCAACAGATATACTGACGAAGCTGCCCTTGCGAGTGCGATCGACAGATATACTGATGAAGCTGCTCTGGCGGGTGCTATAACAAGTAATTTGCACGATCCGCAGGATGCTGTCAGCATCCAGACGAATATCCGGAATGGTCACGTTATTGATCTGTACATCAACCGTCAGTATCGGAAACAGGATAAGAACAATCAATCCCATGGAAAGGTACGAAGACCACTACACAAAAATACGGCTGTTTCTTCCAGCAATTCGGACCGGCCGGCCAGGCAATCCGACAGCGATAGTTCCCGTAACGATATTCTGTCCCAACCTGACATGGACTTTACGTGGCTCGATGAACCCCAGACCCTGGATCTGACAAAAAAGCTCAATGTCCAGGATTCGGTAGGTTTTGCGAATCACCTTGCGCAGGTTTTTTCCAGCGCTTGCGTTCGTGATGCAATTAAAAAAGTGAAACGTGTATCCGATGTGATCGCATCTGCGGATAAAGTCCCGTACCCGGTTTTTGCCATTGACTGCAGCGGGAAAATAATCGCTTGGAACAAAGCCATGGAAGAGATTACCGGAGCAGCTGCATTCGACATGATCGGAAAAGGAAACTATGCCTATTCGATCCCACTCTATGGATATGCCCGGCCAATGCTGATCGATTCCCTGATACGTTCACCTCCCGTGGCGGATTACCGTCACCATGATAGTCTCGCCGGTGAGGGTGAGGCTATTACCTGTAAGGATGAGATGGTTGTACTACGGGGAAAATCCCAATACATCCAGGGCAGGGCAACACGTCTTCATGATGATCAGGGAGAGGTTATTGGAGCAGTCCAGTCTATCGGCTTATACAAGTCCTTCCAGGCCCGAAAACAATTTGACAGACCAGGCCCGGCTTTAGATCTCGGTAAAATTCCTGGTCTAGCTCCTTTCACACCGATTTTTAGGAACGATACCGTACCCGCACCTCTGAGCAATATTTCAGATGGGGATGAGGTGACAGGCAGCGGACCAGACAGTAATTTGAGAACAATCCTGGACAAGACAGCCATAGAACAGTCGCTTGTAAAACGGCAGAAAAAACTGTACCACGCCCTCGGAGAACTGATGGCGACTGAGGATACCCTCCTTGAAAACATCGGGAAGCTCACCCCAAGCCCACGAATCGCGACAGAGAAGGAACAGGAATCAGTTCATTCCAATGAATTCTCACGACAAGTGATAACGGACGCCAATGAAGGAATTATTGCTTTTAATAGTAATCTCAGGTGTGTTTTGTGGAACGCTTTCATGGAACAACTGAGCGGTATACCCGCTTCAGAAGTCCTTGGCGAACGCGCATTCGAGATGTTTCCCGCCCTCAGAGGTTCGGATGCAACCCTGCTTCTCCAGCAGGCGCTCTCAGGTGAGAAGGTAGGACCTTCCGAGATTACCTTACCTATCTCTGTATCGGGGAAACGCATATGGGTGAGATTAATCTTTTCCGCTCTGCACGACAGCCGTGGTAATGTTATGGGTATCGTTGGGATCGTCCAGGACTCAACAGCAAGGAAAGTGATGGAGTACGCCCTGCAGTCTACAATAATCCAGCTCATGGAGAGTGAAGAGAAGTACCGCAGTGTGTTTAACACGAAGAACGAACCGCTCCTTCTTATCGATACATCCACCAGAAAGGTCCTGGACCTGAACGATGCGGCAACAGACTTGTACGGGTATTCACGGGACGAGTTTCTTTCCCTATCGCTCGCAGACCTGTTCAAGGAACCGGAAATATTAGGAGACCTGCTGGACAGAAAGACACCGGAAATCCATATGCTCCGTCAGAAGAGGAAGGTCGGAACTGTCTTCCCTGCAAATCTTTCGTTTGCTTACTTTGTACTTAAAGGCCGCATAGTTCTCCTTCTCTCAATCCATGACCTCTCATCAGATCTCGAGACGGCAGAAGCCCTCCGGCTTGCCAATACCAAACTCAATCTACTGATGAGTGTGACCCGGCATGATGTAATCAATCATCTGACTGTCGCAATGGGGTACAATGATTTGCTGAAACACACGGTGCCTGATACCCAGATACAGGGGATGCTTGAAAAACAGGAAGGAGCCCTCCAAACAATTCAACGTCAGATTGAATTTACGCGACAATATTACAACTTGGGGGTTAAATCACCCATATGGCAGAACGTCTGCGATGTAGCTACACAGGCATATTCCGAGTTTGTCACAACCATCTCATTCTCCTGTGACACCCGCGACCTTGAAGTATATGCCGATCCTCTCCTGAAAACAGTTTTTCACAACCTCTTTGATAATGCAATCAGGCACGGGGAGAATGTTTTTCGGATAAGGATTTATTGTACATGGGAAGGAAACGACCTGCTCCTGATCTTCGGTGATGACGGGACGGGTATTCCTCCGGAGAACAAGGAACGAATCTTCAATAAGGGCTTTGGGAAACATACCGGTCTTGGCCTCTTTTTATCCCGGGAGATACTTGCCATAACCCGTATTGAAATCTCCGAGAATGGAGAATATGAAAAAGGTGCCCGGTTTGTGTTAAGAATTCCGACAGGACGTTATCGTTTTCCGGATTCCGAAACACCTTTAGGAACATTCGAATCAGAAAAGATGAACCAGGCAACCTGATCGCTATGGACTGAATTTTTTATTCCGAGTGTCATGGAGACGAAAAAGCTATTTTTCAACAAACCTTCTATATTGTGAGTATCACTTTTCCTTTTATGCACAAGTGCTATTGGAAGGATAAACACTGTGCTGATCTTGCATCCCACGGGGAAAACAATTTAATGTCTGGCCTATAGGATCCAAACAGTCTATTTTTGGCCCAATAATGCAGGAGGCTTTTTTGTCTTATGGGTGACCTCCCTTCCTTGATAATCTGGTATGACGAGTCTTCACAAACCCATTCACAGGCAGGATGGCAGAAATAATGTTGCAATTGATTTCCTTTTTCCAGGTTTTTTGAAGGGCATTTCAGATCGATATCTTTTCTTTCTGTCATTCGAGAGCTTTATTACCATAGCGCGAGTTGTTTATATGGAACTGTGAAGCATTCAGATCGGTTGCTTTCTTCACTGCCATAATCATCCTTCTTGCCACTGAGGGTGCTATTCGTGAAGGACGACAACGGTTGAGCACATGCACATGGTTACGAGTTGCCTCGGTAGGGTAGTGGACATCCTAGAAGCCTCCGGAGCTTTTGACCCGGGTTCAAGTCCCGGCCGAGGCGTCCCCTTTTTCGCGTCATAACCGCCGGATATTTCCCCCATCTTTTTGTTGGAGACTTATCAGGATTAGCCAGCTAAGAGTTTTATCATTGTCGGCTTTTTTTTTACCGAGAAAATGTTGGAGTGATTGAAACAAATTTAAAAAAAAATCCGGCAAAATCAAAAAAAGCAAAGTGGTTATAAAACCAAAAAATAAATTTATCTTTTCGAAGTGAAATTGTTTTTATTAAAATGAACTGAAATGGGGCTCTGGAGAAACCTCAGGTTCTCCCCCTGATCGGATCCCTTGCGCCATCCCTGCCCCCATCAGGGGTTCCTGGCGCTTTGCGACAGGATTGCCCACTATTCACCGGGAAAATCACAAAAAACCTTCTTTAGGGATTATCATAATGCAGGGACTGCCACAACGTCGGGAGCAAAGGCATTTCCGGAACCCCCGTGAGTGTGCGGAAAACACGGTCCTGTGCATAGGTAATGGAAAAATCAGGTGCTGAAATGGCATATTACCCAAAAAATTACAGTATCGGTTTCTTCTTCAGCGCAGCAATGAGCAATTCCACACCTGCCTCGATATCCCGCATGTCCAACACTTCCACCGGGGAGTGGATGTACCGTGTCGGAGGACTGATGGTTGTACTCGGGATACCCCCCCTGGTAAGGTGGATTGCGGTTGCATCGGTCGTCCCACCGGTCCCTACTTCGAACTGGATGGTAATCCCATTAGCGTCTGCTGCGTCTTTCAGCCATTTCACAACCCTGCGATCAGCAATGAGACCGCGACCGCTGGAATCAACAATGGTGATGACCGGGCCCTTACCCATCGCCACAGGTGCATCTTTCATCTCGATTCCGGGGTGGTCCCCGGGGATCGTTACATCGGTTGCGATAGCAACATCCGGTTCAATCGTGTAGGCGCTCGTCCGTGCTCCCTTCAGGCCGACTTCTTCCTGAACGGTAAATACTCCGTAAATAGTAAGGGGCGATTTTACGCTCTGCAGGGTTTTGATGAGCATCGCAACACCAGCCCGGTTATCGAACGCTTTGCCGGTCACACGGCTGTTTGCCAATTCCCGGAATTCCCGGTCAATCGTTATGGGCGTCCCCACATCGATACCAAGGTGCTCGATCTCCTCCCGGTTGGTAGCACCGACATCGATGAACATATCGTCGATCTTGACACCCTTTTTGCGTTCATCCTCATCCATCATGTGCGGGGGTTTGCCGCCGATCACGCCATAGACCGGACCTTCGGCAGCATGAAGGACCACGCGCTGGTTGTAGAGTGTCGGCCCAAACCATCCGCCGAGAGCAACGAACCGCAGATACCCTTTCTCATCGATATATTTGACCATGAGCCCGATCTCGTCCATGTGGGCAGCAAGCATGACCTTGAATTTATTGCCCTTCCTGACCGCAATCAGGTTGCCCATCGGGTCCTCGCGGATCTCGTCCACGCATCCTTTGAGCTCTTTTTTGATAACCGAAAAGACACTGCCTTCACTGCCCGACACGCCGTGGGCATTGGATAATTTCCGTAAAAGTTCTTTTACCATGGTATCACTTCACCAGTTTTTCAATGCGTTCAAGCGCCTTCATAATATTCTCTCGGGATGTGGCATAACTGAACCGGGTATATTCCGGTGCATTGACACCGAATGCGGTACCGGGCACGGCGATAACGCCGCTTGAGATGATCTTCTGCGTCAGCGCCGGCTTCATCGGCACAAAGATGTAGAATGCCCCTTCCGGCCGGGGAAAGTCAAAACCCATCTTCGCAAGACCGTCACAGATAAGATCACGCCGGGCATGGTACTCGTCACGCATGATTGCAATCATGCTCTGGTCTCCATCATATGCCGCTACTGCGGCGTACTGGGAGATGGATGTGGCGCACGCCTGGCAGTACTGGTGCACCTTAAGACACTGCCCGACAATCTCCGGCGATGCGGCGAGATACCCAAGCCGCCAGCCGGTCATCGCATAGGTCTTGCTTGTGGCGTTAATCGTGATCACATTCTCACCGAACTGTGCGGCGCTGTAATGTCTCTTCCCATAAATGAAGTGCTCGTACACTTCATCGGAGACGACCGTGACACCCTTGTCGGAGGCATACTGGACAATGGCTTTGATCGATTCTTCACACTCAACAGCGCCGGTCGGATTCCCGGGTGAGTTCAGGACAACGATCTTTGCCTTGTCCATCAGCTTCTTGGCCTGCTCAACATCGATATGGAGGGTCTCTGTCAGCGGCACACTGACCGGCTTTCCGCCGGCAAGAGTTGCAAGCGATGCATAGGAAACAAATCCTGGGTCCGGGCAGAGGACGCGGTCGCCCGGATTCAGCAGAGCCTGCATGACAATATGAAGCGCCTCGCTTGCGCCGGCAGTGATGATGAGCTGGTCCGGGTGATATTTTATCCCGTTCTCAGTTCTGAATTTTTTACTGATGGCGGCTCGCAGTTCCGGTATACCGTTGTTGGTGGTGTACCCGGTCTTTCCTTCCCGTATTGCCCTGATCGCAGCATCCTTGATGTGCTGCGGTGTATCGAAGTCAGGTTGCCCGAGGCCAAGGTTAATGGAATCAGGGCCGGCAGCCTCAAAGATTTTCCGTATACCGGAGATCTCGATACCGGTAACCCGTTCAGAGAATTTCATAACCATATGCAACATCCGTCCTACTCGATATTGGTGTGCCGGTTCTTTAAGGCACTCTCATCCACTTCCGTTATCTCCATCAGGCGGGAGATCACTGCATCGGCAAAGATCATCGATGCTGTTTCAAACAGGGTCCCCAGGGGTGCAAAGGACTTATGTTCCCCCATCATCTGCCGTATTTCGAACTCTTCAGCCTCGTTCTCAACCGCTTCGCGGTGGTGTTCGATGATAACAATACAGTCTGATATCTTTCCGATCCGTGATTCCGCATTGGATGTGATCAAGCAGATTCTCCCGCCGATGTCATGCGCAGTCTCAGCCAGATCGGCCACCGTCTTAGTACGACCTGACCCCGAGAAGATTACCATAACATCTCCCTTATTCAGCGCCGGCGTTATTGTTTCCCCAACTACATAGGCACGCAGACCAAGGTGCATAAGCCGCATGGCAAACCCCTTTGCAACAAGCCCGGATCGGCCGGCCCCGATGACATATATCCGTTTCGCGTTGAGCAGTTCCCGGATGAATTTTTCTGTATCTGTGTCAGAGATACTATTTGCAATACCCCTGATTTTCGATGCCATCAGCTGCATCATTTCCTGAACCCGGTTACCTTCCATGCTTCTCGCACAAAAGATGTATCCACAAAGTAGATGAGAATTTCGCAGGAAATTTCCTTTACGGGGACAACCGGCCGCCATAAAATCTTACGGAAACAATTAACGAAACCAATCAAACCGCAACCATTATCCTGCCGGCAAACGGAGGAAAGGCAAACCACCTCCATCTGACTCGTTCCCCCCAGGGCAAGAGATCGTTATGGATGGTTTCTCAAATGGTATGTCTGATATTGACGGTGGTAAAACGCGTCGGGGGAGGCCGGCAGTTATAGAACGCGCTCAATGACCGGTCGCCTCGTGACAGGACGATTTCAATGAACGGTTTTTTTGGGCGGGGGATTTTTCATAAGTCTCCACAATCAGGGCCGGATATCCTGTTCGGTGATCGCCGACCTCAACAGAGAAAGCGGTCAGTTATTTTCCAGCTGGTGAAGACCTGCCCGGGGGATCTGGTCACTGTGTTATCCGATGGCGCCCAGGAGAAAAAACGGCGATCCTGCCATCGCCTGGTTCTTTACGGCCGGTACCGCTCGATCGTTCCGGCCGGAACAAGTTTCCCGTTCTCCAGGAGAGAGACAGGCCCGTGTCCTCCACACACAAGACACCGTTTCCCCTCTAATTTCAGTTCTTCATCCGTTTCCCGTGCGAGTTCAAGAAGCGCTCTGCGTTCCTTGGTTGCAAGTTCGCTGTCCACGTTGACTGACGTGACGAGAAACGCAGCAAGAGAACTGTACTCCGCCCGCTCCTTTGAGAGACTGGCAAAATTGATCACGCTGTCCGCGGCAAAGAGCAGGCCCTGTTTTTTGGAATAGAGAAAGATCTGACCGACCGTGTGCCCGCCAAGGCTTTCCAGCACCTCAAGCCTGATGTCGCCGATCTCAATGGTACCAATGACAGGGAATATTCCGCACATTACCCCCTTGGGTTCTGCAAAGCAGCGAATGCTGGCAGGAGTATTGAAACGGGAAAAGAGGTTGATCATCTTGGTATAGAACGATTCAAGAAGCGAATGCTCGTTTCGCGAGCCATAAGCACGGTTATTCGCCCGGATGATCTCGCGGGTCCCCGCATGCATGAATGCAGGAACTGCAAAAAAACCGGCAGCACCGCAATGGTCCGCGTCAGCGTGCGTGACAATGATGCGGGAAAGGCCGGGAACGTCAGAAAGACCATACCGGGAAAACATCGCGGTGACATCCTTGTGGTAAATACCATATCCCGTGTCAATCATGATCATGTCGTCATGGTTCCTGATAAGGAAAATATTTCCCCCGCAGGGAAGCTGGAAACAAAATAGTGTCATTGCTTCCGTGACAGGGAAAACCTGTACATCCGCGTAAAACTTTTCGCCACTAGTCGTGTTCATCGTTCTGCCGGTGGCAAGCACGCTTTCGAATACCTGCCGAGGATCGGAACCCCTCTCCGTCAGTTCCTGGGCGATATGATTGGTATCAGCCAGGAACGAGAGGATAAAACTATCTTCAGACTCCCCGACAAGTTCACGCACAGCCTGGCCGTACCGCACATAGAAGACGGTATCGTCAAGATGTTTTCCGGTTGTATCGTACTCAAGGATCTCCAGCCGGTACCGCGACTTCAGCTGCTCCAGGAGCAGATCGACTTCCGGACTATCTTCAAGGTTCAGACTGACCGTCATCCGGTCCGGATGCCTGCCCTTGTCATCAAAATCTATATACGCGATATTGGCTCCTGCTGATGTTGTATACCCAAGGAATTCAAAGAGGGCACCGGGTCGGTGGGGAAGGAACACCGCAAACTTCAGGAAGTTGGGGGGTTTAAGCGAGGTCTGGAGGAATCCTATACCGGCCAGATCGCGTGTTATACCCTTGTATGCTTCCGCGGTTGCGGTGACTTCGTAAAAGACAGTACCGGGATCGATGCGGCGGTCGAACTGGATCCGGTTGATATTCCCGTCATATTTTTTTATGATCTCTGCCGCCCGGTGAAGGGAGCCGGGTGTGTCTGGCATGTGGGCAATAAAAAAGAATTTTTTCACAGGTATTCACCAGGTTGGCGGGTACCTGTCTTCTTGTATTCATCGATATAGATTATGGTAGGAAAAACATGG
>ERZ795055.3274-NODE-3274-length-11913-cov-5.134424_pt1 | contig 11913 bp, 13 predicted proteins | sample MGYA00375139_ERZ795055 | MGnify/ENA primary metagenome ERZ795055 (study PRJEB30184, sample SAMN05720283) | anaerobic digester metagenome | isolation source: active sludge of municipal wastewater-treating anaerobic digesters | place: USA | collected 2015-01-23 ...
TGTCGGTTTTCATGCCGTTTTGCGTGCCAATGTCACCGATACCGACATTGTAATGGTTATTGGTTGCGGAATGATAGGTGTGGGCGCCATTGTGCGCGCGGCTTTGCGTGGGGCGAAAGTTATTGCAGTAGATGTTGACGACAACAAACTGCAACTTGCAAAGGAATTGGGTGCAAACTTTACTATCAACTCAAAAACCGAAAATGTTCATGAAAAACTAATGGAAATGACTGACGGATTCGGTCCGGATGTTGTTATCGAAGCAGTTGGCGCTCCAATAACTTATCAAATGGCTGTAAGTGAAGTTGCTTTTACCGGAAGAGTGGTTTATATCGGATACGCAAAAACAGAAGTTGCTTTCGAAACCAAATATTTCGTACAAAAAGAAATAGACATCCGTGGTTCACGCAATGCTATGCCCGAAGATTTCCGTGCGGTAATGGAATATATGAAACGTGGTACTTGTCCTGCTGAAAAACTGATCAGTGCAATTTATGGTCCTGAAGAAGCTCAACAAGCCCTCGAAAAATGGGCAGAAGATCCCGGAAAAGTTTTCAGAATACTGATAAAATTTGTAGAATAATTTTTTTGAAACTTCAAAAGTCTGACGACGTTTTGAGGTTTCATTTGTTTCAATACGCCTCGCTAAAACCGCTTTGAATTTGCCTTGCCGGAGGGCAGACGGTCTTAAGAATAAATCATTTTTGAAATATTTATCAACGAACTTACCTATTGGGCAGACAAGTCGAACGAATTTTATTCCTTCGAGATTTTTTAGATAATGACTCTAAATTGTAAACTTCTCATTACTGAAATGAAACTATGGCGGATGGTAAATCGTAAATTGTAAATCGTAAATTGTAAATAAATTAATGTATAAACTTATTATTTTTGATCTTGATGGTACACTGCTCGATACCATTGAAGATTTGGCAAACAGTGTAAATTATGCCCTGCAACAGCACCATCTTCCAACCCACCCCATTGAAGCTTATAACTTTTTTGTGGGTAACGGAGTAAATAAATTACTTGAAAGAGCGCTGCCGGAAAACCTTCGCAGTGCTGATAATGTGTCGATGATAAAAGTTGACTTTATCAAACATTATTTTGCAAATGTAGATCAATTTACAAAACCATATCCCGGAATTTCAGATTTAATAAAAAAACTAAGTGACGAAAATTATCTGTTAGCTGTTGCTTCGAATAAGGTCCACAGTGCTACAGTTGAATTAGTTGAAAGGTTTTTCCCCGAAATCAAATTTATAAAAATTCTTGGTCAACGCGAAGGTTTTCCCGTAAAACCCAACCCCGGTATTCTGGAAGAAATAATTGAAAGTGCAGGAGTAAATAAATCAGAAGTTCTGTATGTTGGCGATTCGGGGGTAGATGTGGCTACTGCTTACAATGCAAAAGTACCGTTTGTTGGAGTTTTGTGGGGCTTCCGTCCGCGTAAAGAACTGGAAGAAATAGGAGCTACAAATTTTGTTCAGAATACTAAAGAATTATATGAAATAATTGCTTCTGAAAGTAAAAAAACTTGAACTAAAATAAACTAAGCTGAGGGATAAATAAAAGCAAAAAGTAATGCAGAAACCTTTAATTCTGCATTACTTTATTCAAATTAAAGTCAGATGATAAAAAATCAATGAACTGAGTCTAACAACATATTTGCATTATCTTTTGACAGTTGAACAGCATTAGTCTTAATTACATACTCGTACGGAATATATTTTAATGCCTGTACAAAACAAAGATTTCTATCCGTTGTAAATGCTAATCGTAATTTAATACCTCTGTCGACAGCACTTTTAAGCTTTTTAATTTCATTAAAGTTTCCTGCAACAATCATATTTATTAATTTGTCACTTTCCAGTTCATCAAAGAAAACGTCTTTAAAAATTATTTTTTGATTTGTTCCACTGCTTACATAATTAGTTTTAAGAATAATTGCGGCTAAAAATCCCCAAATTAAAAAAATTAACGAAAGCATAATCATCAGAGGTTCAATAAAACTATTCGCTGAAGTTGGAACCAACTTTGGTAAAAATATGCATGCAACTCCAATCAGTATCAATATTATCCCATTCAGAGGTGATTTTTTTACTTTCTTTACTACGTTTTTTTCCATATTATCGAAAGTTTTTTCGAGAGAAATATAATTATTTTCCATAAAATTCTGTATATATCGTTCGCTTGTAAACATAGATTATTATGTTCACAAACATAGATTTGTAAATTATTTGATTTTTAAAATAAGAGATAAAATGCTCAATTAAAGAGCAAAAGAAAAGGACGAAAAAATCAAATCAGAATTTTACAGAGAAAGAAAAGATAGAATCCGAAGGACTCTTTTTGAGTGAGTTGTTTTGTAAAATCTATTCCGGACGAATAGATTTTTTGCATTGAAAGTTGTCGGAAGTGGTTTATACGTAAGGAATTAGTTTCATCGAGAATACGCTCGGGTATTGATTGTGAGCCAACAAAAATACGTAATTCCTGATTTCCAGATTGCTCGAACGGAAGTTTCTGTTGAGAGAAACAATCGTTAGCATTCGATAAATCATATTTTTTTTCAGTTTCAACATGAGTTGAAGCATTGAAAACAATTTCGGAATTGTACAAATTGATGGTTGTCACTCCTATAAGAAGTGAAACTGTCAGTAAGCAATATTTCAAAATTCTTTTCAAATGCAGCTAATTTTTTTTTCTAAAATTTTCTCTATTAATAATAATTAAAAGGGTTTAAATCCGATTATTTCCCTCACTTCACGGATTGTTTTTGCGGCGCTCTCGTGCGCTTTTTCACGTCCGATGCGTGCAGCATTCGAAACATATTTTTCATCGGCAGAAATGGCCTTAATCTTCTCACGCATGGGTTCTGTAAAGGCAATCATGTCCACAGCGAGTTGTTTTTTCATATCACCATAACGAATCTGACAAGTATTATACATTTCGTCGAAAAAATTGTATGTTTCAGGAGCTGAAACTACTTTCATCAATTGAAATATATTCTGAATTACGTCCGGCTTTTCTTGATTCTGAATTGTAGGACCACCATCGGTCACCGCTTTCATCACTTTTTTCCGAATCACTTCAGGTTCGTCCGAAAGGAAAATTGCATTCCCCTCGCCTTCCGATTTCCCCATTTTACCGGTTCCGTTCAGCCCCGGAATTTTAACAAGCTCTTTTCCAAAATTAAATGCTTGTGGTTCCGGAAAATAATCCACATTGTACATGCGGTTAAACCGGTTTCCGAACTGGCGGGTCATTTCGAGATGTTGCTCCTGATCTTTACCTACAGGCACTTTGTTTGCCCGATGTATCAAAATATCAGCAGCCATTAAAGTGGGATAAGTCAAAAGTCCGGCGTTTACGTTCTGAGGTTGCTGGCGAATTTTATCTTTAAACGAAGTACAACGCTCCAATTCACCAATGTAAGCATTCATGTTGAGATACAAATAAAGTTCAGCAACTTCGGGCACTTCGCTTTGTATGTAAAGTGTCGATTTTTCAGGATCGAGACCGGCAGCAAGATATTCTACCAAAACCTGACGTACATTTCCATGCAAATCACCTGGTGTGGGGTGTGTGGTAAGCGAATGAAAATCGGCAATAAAAAAATAACAATTATGATGATTTTGCATTTCAACAAAATTGCTCAATGCACCGAAATAATTTCCGAGATGTAAATTTCCTGTCGGCCTTATGCCGCTTAATACTGTTTCCATAAACCCCTAATCCCCTAAAGGGGGACTATAATAAAATTGTTTGTTTGTTTAATTTTTCTTTAATATCCCCTTTTCAGATAAGTGTTTTTTCTTTTTCTCCGTCAGCTGACGGATTAGGGGTTTACTCTATCGGTATTGTTCTTTTAATACGTTGATCGAGCGAAGTAAGTGTTTCGGTAGAAGCAACACCGGGTATTTCCTGAATTTTCCCATTGAGTAATTGCATCAAATGTTCATCGTTTTTTGCATACAATTTTATTAAAATGGTATAATGCCCCAATGTATATTGCGATTCTACAATTTCAGGAATTTTTTCGAGTTCGTTCACTACTTCTTTGTACATGGAGCCGCGCTCTAATGTAATTCCTATGTAAACACACATTTGGAATCCAAGCATTTTATGATTTACGGTATAACCCGATCCGGTTATAACATCAAGATCAATAAGGCGTTGAACCCGTTGGTGAATTGCAGCCCTTGAAACGCCACACTCTTCGGCAACATCTTTGAAAGGCATACGCGCATTTTGAGTTATAATGCGTAAAATTTTTCGGTCTAATTGGTCAATTTTTTCCATGATTATCGATTTAAATTATCATTTAGGCAGCAAAATTAATCAAAACAAATGGGAATTCAAATATTTAACTTTCTTAATTTGTTGTTTTATTTAATAAATATGGAAATTTGACTTGTTTTTTGCTTTATTTAAATCAAAACAGCCGAAGTAAAAACTCCGGCTGTTCTTAAAATAATATTTTTTGGAATAATTATTTTTCAATTCCTAACAATTCTACTTCAAAAACTAAAGTAGAGAAAGGTTTAATGGTTCCCTGATCTTTATCTCCATAAGCCAACTGTTGTGGAATATAAAGTTTATATTTCGAACCCACCGGCATTAATTTTAATGCTTCTGTCCATCCCGGGATAACCTGATTTACTCCGAAAACAGCAGGTTCATTGCGATTAACTGAACTATCAAATACAGTACCATCAAGTAAAGTACCATGGTAATGTACTTTAACACTGCTAGAATCTGTTGGAAGTGCGCCTGTACCTTTTTTAATCACTTCGTATTGAAGACCACTTGCAGTAGTAATCACACCGGCTTTGTTTTTGTTTTCAGCCATAAATTTTTCTCCTGCTGTTTTGTTATCTTTGAATTGTTCCGACAATTTTGCCTGCTGACGTTTTTGCATTGTCGATTGCAAATAAGCTTGTGCATCCTGAGCAGTCATTTGTATATTTGAACCTTTCAATCCGTTTACCAACCCTTGTTTGATAATATCAATATCAACTTTGAGAGCAGAATCACCCATAAGACCCGATTTTTTTTGTTCTTTAAGTGCAGTTCCAATTCTTGAACCTAATTCAGCAATTTCACTGTATTTTTCATCTACATTATCGCCTTTCATTCCTTCATCAAGTCCTTTTAGCAATGAAGCAATTTTAATCTTAACTGAATCTGTATTTGAACTGTCAGCTTTTAAATAGTAATTTTTAATACCGTTACCGTTGGCCAACCCAAATGCATAATTCAGACTATCGAGTTGTGTTTTCAATGTTGGCAGTGAAGCCTTTTCACTATTGCATGATGTGAACGTAAATGCAGCTATTATAATCACTGCAAGAAATATATTAAGCTTTTTCATTTTGTTATTTAATTATTTAATTTGAACTTTTTATGATATTAATTAGCAGAGATAGAATCAGGAGCCACTGTATCAATATTCTTTGGAACGGTTTGACTCTCGATGATCGATTTCATTGTTTTATTCAGATATGGTTCTGCTTCAAGAGCTGTCATTCCTTCTTTGAAATCATAAAGGGCATTTATCAAACCTTGTCTAACAAGTGTTTCGTTAAATGCAAGTGTAGATACGCCCAATAAACCATCTTTCATTTGTTGTTTAAATGAATTTCCAAATTGAAGACCTAACTGAAAAATTTCATCTTTATTATCAGCTTCCTTTTTATCAGCTTCAGCCTCTTTAGTCGCTTTATCAATTCCCTGAAGTAATAATGATATTTTTGCTTCTAAACTGTCAGGATTAGCCTTGTAAGGTTGCAAATAAAAATTAGTAATAATATTTCCGTTTGCCAGTCCAAATGCATAGTTTAAGCTGTCTGCCTGAGTTTCAATTTTAGGCAATTGGACTTTGTCCTTGTTGCACGAAGTGAAAGTAAAAGCTGCAACAATAATCACTGCAAGCAATATGTTAATTTTTTTCATTATTGATATTTAATTATGTTATTCGAATTTAATAATGAAATTATTGAGCAGGAACTGAATCAGGCATTGCAGGTGGAGGTGCTTGTTGACCCATTTTTTTCTCCTGAATTGCCATCATTGTTACTCGGATATATTCTTCAGCTTGTTCAGCAGTCATACCTTCTTTGTAATCGTTTAATGCATTCACTAAACCCTGTCTTACCATTTTGGTGTCAAATACCAGTGTTGAATCACCCATCAAACCCTGTTTTTTCTGTTGTTTGAAAGAACCGCCGATTTGTAAACCTAACTTGTACATTTCATCTTCATTAGCGTCGCCTTTATATGCTTTGTCTAATGCTTTCAATAATTCAATCATTGGTTGATCAGTCGAATCATTTTGCATGTAGTAACTTTTAATTCCATCTCCGTTAGCTAAACCAAGAGTATAATTCAGACTGTCGTTTACAGTACTTAATTTTACTTCTTTTGGTTCGAATTTATTACACGAAGTGAATACTAAAACGGCAACCAAAGTTACCATTGTAAAAATACTTTGTTTTTTCATTTTTTTGATAATTAATTTATTAAATATGTTTTTTACTTTTTCTTGTTTTTAGCTGCCGGTTTTGTTGTTGAACTTTTCTTTATAGGTTTTACTGCAGGCTTTACGTTTGTTTCGGTATTTTCAATTGCAGTAACTTCTTTAAATGTTTTAATGCCAAGCAATTCTACATCGAAAACTAATGTTGCAAAAGGTGGAATTACACCGCCAGCTCCCTGCTCGCCATAACCCAGTGTATAAGGTACAAAGAATTTGTATTTTGAACCAACACTCATTAATTGCACACCTTCGGTCCAGCCTTTAATTACCTGATTCAAAGGAAATTCAATCGGTTCACCACGATCAATCGAGCTGTCAAATTTTGTTCCGTTGAGAAGCGTACCGGTATAATGTACTTTTACCGTATCCTGTACAGATGGTTTTTTACCTTCGGCAGGAACGATTACTTTGTATTGTAAACCGGTAAGGGTTACATTTACGCCTTCAGCCGACATATTTTCTGCAAGAAATTTTTCGCCTTCTGCTTTTTTAAGATCAGTTTCTATTGCCTGAGCTTTGGTAATGTAATTTTTAAAAAACTCAGTGGCAACTTCTGATGACATTAAGGAAGAGTCACCTTTCAATGCGGTTGAAAATCCTTTGATAAGCAAATCGATGTTCGACTTTCCACCGGGAATGCCTTTAAGATTTTTGGCAAAATCGTTTCCTACATTTAATCCTAATGCATAACTCATTGAGTCTACTTCGTTAGCGAAAATAATTACATTTTCAATAACGGGTAAATTTTTTGACTTTTTGTTTTTCTTTTCTTTAGCCTCAGCCGATCCGAAAATTAAGCTCAAAACCATGAGCAGTAAAACTGTTTTTTTCATCTGTTAATTATTTGTATTTACTTTTTTGATAATGACAAAATTTTATATTCATTTTTCTGATTTTATTTATACTATTTCTAAAAGTTCAACCTCGAAAATTAAGGTTGTATGCGGTCCTATTTGTTGTCCGGCACCTTGTGCGCCATAAGCAAGCTCGGATGGAATGAAAAGTCTCCATTTCGAACCAACGGGCATCAATTGCAAAGCTTCAACCCAACCGCTAATTACTTGTGTTACTCCGAATGTGGCTGGTTCGCCACGACTTACCGAACTGTCAAATACATCGCCCTGAATTAATGTACCATGATAATGTACTTTAACCTTGTCGCTTGCTTTAGGTATGCTTCCATTACCTTCGGTCAGAATCTCATATTGTAAACCACTGGCTAATGTTACAACTTCTGGTCGTTTTCCATTCGCTTCCAAAAATTCTTTACCTATTTTTTGGCTTCCTTCACTCGCTTTAGCCTGCATTTCCTGAAAGAAATCATTTATTACAGCCTGCGCTTCTTCGTAACTTATTTCAGGTTTATTCTGTTCAATAACATCCTGAATACCTTTGATTAATTTCGTATAATTTAGGTTGTTAATACCACTGTTTAACAAATTATTCCCTAAACTCAGCCCTAAAGCATAACTTATTTTCTCCATTCTTGTTTATCTGTTGTAATTTTAAAAACGAGTGCAAAGATAGCTGATTTATTGGATTATAGCATGTTAATTTTTCAAAATTATCGGGAAGTAACAACAACGGGCAATTTTTTGATCTTTTTTTGACCTGTGGTTGGATTAAATGCTTCAAAATAAAGCACGTAAATGCCGACATTCGCATTGAGTCCTTTAGTGGTTCGACCGTCCCAAATATAATATCCTTCGGCTGACAGTAGAGTATTTGATGCTACTACGCTAATTCTTTCTCCTACTGAATTTAAGATTATTATGTTGGCAACATAGCCGCTAGTATCGGTTTTGTAGTGAATAAAACAAACATCATCTACACCATCCATATCGGGTGAAAAAGCTTCAGGCTCAACCCAAACAAATTTCTGATCAGTTTCATTTTTATCAATTTCGCGGTATTGTGAATTCTGATAACCGGGAGTACCATATTTTACATCAGAACCTGCAGAATGCCATGAGGCTTGACTTTGAGTCTCCAGAAACGGATTGATCTTTTCCAGTGCAACTCCTTTTGGATTTTTAACTAATACATGATGCCATTTTGCAGTGTAATTCAGTTCATCGTAAATTGTATCTTTGGTTCCGTTGCACAAAACTACAGTTGCACTCTCATTATTCAAAGTAGTCCACTGGGTTTCAACAATTTCATTTCCTACTGGTAAATCATAATATTTTCGTAATGAATCTGCATCCGAACAAAATGCCACATACGCTTGAGGTGCCATAAACGTTTGCTCGGGTATTTTATTTCCGGTGTTAAGTGTTCCATCCGTTTTACGGGTTGTAAATATCAATCCGGAAATATTCAACACCTTGTTTGATTTATTGTAAATTTCTAAATATTCAACAGAGGTTTCTGCATTTTCAAACATAATTTCGTTCCAAACTAAATCTCCTGACTCAATTGGTTCGGGAATGCCGGTACTAATATTATTTGTTTTCAATTCATTGCCTGCAAAATCAGTAATACCAGTAATATTGAGAGTATAAATTTGTCCTTTTTCAAAATCTTTTTCGAAAGTTAATGTAATTGATTTTAAATCCGATGAAATTTGATTTGCGGTTGCAGCACCAATCCCTTTATCCACTTCGAATAATCCATTTGTAAATTTCATTTTTTCAGAAAAGGAAACTAGAATTTTGTTTGGTTCTTCGATGCTTATACTTTCAATTTGAGGCGCTGTGGTGTCTAAAGCTCTTTCTCCATTAACAAATATATCATCGAAAAAATAGGCTGAACCTGTGGTGGAAGTGTTTGAATAAAGTAATCCAAAATAATTACAACTTTCTACCACCGTATTTTGGACTTTTCCTTCTAAAAAATATTCGGTTTCAGAATTTAATTTGCTATAAAGTTCGAAATTGCCATTTGCATCCCTTTTTACTTTTATAATTATTTCAACAGGATTGCCATCAGTTCGCTTGTCAACACCATCTATAATTTTTGTCTTTTTCGTTCCTTGTTGTACAAACAATGAAACTTCATCGTTTGTGCCACCCACCTGAACATAATAGCCATTACAACCGTTAATTACATCAATATTGTCGCTTACAATATATACCGATGCATAATTTGATGAGGAAGTGGTATAGTTTATTTTTAACCTGCATTCCCACGATGCATTTATTATGGATTCGGATGCAGTAAAAAGTGAAGAAACAGAAGTAGCAGTAGCGTTGGATTGTAGTTGGCCTGAACTGTTGATTATAAAATTTTGATTCAGCCCAATCCATTCAGGATTTTCAGTAAAATCACCGTCAGTAAATGATTCATTTACCTGTGCGTTTAAAAACATAGCAATAAATAACGTAAAAAACAGAATACATGATTTCATAATATTGATAATTCTATTAAAATAAATTACTTTTGTAGCAAAATTTGAAATTACAGATTTCAGGTTATATTTTTGAAATACAAAGATATAAACAATTGGCAATAAAACAATAATGTAATAATAACTTCCCGTAAAAAAACTGTAATTATTACGGGACAAATAAAAATCGATTATGAGAGTAGCAATTGTGGGTGCAAGCGGCGCCGTTGGTCAGGAATTTTTACGTGTGTTGGCCGAAAGAAGTTTCCCGTTAACTGAACTGAGTCTTTTTGGTTCATCACGCAGTGCGGGCAGTGTTTATGAGTTCAAAGGTGAAAAACTCACTGTAAAAGAACTTAAACACGGTGATGATTTTAAAAATTTCGATTTGGTATTTACCTCTGCAGGAGCAAGTATTTCGAAAGAATATGCCGAAGATATTACTAAATTCGGTGCTGTTATGATTGATAATTCATCAGCCTTCCGCATGGAAGCAGATATACCGTTGGTTGTACCCGAAGTAAATGCTGCCGATGCAATGATTCGTCCTCGCGGAATTATTGCCAACCCAAACTGTACAACAATTCAGATGGTGGTAGCATTAAAAGCAATTGAAAACTTATCACATATCAAACGTGTACATGTTTCAACTTATCAGGCCGCTTCAGGTGCAGGCGCAGCTGCCATGGACGAACTTGAACTTCAGTACAAACAAGTTTTGGCCGGCGAACAAGCCACAGTAAGTAAATTTGCTTACCAATTGGCTTATAACCTTATTCCACAAATCGATGTATTTACCGATAATGGTTATACCAAAGAAGAAATGAAAATGTATCACGAAACACGCAAAATAATGCATTCAGATGTTGAAGTCAGTGCAATGTGTGTTCGTGTTCCGGCATTACGCGCTCACTCCGAAAGTGTTTGGGCCGAAACTGAACGTCCACTTACAGTCGAAGAAGTTCGCGCTGCTTTCGAAATTGCACCCGGAGTTGAAGTGATTGATAATCCTGCTGAAAAAAAATATCCTATGCCTTTGTTCCTTTCGGGTAAGGATCCTGTTCACGTGGGACGTATTCGTAAAGATATTTCAAATCCAAATGGCATTACTTTTTGGTGTGTTAGCGACCAGATAAAAAAGGGAGCTGCTCTGAATGCTGTTCAAATTGCTGAATATCTTATTGCTGAAGGAAATATATAATCAACTTTTAATCAAATATTTAGAGGCGCAACTGAAGGCTCATAGGTAAATAAAATACCGGGCTCAGTTGCGCTTTTTTTAATTTTTAATATTCTACTACAATGAAAAAACTCATTTCTTTATTTATTTTTCTTGCCATGTTTTCAACTGTATTGAATGCAAAAACAAAAAATACAGTCCGGTTTTTCCCGGTTGAACATGCATCGTTTATTATTCAGGATAACGAAATTACAATTATTGTTGATCCGGTGGGTTCTTTAGAAAAATATACAGAATTTTCTAATCCGGATATAATTCTGATAACACATGAGCACGGCGATCATTTTAAAATGGATTTAATCAATTTATTGAAAACAAAAAAAACAGAAATTATTGGACCATTAAGTGTTATCGAAAAACTTGGATACGGTACAATTTTAAAAAACGATGAAACTAAAAGCGTGAATAGCGTTAATATTGAAGCCATTCCAATGTATAATACAACTCCGGAAAGATTGAAATTTCATAAAAAAGGAGAAGGAAATGGATACCTTCTTACGCTGAATAATCAAAGAATTTACATTTCGGGTGATACCGAAGATATTCCGGAAATGCGCGCATTAAAAAATATCGACCATGCATTCATTTGCATGAATCTGCCCTACACCATGACGCCTGAACAAGCTGCATCTGCGGTTATCGAAATGAAGCCTAAAAATGTTTATCCATATCATTTAAGAAGTTCGGGTATCAATATAAATGAAACAGTAGATACATTCAAAAAAATAGTTTCTGCTGATAAAAAAATAAATGTGATTTTTCTTAAATGGTATTGATGTGATTGATTATTCTGAGATAAATAAA
>ERZ795055.3276-NODE-3276-length-11910-cov-4.260143_pt1 | contig 11910 bp, 8 predicted proteins | sample MGYA00375139_ERZ795055 | MGnify/ENA primary metagenome ERZ795055 (study PRJEB30184, sample SAMN05720283) | anaerobic digester metagenome | isolation source: active sludge of municipal wastewater-treating anaerobic digesters | place: USA | collected 2015-01-23 ...
ATCGAACAGTGCAGAGAAGGAAATCCCGCTGTTCCGGCTCCGAAATCTTCAGCTCCCAGTACAAAGACAGGTGTTTACAAACATGTTGTGACTATGGATGACATTATCCGTGCAATGGGACCGAGAATTCCGTCATCTGCTGAATCACAGAAACATTTCAATGTCGCATTTATAATTGCAAATAAAAACGGATTCTATCCATTCCCTCAGCAGCTGCAGAAACTTGAAACGCTCAGAGTCCGCATGCAGGAATGGTTTACATGGGCGACAGACGGCAGAGGAACAATATGCACAGAGCTTGACGGAGACTGTGAGAACAATACCGGCAATGATGACGACATTATTCCTGATGTGGATGCCTTTGTTCCTGACAATAATATTACAACTGATGAAGAAATCACACCAGATGAATCAGTTACAGATAACAACATAACCCCTGACGAAACTGATGAAGAGATAAAAGACGAAAACACAGAAACTCCAGATAACAGCATAGATCAGCCTGCTGATGAAGAAGAAGCCGGTTGCGGCTGTACATTAGTTTTCTAAATATTTTTTACGAGGACGGAATGAAAAGATCACTTTTTATCGTTATCATTTTTCTGTTTCCTTTATCAGCTGTCTATGCCGATGACATGTATCCTAACATCGCACTTATCCAGACAGATGCTGACAACCAGATGATAATGGGTGTTACAGAGAAAGCAGCCGCCAATATTTTTTATCAGACACACCCTGATATTTATGACTTTCTGATATTCTACCACACATTCACTCCTCAGCTGAACATGCAGCAGGGACTTCTGATAACATACACCGTTAAAGGCATAGGAAGGGAGGGATACAACCCTACAGGCCCTGCATCTGCGTGGGGTAGCGGAGGCAGACTGATGGGCGGAGCAAGGATGTGTCATATCGATCAGTATCCCGACGACCCCGACGCCAACATGGCATTCCCGCTCGGCGGGCTTACGTCGGTGGAGCTGCTGGCGCACGAGTTCAGCCACTACTGGCTCATGGCGATGGATTTCAAGAAAGAGGGGATGACCGAGAACCACACCGGCCTGCGCGGCTGGGAAGACGGTGCGAATCAGCACTGGAACAGTTTCGCCGGCTCGGGTCCTTCGGTCATGTACGGCAGTCATGTGGTCGACAACGGCGGCGGTTCCTTCACGCAGGTCTTTTCTCTGCCGCGCAAATACGGGCATCTCGATCAGTATGTCATGGGGCTCCGCGCCCCCGAAGAGGTCGATCCGATCATCTTCCTCTGCTCTTCGCCCGACATTGAGCAGTGCCGCGAGGGCAGCCCCGCGATCCCGGCGGCCAAGACCTCTCCCGATAAGACCGATAGCAGTATGTATGGCCACTATGTGACGATAGAGGATGTCATACGGGCCATGGGGCCGCGCATCCCGGCGGCGGCCGATGCGCCGAAGCACTGGAATGTCGCGTTCGTCATCATCAACCTGCCGGGGCAGGACCCGTTCCCGAACCAGTTGACGCGGCTTGACACGCTCCGCGTCCGTTTTCAGGAATGGTTCACTTGGGCGACCGACGGTCGCGCCACGATCTGCACCGAACTCGACGGCGACTGCGGCAATGTCGAACCGACCGACGACGATGTGGTGTCCGACGACACGGTGACCGACGATACCTTCCCGACCGATGACGAGGTCGATACGGAGATGCCCGACGACACGCTGCCGGACGATGTGCCGGTGAGCGACGATACGCAGGTGGACAACGAGTTGCCCGATACCGCGATCACCGACAACGGCGGAACGCCCGACGAGATGGTGGATGAGGGTGGGAACGACGGTGCGGTGGTCGGCGACGAGGGCGATGAAGGAGGGTGCGGTTGCTCACTGATGTTCTAGGGAGGCGACACATGAAAACATGCTTTCTGCTGGTCGTGCTGTTATCGGCGATCTCTCTCCATGCCCAGAACTACGATGTCGGGAACATTGCGGTGGTGCACGGCGATGCGAGTATCGCCAGCGGGCTCATCGGAGTGTTGGAGCAGGCGGCGGGGCAGCAGTTCTATACGGCCCACGGCGACCATTTCGATTTCCTCATCATCTACACCACCTTCACGCCGCAGATAAACATGCAGCAAGGGGTTCCCATCGTCGATGCGGCGGATGGTATCGGGCGTGAGAATATCGGGTTTCTGTACGGCCCCGCTTCGAAATGGGGAAGCGCCGGTCGGTTGAAAGGGGGCGTTCGGATGATACATGTCGACAAATACCCCGACGATCCCGACGCCAACATGGCCTTCCCTCTCGCCGGGCTCACCTCGGTCGAACTGCTCGCCCATGAGTTCAGCCACTACTGGCTTTCGGCCATGGATTTCAAGAAAGAGGGCGACACCGATCCCCACACCGGCCTGCGCGGCTGGGAGGACGGCGCCAACCAGCACTGGAACCATTACTTCTCTTCCGGTCCGTCGGTCATGTACGGCAGTCACATCGTGGACAACGGCGACGGGTCGTTCACCTTCAACCCGGCAACGCCGCGAAAATACGGTCCGCTCGACCAGTATGTCATGGGGCTCCGGACGCCCGAGGAGGTCGGCTCGCTCTTTTTCCTGTGCAGTTACGCCGATATCGCCAGTTGTCTGGAGGGGAGCCCCTCTCTGCCGACGCCGCACACGGGATCCATCGACACCGTCAGCAACATGTACAAGCACGAGGTGACGATGGACGACATCATCCGGGCGATGGGGCCGCGCGTGCCGGCGGCGGCCGATGCCCAGCACGATTTCAACGCCGCCTTCATCATCATCAACCTGCCCGGCGTCGAGCCGTTCCCCAACCAGTTGACGCGACTTGAGACGCTCCGGGTCCGCTTTCAGGAATGGTTCAGTTGGGCGACCGACGGGCGCGGGACGCTGTGTACCGAACTCGACGGCGACTGCGGTAATGTCGAGCCGACCGACGATGATACCGTGACCGACGAAAGCGTTACCGACGACATCGTGGCCGACACCGAACTGCCCGATGATGCGGTGACCGATGACGCGGCGAGCGACGACGCCGTCGCCGACAACGGGGAACAGCCCGACACCGCCGTGGCCGACGATACGCCGCCGACCGATAACGGCGAGACGCCCGACACCGCCGGCGGCGCCGACGAAGTGGTCGTCGGCGAGGAAGAGGGCGGCTGCGGCTGCTCGCTCATGTTCTGATCGTCCTTTTCAAAAAAGGGGGGGGTGATGAAGCGCTTGTTATTCTGTGCCGTTCTGTTGGGGGTGGCCTTATTGTCGGCGCAGGAGAAAAAACAGCGACTCGCGGTGCTCGAGATAGAGGACCGGACCGGCGCGCTGTCCAAGGAACTCATGGTGACCGCTTCCGATTATCTGCGGGCGCGGTTGGTCGCCGTGAACAGTTTCCTCCTCGTACCGAAGGACCATGTGATGCGTGCCGTCATCAAGGAGCAGAAGAAAGAGAGTTGGCGCGACTGTTACGACCCCGCCTGCCGGGTCGATCTTGGTCACGCGCTCGCCGCCGACACCGTGCTCGCCTCGATGGTGATGCGGCTCGGCGACGACCATGTCGTCACCGCCGAACTGGTCGACATCGCCAAAGAGGTCACCGTCAAGGGGGTATCCGTGACCTTCGACGGGAGCGAGGAGGGATTCAAAAAAGTACTTGATCGCGTTGCCGACCGTCTTGCGGGGAAAAAGCCGGAAAAGGTTCCCGCTACCCCGGCCGGCAAGGTCGACCCGACCGAAAAACTCAAAGGATCGGTCGAACTGCAGGAGAAGCCGAAGGTCGAAAGGTCGCTTGCGTCCGTCGAAAGAAAAAAGCCCGACGCGAACACCTACGATGTGCGCGGCGATGTCATCATAGACCGCGACACCGGTTATTCGTGGCAACGCGCCCATGGCGGGCCGCTCGATCTCGAGAAGGCGCGCTCTTTCTGCGATGATCTCGTGCTCGGGGGATTCACCGACTGGCGCGTCCCGACCATATCGGAACTCCGGACGCTCATCATCGGCTGTCCCAACACCGCTCCCGACGGGCTCTGCCCGGTGGATGACGCCTGCGCCGGGACCGAGGAATGTCGCGAGAAACTGAAGGATAAGGACTGCGCGTGCAAGGCGCACAAAGGGCCGGGGGAAAAGGGGAGTTACTGGAAGAAGGGTGTCTGGAAATATAGCGGCGGTAAATACGACCTTTTCTGGAGTCGGTCACTCATATCGGGTCCGTATGAAGAGGCGTGGGGCGTCCTTTTCAGCGAGGGCATCGTCACCACCGTCGATGTTTCCGGTCGTTACTATGTTCGTTGCGTACGATGAACGGAACCGGAGGTCACATGGCGGTATGCGCAAGATGCAAAAGGCCGTTGCCGAATGCCGCGAAGGCGTGCTATTTCTGTGGAAAACTCGCGCCCGAGGTCATCGAAACGCCTGAAAAAAAGGAGGTCCCCGCGCCCAAACGGTCGGCCGACGAGGCGATCTTCGCCACCACCACCGCATCGATGGCCCAGAAAAAAGGAGCGGGGAAGACCGCCTTTCGTATCGTACTGGTCGCCGTGGGATTGCTCGTACTCTTCCTCGTGGGAAAAGAGGTGATGATGCTTTTCGGCGGAAGCGGCGCGGAGTGCCGCCAAAAGATGGCCTACGACCCGGTCAACGGGCTTCTGTGGCATCGCGGGAATAGCTATCCGATGACCCATGATGATGCCGCGCGACATTGCGAAAAACTGCGTATCGGCGCGCGGGATGGCTGGCGCCTCCCGACCATCGCGGAACTACGCACTCTCGTGAAGGGATGCGTGGCCACCGGGCAGGCCGGTACCTGCCAGATACGCGATGCGTGTCTATCGCGTCAGTGCCGGGTCGATGAGTGCGCCGGTTGCAGTACGGGGGCCGGTCCCGGCGATGAGGGTCTGTACTGGGAAAAGGGGGTATGGGAGCGCGAGTACGGTTCGGCGCAGGGATACTATTGGTCCTCCTCTGCGGTAAAGGATAGCCCGGCCGACGAGGTGTGGGCAGTTTCTTTCGTGTCGGGGGGTATCGTGGCGAAGGAACGGGAGTCGGGTGGCGAGATCCGCTGTGTCTCGGGACCGGTGTCGTTCGCGGAGCGGCTGCGGCTGTATATACTTTTCCGGAAATAGCGTTGTGAAAGGAACATAAGGTAATAGGAGAGGTCATGGTCGTCTGTGCGAAATGTAAGAAGGTGTTGCCGGCCGGCGCAAAGGCCTGTCGGTCCTGCGGTGAACCGTACCACAGCGTCGTGAAGAACAAAGATCTGCTCAAGCCCAAGATGTCGCTGGAGGATGTGGTCCAGAAGACGAATCTGGAGGTCGCCCGCGCAAAAATGCCGGTGAAGACGATACTCCTCTTCTCTTTGCTGGCTCTTCTAGCGGTGGCGGTGATCTTCGTCGCCAAAAGCGCGCTCGTTATTTTCGACGGGAGCGGCGAGGAATACCGCGAAAAGGTATTCTACGACCCGGTATTCGGCCTCATGTGGGCGAAGGCGAAAAGCGAACCGATGCTCTATGAGGATGCGGAAAGATATTGCAAGGATCTTCGCATCGGCAAGATGAATGACTGGCGTCTCCCGACCATCACCGAACTCCGCTCGCTCGTCAAGGGGTGCCCGGCGACCGCCGTGAAAGGGAAATGCACGGTCCACGATGTTTGCTATATGCCCGAGTGCCGCAAAGAGGAATGCGCGGGATGCGAGGAGGGCAAGGGTGCCGGCGAGGAGAACCTCTACTGGCAACCGATGATATGGGAGCACACGAAGGGGTGGTCAAAAGGGTTCTACTGGTCCGCGACGGAGCGCAAGGAGATGATAGACAGCCCCGATGCGGGCAAGGACCGGATGGCGTGGACCGTTTCGTTCCTCACCGGCGGGATAGAGGGGAAGGATCTCGAGATGTGGGGGCACGCCCGCTGCGTGTCGGGTCCCGCGCCGGTCACCGATCGTTTGAAACAGTATTTCATCTTCATGAAATAACGAAAAATTCTTAGAGGTTCCTTTCTATTTCACTTTCTCAGCCCGTTGACTTTGATTTCTTGTTTTTCTTATTGCGATTCGCTACAATCAACTGTTCTTTCCAAAGTAGGGGGCATCATGCGGAAACTCATCGCGCTTTTTATGGTCATGTTCATGGCTCTGCCGCTTTTTGCCGAACGGCAGATAAAACTGGCCGTCATGGAGATAGAGGACAAGTCGGGAACGATCTCCGTCGGTATCCTTGAGAAGGCGGCCGATTTCCTCCGCGCCGAGTTTGTATCCTCCGGCAAGTTCGTCGTCATCGACAAGACCCGGCAGGCCGAGAAGATAAAGGAGATGGTCAAGGAACAGAAAAAAGAATCGTGGAAGGAATGCTACGACAAGAATTGCCGAATCGAACTGGGCCAGTCGCTGGCCGCCGACCATATTCTCTATGCGTCGATAACGCAGTTCGGCGGTTCGTACATCCTTGCGGTCGAAATGCTCGATCTCGCCAAGGAGGCCATTGTCGGCGGCGCGAAGGCCGATTTTGCGGATGATGAGGCGAGTCTGAAGAAAGCCATCCAGAGTATCGTCTTCAAAATGACCGGCAGTGCGACGAAATACAGCACATCGGGCTTCTCCTACGATCAGGGCGGAGTGAAACTTGAACTCGGCGGCGTCGAACTGGCGGCCGTTTCGACGGTCGACATGTCGGTCGTCGAATTGAGCGAGGTCGAGACCCAGACCGTCGTATCGGCGGTCTCGGCCTTTCAGGGGACCGTCGACCTTAACCAGAACGCCGAACTGCTACCGGTCTATGACGCGGCGCTCAAGGCCGACAAGACCGGCAACGACAAACCCAAAGAGGCCATCGCCGCATGGCAAAAGGTCGCCGACTTCCCCGGGGTCAACCCTTACAAGGAAAAAGCGGTCGAGCGTATCGACGAATGGAACACCTATATATGGTCGCTTGAACTGGCCGAGATGTACAAAAAAACGGTCGCCATAGACCGGATGGGGATGGTCGCCCCCGAAAAGGCGCTTGCGGCGTGGCAGAATCTCGCGGCGCAGCAGGGGTACAATCCTTACCGCGACAAGGCGGTGTTCCGTGCCGATGCTTGGCGTAACTATATCACCGCCAAGCAGCAGTACAACGAAACGATGGAAAAATTCCGCGCCCGTCACGACAAGGACCGGAAGCAGTTGGCGATGGTCCTCCCGTTGACCGATGCGGTGAACAAGGAACAAAAACAGTTGTTTGTTGAAAAGTATATGGAGCTTTACCTGCCGTACTACGGCGAGGATGATCTGTTGAGTCTCATCAAGTTCATCAAGGACGAAGCGATCGAGAAAGAGATACGCGACTACCTCTACTCGCAGAAACGGATAGAAACGCTCAAGGAACGGTGCGACAAGGAAGGCGATCCCGCCGCCTGTTATCAGTGCGGCTTTTTCTTCGAGAAAAACATTCTGAACAATGCCAACTTCGACATTGACACCACGGATATGTCGCTCAAGAAGTTCGAGGCGACCGACGGGATGGCCGACTACTACAAATTCGCCTGTGACGGAAGCATCATACCGGCCTGTCTCAAGGTGGGTCGTCACTACTACAAAACGATAGGCGACGGGCAGAAGGGCTATCCGTTCCTCCGCAAGGCCTGCGAGTACGGCATAGCCGAAGGGTGCAAGTACATCGTCGAGATGAATAAGGGGCGCGGTGAAACGGTGGATTCCTCCGTTGACATGGCGGTGTACGAAAAACTCTCCGAACAGAACCTCGTGCGGCCCTACAAATGGTATGCGGTCGGGCTCTTCGGCGGCGCGGCGGTCACCTTCGGGCTTGGCGGGTATTTCCTCTGGGCGATGTCGGACCATGCCGACAAGCAGGATGTCGCCTACGATAACTACACGGCGGCAACGACCGCAGCCGATATCCAGAAGTGGAAAGCCAAGATGACCGATGAGAAAAACGCCGCGAACCTGAACATGGGTGTCGGCATCGGGATGATGGCCGCCGGAGCGTTGCTCGCGGGGGCCGGGACCTGGCTGATACTGATACGGGAGGAGGAAAAGCCCTTTGCGTGGAACCTCGTGCCGACCTTCGGCGGGGCCTATCTTTCCTTCAACACCGAGTTTTAGGAGGGTGCCATGAGATACGCGATCGCACTGTTCGGTCTGGCCGCGCTTCTGACCGGTTGCTACGGCGACAAACCGCTCGATAACCCGCTCGACCCCGCCGGGGATTATTTCAAAAGTAGCGACTGCGGCTCGTTGCGTTGCAACGGGCACGGCGAATGTGTCGTTGAGGAAGGGTTGCTTACCTGCGAGTGCGCCACCGGGTATGTCGGAGATAGCTGTGACGATTGTGACGGCGATTATTATTTCGTGGGCGGCCTTTGCATAAAGAAACAGCCGTGTGAAGAAGATTCCTGTTCCGGTCATGGTTACTGTAACAATGATACGGGCTATATCGTCTGCACTTGCGACACGGGGTATAGCGGCGAGGTCTGTGATGACTGCGAACTGGGCTATTGGCCCTACAATGGCGAGTGCCGCAAGATAGAATCGTGTGATGATGACTCCTGTAATTCACATGGGCTGTGTGATGACACCGACGGTTTTGTTCTATGTAGTTGCGACGATGGTTATATCGGCGACTACTGCGACCAGTGCGACACGGGATACGAGAAAAGCGGTGAATTCTGCGTCGAGGATTGCGGCAATGGTTTGAAAACAATCGGCGAAGAATGTGATCTTGGAAGCGATAACGGCGACTGCTCAACCTGTACGGCGGAATGCAAGAGCAAGGATGTCAACACCTGCGGCGACGGGTTCATCTGCGGGACGGAACAATGCGACGATCATGACGACAACGGCAAGTACAATAAGTGCAAGACCGACTGTACCGGCATCGGGCCGCACTGTGGCGACGGAACGGTGGACTCCGGCGATGAGGTTTGCGAGGCAGGGCTTCCGACCGACTGTTCGGTGGCGCTCGGCACCACGGCGACCGGTACCGTACTTTGCAATGAGACCTGTTCCGGTTATGTCTGGGGGATCAACTGTACCCGCTTGTTCCCCTGTCCCGGAAAACCCACTACGGGAACCGTATGGAACAGCGTATCAGGTTACGAGCAGACATGGAGTGGTTCGGCATGGATTCCGACGGATGATGAAACGACCGAGTATAATGCGGCGGCGCATTCGACCGAGTGCCGATACGCATGCGATACGGTGAGCGGTTATGTGTGGGACGGTACGATTTTGAAATGCGCGAAATGTGGCGACGGGAACCCGGAGGGCGTTGAGGCGTGCGACTTGGGGATTGATAACGGAAATTGTTCGACCTGCACGGCGTTGTGTACGATAAAACCGGCCAATTTTTGCGGTGATGGGTTCATTTGCGATACGGAAGATTGCGATGATGGTGAAGATAACGGCGAATACGACAAGTGCGTGATCGGATGCACGGGACATGGACCTTATTGCGGCGACACGAATGTGGATACGCCGAATGAGTTGTGCGATGGGAATACGGCGCTATGCATCGATGTTTCGCCGATACTCTACACGAGCGGAAATGTGTCCTGTGCGGAATCATGTTTTGCTTGGAACAGAGCGAGTTGTGTGGGGACAGCAAGAGTCACCAAGCAGTGGGGAACATCCAACCATGACCCTGGCAAATCCGTTGTGGTGGACAAAGAAGGGAACATTTTCGTGACTGGTTACACCCAAGGCAGTCTTGACGGAAATACGAACGCGGGAGGACTAGACATCTTCCTCAGCAAATGGGGCGCTGATGGGACGAAGGCATGGACAAAACAGTGGGGGACACCTGGAGAGGAATCAGGCCAATCCGTTGCGGTGGACGGAGAAGGGAACATCTTTGTGGCCGGCTACACAATGGGTGGTCTTGACGGAAACACGAGCGCAGGGAATTACGACATCTTCCTTACCAAATGGAACGCTGATGGGACGAAGGCCTGGACAAAACAGCGGGGAACATCTGAAGTGGAAAATGGCCGATCTGTTGCGGTGGACGGAGAAGGGAACATTTTCGTGGCTGGCTACACACACGGTTCTTTCGATGGAAACACGAGCGCAGGGAGCGCCGACATCTTCCTCACCAAATGGGGCGCTGATGGGACGAGGGCATGGACAAAACAGTGGGGAACATCCAGTTATGATTATGGAAGCTCCGTTGCGGTGGACGGAGAGGGGAACATCTTTGTGACCGGTCACACGATGGAGGGGCTTGACGGAAACGCGAACGCAGGCGGACTGGATATCTTCCTTACCAAGCGAAGTGCTGATGGGACGAAGGCCTGGACAAAACAGTGGGGGACACCTGGAGAGGAATCAGGCCAATCCGTTGCGGTGGACGGAGAAGGGAACATCTTTGTGGCCGGCTACACAATGGGTGGTCTTGACGGAAACACGAGCGCAGGGAATTACGACATCTTCCTTACCAAATGGAACGCTGATGGGACGAAGGCCTGGACAAAACAGGGGGGAACATCTGAAGAGGAAAAGGGCTACTCCGTTGCGGTGGACGGAGAGGGGAACATTTTCGTGACCGGCTACACACACGGTTCTTTCGATGGAAACACGAGCGCAGGGAATTACGACATCTTTCTCGTCAAATGGAACGCTGACGGGACAAAGGCATGGACAAAGCAGTGGGGAACACCCAGTCATGATTATGGCAACTTCGTAGCGGTGGATGGAGAAGGGAGCATTTTTGTGACCGGTGACACATACGGTGCTCTCGATGGGAACACATATGCGGGGGGAATGGATGTTTTCTTTAGTGTCATGGCGGGGGAGTAATTGAAAACAATGGTTTTTAAATACATCACTGACTTTGCCAGATTATTCAAAAGCGAAATCAATGCAAATATCAATGAGGACGAACCGGTTCTTGTTGAAGGAATCACAAAGGTGTTAGGTGGACTGAGACATAATGACGGAAAGTTAAGTGTCACAACATTTTCCGAGTTTATTCATGGCGCCACATCAACCGTTAAAGCAGATTTCCTTATCGAAAAGAGACGCGAACTGGGCGACATGATCTTTATCGTTACCTTGGCATTGAACGGCAAGCCAGAGTTCGAAAGGATAACCATCAATCAATGTAAGAAGTCTGAAAAGAGGAGGGGATTGAGTTGGAAGATTGCCAAAGAGCAACTCCTGTTGTTAGCAAAATTCCCTCCTTTTAAGGCATTGGGCAGCTTTCCCGGATCAGGGCAGCACTGCTCCTGGAAAGATTTTTCTGGATGTCTTGGTTCCTATGGTCTTTTCGATATGAAGAATTCCGAATTCCTATTTTTTAGCGCCACGAGAATTCATCAGTATTTGTGTCTTCATAAAAAGTTGTTGGGGTCAACGATGCATCCAGACGAATACTTTAAAATAACCGCAAAGAACAATCTTCCCGGAATTTCAAAAAAATGCATGAATTGTAACAGGTGGTCTTTGGCCGGGAAGTATGAGGAACTCCACACACTCTGCGAGAATGGAATTGATCTTTGCGTCGGGCGTCATGGTTGCCCCAACCAGCATTTCGCCAAAGACATTGATGACTTTTCTCACAAGTATCTGACTCTTCAAATCGGCGAGCCAACCATTGTCAATGGCCGAATATTCAATCCCGAACTTGAAGCAGTGGCAAAGAACCTCAAGGCATTGGTTATGAAGACACAAGATGCTCCTTCGCAGCCTCCGAAAAAGGAGAAAAAGAACCGCAAGGATGAGCCAGAAGATGATGGTGGGGGGTTAGGCATCATCTACACGCGAATTGACATGCATGACGATGATAGGCGCGAGGATGCAAATTTGCGAAAAGGAAGGTAAATGCAATGTCTGACTTGGGGAGACACGGGTGTTTCTTCAATGCAAAGAACTGTCCGCTATCCAAGAACCTGGGGTTGCTTGATTATCTCATGGAAAACAGCAT
>ERZ795055.3278-NODE-3278-length-11901-cov-6.159210_pt1 | contig 11901 bp, 20 predicted proteins | sample MGYA00375139_ERZ795055 | MGnify/ENA primary metagenome ERZ795055 (study PRJEB30184, sample SAMN05720283) | anaerobic digester metagenome | isolation source: active sludge of municipal wastewater-treating anaerobic digesters | place: USA | collected 2015-01-23 ...
CTATTTGATTAATCGGGCGATCAAGCATCATCAGACCATCTTTATCAAGATAGCCATCAAGCACTTTTCCAAAAATAACCACAGCCAACAAAAAGATTACAGCCAGTCCCAGCCAAGTTTTATTGAGCCAGACTTTTTTTAGCCACATATAAGAGATTATAAATTATTTCTTCCTTTTAAGTTATGATATTCATATGCTTTCTATCCTTCTCATCGCCCTCAGTTTATTTTTTTTAGTTAAATCAGCTGAAATCTTTATTGACCAGGCTTCGGCTCTGGCTAAAAAATTAAAAATCAGTGACTTTATTATAGGTTTCACTGTGGTTGCCTTTGGCACCTCTATTCCCGAGTTAATTTCAACTATTTTTTCTGCCATTTCCGGACACAATCAGCTGGTTATTTCCAATATAATTGGGAGCAATATCACTAATTTTTGCCTTATATTAGGTGTTATTGCTATATTCAATAATTTTCAAATCAGAAAAAGAGAGGTTGACATCAATATCCCTCTCAATATGGCCGCCCTTATGGTTTTTTGGGCTCTCTCTGTTTTTATGAACTTCAATTTAAACTGGGCTGCAGGCATATCTCTCATCTCTATTTTTATCCTCTTAAATATTTTATCGAAAGATTACAACCATCTTCAAATATCTCAAAAAATCTATCCCCAATTTAAACCCACACTCTTAATAATTTCTCTTGTTCTTTTAATCATTTCTGGTAAAATTTGCGTTGATCAAATTATTCAGCTTTCTGTTCAATTTAATATTTCCGAAACTATATTAGGCTATTTTCTCCTAGCCACGGGTACCTCCCTCCCAGAGCTGGCCACTGCTTGGGTAGCTATTAAAAGACACGATAAAGAGCTTGGTATTGGTAATATTTTGGGTTCAAACTTATTCAATCTTCTCTTTATTCTTGGTGTTTCTACCTTCATCAGACCTCTGGATTTTAGTGACTTTAAAGTTGATCTTTTTTTCTTAACTGGCATCACTCTCGCTGTTTATTTTTATGCCATTATTGGCAAAAAATATTCATTTAGTCGTAAAGAAGGCATCGGCCTACTCTTTCTTTATCTGGTCTTTGTCATCTTCCAAGCTACTAGAAATATAATCCCCTAACTTTTATCTCATCGCTCCAAAATATAAGACAAGGAGAAAAATCAGCGTTATCGCTCCAAAAATTAAAATGGTTTTTAAAAAAAGATCAAGAGCTTCTTTCTTTTTATTGTCAAAATAGAGAATAAAAGGCTGGTAAAAAAATAAATAAGCCATTACCGCCACCGACAGAGTTAAGACAAAAAGCATCATAATTGGCGCAAAAAAAGTGTCTGGCTTATTCTTCATGGGTCCGGTCACAAAAGTCATCACCGCGACAACAAGGATAATATAAACCGATGCTCCCAGAGCGTTCAGGATTGGATTCTTGGTCATATAATCAATTATATCTCAATATGCTCACGGGGTTTTTCGGCCAGCATAATAATATTTTCAATTGTTTTATTGCCAATTGGAGTTTGCACTGTTTCCACAGAATATTTTCGAAGATCGAAACCTGCATTTTTAATTAAATCCATCAGTTCAGATGGGGTATAGTGATGTGCATATCGCTCAATCGCACTTGTCCCTTTCATCGCCGCCACTTCCTCATCGCTTTTTCCAATAAAATTTTCTCCATTTTTTAAAACGGCGATCGTCCCCTTTTCTCCAGTTATCAACGAGTGTCGATCATAATTTACTTGATAATTATCCATCAAATGTTGGGCTCCAAAATCAGAAATAACAATACATCCTCCGGGTTTCACCGCCCAGTATAAATTTGATAAAACTTTAGCTCTCATTTCTCTTGCCATCATCGGATTTTCATCAACAATATTCGTCATCACTCCACATACATTAATAAAATCAAAACTGCTTGCCTTAAAAGGTAACTCTTCAGCCTTCGCTTGAACCCTATCTTGAGTCTGAGTCAAACTTAATCCAGAAAAGCTAAGATCAAGAGCTGTGATTTTACTACCTATCAGAAATTTTTCCAGCACTTTTGTACTTCTTCCTTGACCCGAACCAAGATCAAGACCCGAAAGACCCTCAGTTTTCCCATCAAAAAATTCAGATATTTCCACTACTGGAATCCTAGTTGAACCTGGAATTTTATCTCCAGTTATTTGTTCATTCCAAACAGGAATTCCTCCAACTTCAATTTCTGGCATGATTAATTATAATCTATTACCTAAATTATTTTACTATTTTATTCCCCATCTCCAAATCCAGGCCGCCATATTTTTTCCCCCACTTACTAAGTTAATTGCTTTTCTTAGCTCATATTGGCTAATCGTGTCATCAAGAGGTTCTCTCTCAGGTATATCACCTGTATAGTATTTTTGTAAAACACTCAAAGCCTTTTTATTCCCAAACTGACCCAAAGCCCAAATACTATGATTTCTAGTTCTATATCCCTGATTTTCATCATCAAGCTGTGCCATTAAAGCCTCAACACAATCGCTTTGCTTATACTCCCACTTTGCTTCCTCACAAAGCCTTTTAGCTTCATGGCCTATCGAAATCCCAGTAATAAAAAAGAATAACAAAAAAATACTAAATGAAATGGCCAGCAAATAAAAAAATCTTTCTTTAATTCTTTTAATTTTCATAATTTTTTTCCTTTTTATCGGGGATAAATATCTCCTCAACTTTAACTTTAAATAAAGAGGCTAATTTAAATGCCAAAGCCAAAGAGGGTAAATATTTATTACTCTCAATAGCAATCACCGTCTGTCGACTTATGCCAATTTTATCGGCGAGTTCTTCTTGAGTCAGATCCTCCATTGCTCGAAATACTTTTAGCTTATTCTTCATCGCCACCTCCATATTTTTTATTAAAAAAATGAAAAGAAATTGCGTAAATCATTATTAAAAAAATAGACAAATAAGCAAAAAGTATCCCCAGTGATTCCATATATGCCCATTCACCTTTACTAAAAACTGACAGTCCACTTTTTGAAGGAAATAAAAGTAGAAAAGAAGCAATTCCAATAGTTGGAGTAAAAATTGCATAAGTCATTCGCGCCGCTTTTTCCCCAATACTCAGCTCCCGCTCATCAGTCATAACTTTTGTTCGTAAACGAGCAAATAACATAAAAAGCACACCAGTCAAAACTCCTGCTATTGCCAAAAGATAGCTATCCCTATTTACTGCTAAAAATACAATTATTCCTACAAAAAAAACTACTCCTATTCGAAATTGCTTATACCTTTTTCTGTTCATAAGAAAATGTAACAAATACATTACATAATGTCAAGTATCATATACATTTAATCTTGAATCCAAAGTCTAGTCAGTAATATCGAAAAGATTATCGACACCATCATTACACACTGCCAAAATACCTGATAAATAAACCAAATGGAGTCATTTTTAAACAGTTTATATCCAAATAAAGTCTTTGGCGGATTACGGATAATTGGAGAAAATTGCTGATTAATCCAGTAAATAATCTCCCCGAGGCTTCGAACAATCCAAAAAATAGAAATAATTAACAAAAATAAGACCCAGTCACTAAGTAAAAAAGAAATTAACGATACCAAAAACCAATACAATCCAATTACCACCGCGTCTCCCCAAACAAAAATACCAAACCAAAAAAAGAAGGGGGTTCCGCCATAAGGATTATTTTTTTTATTCACTTCATAAAAACCTTTTATAAAAGCTAGCAGCGAGATTAACCCATAAACAATGATGGTACTAATTTGAAGAGTATTCATAATTATTATTTTATTTTAATCTTGTTATAATTTCTTTTCCCAAAAGTACAAATACCAAACCCACTCCTTTAAACAATATTTCTAAATCACATTTCCAACTTTTTTCTTTGACATATTTCAGATCGCTTTCCATCCAGTCTGAAAAGGTGTTCTTGTGATAACCATTAATTACCCCTGGAGAAGAAGATTATTAACAAATTGGATAAAACAACTCTATGTAAAACATATTGAAAAAGCTCTTAACTCTGACATTTCTGTTTCTCAAGAAGTAATAAAAGATTTTAAAATTGTTAAAACCGAATTAAAAACCCCTACTCCCGATCTTTTTATGAAATCAATTGATGAAAACCAGGCCTTTAACACTCAAGAAACAAACAATCCTACAGATACCGATGTAAATTAGGACGATCAATTGTGGAAGTAAATCAAAAATATTTATTTATCCGTCTTTCTATAAAAATAGTTAAGCTCGCTGAGTGGAATGATTTTAGAACTTTTTCTGGATATTAAACTATAATCAAACTATGAAAAGTATGAATCAATTAGTAAGAGATGCATATAATAAATGTGCTAAGGATTACAGTTTAACCAGAGATCTGTTTAAGAATAAAAAATATTTGGAGATGTTAAGTGAATATTTAAAACCAAATTCAGAAATTTTGGATATTGGTTGTGGAGCCGGAAAACCGATTGATGAATATTTGGTTTCAAAAGAACATAAAGTAACTGGAATTGATATTTCAGAAAAACAAATTGAACTAGCTAAAATCAATGTTCCTAAAGTAACATATTTAGTCGGTGATATGTCAGAAATGAATTTCCCAAATAATTCGTTTAATGCTGTTGTTTCATTTTACGCAATATTCCATATTCCCAGAGAAGATCATTTAGATTTGTTTAAAAAGATATTGAAGATGTTAAAACCAGGTGGATTGTTTTTAACAACTTTAGGATTTGATGATTGGGAGGGATCAGAAGAATTTCATGGTGTAACCATGCATTGGAGTCAATATGGGAAGGATAAAAATCTTGAGTTAATAAAACAAGCAGGTTTTGAAATTATAAAAACAGAAGTTGACGAATCTGGCGGAGAACATCATTTTGTTGTTTTGGCAAAAAAGATGTAAATTTTTTAGCTCGAGGAGTGGAATGATTTTAGAACTAATAAATAAAGATATAATGAATTATGAAAATAGAAGTGGTGGTTCATCCAAATTCAAAGAATCCACGAGTAGAAAAGGTTTGGAAGGAAAAGCTAATAAAGCTGTTATTGAATCATTAGCTAAATTTTTGAAAGTTAAAAAATCGGGAATAATTTTGATTAGAGGAGAAAAATCAAAAAATAAAGTATTTGAAATTTTTTATTAAAATAAAGAAGATGAATACTAATTTATTTAAAAAACCAATTATAAAAAATATATTTTTAGCTTTAATGATAGCTTTCACAAGTTTCGTTTTACTTAATTTAACTTTTATTTTTGATTTCTTTATTCAAAGCTTGATGGGAAAAATATTTATTGATAATCAGCAATTTCCTTCGAAACATTTATTTTTTCTTTTTCTTATTATTCTAGTTTCATGGAAAATAATGACATCAAAACTGAATAAATTTATTAAAGCTGTTTTTTTGATAGTATTACTCGCTGTAGTATATGCAACAATTGGAATTGTATCTTACCCTAATACAATAATTAGTATTACCCTGGGAGGGTTAATTAGTACTGCCTGTTTTATATTTTTAAAATATAGAAAACTACACTGGTATTATTATTTCTCTCTAATTTTAATTAGTTTAATGATGCTAATTGTCGCGATATTTAGAGTGGATATATAGTAAATTTGCTCATTGATTTTGAGTTAATCAGAACTTGTTTTAAATAAATTTTAATTAATATTTTATTCCTCTCTTTTTTATCTCTTCTAATATTTTTCCACCTAAGGCTCTACATTGGCAGTTTTTTGAATGTTCTAAATGCCATTTAATTCTTTGATCCAAGGTTGGATTCTTGGGCATTTTATTTGCTAAATGCCAATCTTTATTTATACTCATAATTTACAAATATTTTTGCATTTCTTGAAATCTATTAGAGATTCGTTCTAGTTGATTAGTATTTAATTTTGAACCGTATTTAATAATAAATCTCTCTATTCTGGCAATAGCTTCAATAGTTTTTTCAACAGTTATTTCTAACTTTTTATCCATGTCCACATTACTAAGTTTCATAAGATATTATACAAAAGTTCTCTAGTCCAATGCGGGGTATGAAAAATTTAGGTTCAAAAATCGTTAGCTCCCCGCCTTGGACTCAATCAGGACTTGTTTTGTCTAAATTTCAATAATAATGACTTCACCATCGTGGAGTGTTTTATATTTTATCCCTACTTTTTTATAGTGTTCTACTTCTTTGTCAACCATTTCTGTTTCTGGATGTCCAGGAGATTTATAGTGTGGTGCAAAAGCAAAATCAATAAGGTTTAATCCTTCCCAAATTGTTTCTTTTGGATATCCTTCACCGACTATAATAGGGTCATCAACAGTTTCAAGTCCTTTTAACGAAGGAGATAAAACACAAACACCAGCACTATACCCTGCATATACAAAATCTTTATTGTCTATTTGTTCTTGTAACCAAATATCTAAACCACTTTCTTTATAAGCTCGGCGAAGTACAAAAGTGTTACCACCTAAAACCCAAACAGCCCCATATTCATTCATTTTATTCTTTAAATCTTTCGGTTTATCAAAATACTTTTTCAAATCTAATTCTTCTGGTTGAAGTCCAATTTGAATCAAACTATCTTTTTCTCGCTGTAAACTTGCTTCTCTTCTTACTAAATCAGTATAGATATCAAGAGCATTGGGAATAATGGCAATTTTTTTATTATTACAAATTAAATCTGCTAATAATTTAGGATTGTCACCAATTTTATATGAAGAAAGATATAATTTCATAAAAAAATTATACAAAAGTTCTTTAGTCCTAGACGGGGTACAAAAAGCTAGGATTTATTTAAGAGCAAGTAGAATTTTATCAACAACCTCGTTTGGAGAAAGGTGACTACTGTCAATTTTTGTAGTATTTAGTTTAAGAGAACTTCTTAAACGATCTAAGGCTATCTGCTGATCTCTTGGATTATTTTTATCCGATTTTATACGATCAAGGAGAATTTTTTCGTCAACAATCAAGGTAAAAATATAAAGCTTGTATTTAATCCCCGATAAACCATTGACGATTAGATCAATAATTTCCTGTTGGTGAAGTACCCAAACAAAAATAATGTTTTCATACGATGATTGAAGATAAGTTCGGAGTATATAAGCAATATTTTTATGTACCATTTCTTTGGTTTCTTCATTGACCACAAAAGGATGAATTTGCCAAACATCATCTCCATCTAGAAAGGTACTTTTGCTTAAAGATTTAAAAAGTAGTCTTCCAACGCTAGTTTTACCTACACCAGTTGTTCCATTAATGATAATTAATTTTTTCACAAGTTAATTATACTTTAATCCTAAAAAACCATAACATAAAAGCATATTCAGTGTATCTTTCTGTATAATATCTGTGTTGCTCCCCGCCTTGGACTCAATCAGGACCTTTTTGTGTGGGATTTAACTTTATGAAAGAAAAAATATAAAAGTGTAGAATCCTTTTTAAATGAATCTACTAATCGGAACAAGGAATCAATATAAGGCAACTGAAATGGTCAGTTTCCTGGAAGGTCTAAAAAATATTAAAATTCATTACTTGGACGAGATAGTAGAGAAAATAATTGTTGAGGAGAACCAAGATACTTTGGAAGCTAATGCCAGAAAAAAAGCATTAGAAATTTCAAAATATACAGATTGGTATGTTCTTTCCTCAGACGGAGGAGTAGATATTCCAGGTTTAGGAAACAAATGGGATATTATGAAAAATCAAAGAACAGTGGGAGAAACAAAAACCGATAAAGAAAAGGTGGATTTCCTTATTTCTCTGATGAGCGGTTTAAAAGGAGAAGACCGAAAATGTACTTATCGTTTGGCGTTGGCATTAGCCAAAAACGGGAATCCATTGTGGACTTTTGAAGATGTTACGGATGTAGGTTATATAATTGAAAAACCACAAAACACTGACATTCCCCCATATAGATGGATGGGGCATGTTTGATATTATCCCAACTTTAAAAAAACTTTCAATCAGATGGATAAATCTGAAAGAAATGAAGTTAGAAAACTGGCATTAAATATGAAAGAAAAACTGCAACAATATTTGAAAGAGATTAGTTGACCAACAAAAAATACAGACAGAAATTCCAGTGTCCAAGACGGGGTATTTAAAATTTAGATTCAAAAATCGTTTGCTCGCTGAGTGGAACGATTTTAGAACTTGTTTAGTTGTATTAGATCCTAATAATGTAAATTACATTAATTAAAATATATTATTAATAGTGGTAAACGTTTATTTTTTTATCGGTTTTACTGATTTGGTAATTTCCAAAAACGTTTTTGGTGTTGTGTTATTTTCTGGAACCCAAACTCCACTTAGGTCTTCTGGAATCGGTTGATTACTTTCAATATCCCAAACAAAAGAATATTTATCGTTATTTATCAAAGCTCCAGTCCAACCTAAAACACCACCACTTTCAACATTATAAACTTCACCGTAGTGAGTTTTTATTTTAGGCCCAGCACTTTCATAAGCACTTAAAGCAAGAGAGTTGTTTTTCTCCAATGTGAGATTTAGATAAACTTTGTATTTTGGATAATCTGTTAAGATTTTAGCGGTTTTTGGGGAGATGGAAGCAACTTTCCAATTATTTGGAAGCTCAATCTGAATGTCTGATATTTTTAAAATTTCTGAAGGTTGGATGGTTACAGTTAGATCTTTAGTTTGATTGGTGTCTTGATTTATTTGCTGAATCGTTTGAACTGGAATATCGGTAGGAATTATATTAGAAATATTACTCTCTTTTTTGAGTAGTGATAATTCAGATTTTATATTACTTAAAATAAAATAAAAATAAATAATGCCTCCAAATAGGATAATTAAGGTAATTAAAAATAAATATTTATAGATATTGTTTGGTTTAGGGGTTATGGGATTAATTGATGAAGTTTCAACAGGTTGGTCTATATCGTTGGTTATATTTGTTTGTTCCATAGTCAATAATCGCATATTTTAAATAAATAACCAATCATCAGGTGTTTACACCACCTCTATTTAACCATAGCATAAAAACATATATTGCGTATCTTACCGTATATTTTGATTAATGCTCCCCGTCCTGGACTCAATCAGGACCTCTGTAAGCGGGTTCAAGTCGGTTTAGTGGAATAATTTTTGAACTTTAGGTACAAACTAATATAGAATATATAAGTTAGATATTTTTATGAACAGTACCCGAGAAATTTTTACCTATTCTAAATTTAATTAGAGAGAAGATTATAGTGCAAATCATAAGGAAATAAGTCGGGAAGCCCCAATGAGCAAAGGTCCAAGTTTTAATAGTAAAAAGAGTAATTAGAGCATTTATTCCAGAAAACAAATATATAGTTGGACTTTCGGTTTCGGGGTTTTTAAAGGATTTATTAATAGTTGGGATTGAAGCAAATCCATCAGCTAATATCGAAAATATAATTGCAATATTTCCTTCATTTGTAATCTTCCAAAGAATAATTCCCGCCAAAGCAATCACCCCATAAACGTAGTCTAACTTACTTAGTTTCCAATATGAACTTTTGTTCACAAATGAAGCGATAAACACCATCAGAGGATTGAAACCAACAACAAAAGTCATTAAAGATTGTAGTCCAACTCCTTTTTGTATCTCAGCGGCAAAAGCGATAAGGGGTGCAATGGACCAAAATAACCATGATATTCTATTTGGTTTAGCTCTTCCCTTAAGTGTGTCTACTAAATACTTTAGTCCACCAATTATAGATAGAACAAAACCAAGGTATATGAATTTTTCGTTAATCATTTACCTATTATACTTTACCTCTATTTAACCATAACATAAAAGCATATTTGACGTATCTTTAGGAATTTATTGATTAATGCTCCCCGCCTTGGACTCAATCAGGACCTCTGTGTGTCTAATCTAGCTCCCCGCCTTGCCTGCCCGCCTTTGGAGGGGACTCAATCAGAAACTATATGTTTGGACTATAGGAAAAGTCAGACTCCCTATTCTCTTCTGGCGGGCAACAATCCACTCGCTCTCTTAACCAATTTTTCTCTTAATACTGTTTTCATAATTTGCTGTCTATTCTTCCATTCAAAAATATCCGAAAACCACAATAATCCAACCTGTCTTCCCTTGAGTAAAAGCATTGAATCCGCAATATTAATTGCGAAATCTTTCGGGTCCTGATCATAATAAGACCATGCTTCACACTGGGCACAATATTCTTGATTTTCAAAAATATTGTTAAGTTCGTTACATATATTTTGAATCTGTTCATCGGTAAGATGTGGAAAAAATTCGTTTCTCTTTGGATGTCGGGAAATGGTATCTGAAACAGCACCAACAATGTCACCATCGATATCACTATTTGCTTGCCTCTGTAAATCAAAACCTGCTCTTAATATTGATATCGGATCATTAAAATCAACTTCCTGCACATCCGGTTCGAAACCCTCTAAATTAATTTTTCTTCGCATATATTTCGCCCAAAAGAAAACCGGAGCCAAAAGAATTACTTCTTTGTCACGAGGTGAAATTTTTTCAACGATGCTTTGAGATTGGTAAATTTCTCGTGCCATATTATTTAGCCAGATTTTAGCACTAATCTAAACTAGTTTTCTTTCTTTTGCGGTAGATATTCCGGAACTTTTTTAAGCATTTTGGACAACATCCAACCAGCAACCGCTTCTTTGTCCTCATGAGGTAAACCAAAAGAACCCATAAGTCCATGAAAACAAGCCATCTGTTTTTTGCATTCTTCGATGTCCTCAGATAGCCACTCCCAATTAGAAATATTTCCTCCCCCAAAAAATAGTTCCATAGCATATTCTGACCATGTGTTGTCTTCCTTAAACTCCGCAGGACACTCTTCCGCCAGCTCTTCCTCATTGGACAGTCCGCCAAAAAAGTTAGGTGAACCATTAAACAATATCTCCGTTATCCCTCTTGGTTCGCTTTCTTTTTTATTCATATTATTAATCAGTATTATAACATATAAATATATAACAATAAACATCAATTATCTAGCAAAAAACCAAAGCTCCTCGCCCTGGTCTCCTTCGGCGAAGCTTCGGCGGACGAACGACTCAATCAAGACCTCGGTTTGTGGAATTTAATTAATAAAATGTAATCTTTTCTCTAATTTGATACTCTTAATATATGGAAAATGAAATTCAATCAACTCAAGAAGTTACTCCTCCAGTCTTATCTCCTACTAAATCAAAAAAGACTCTACTCCTTGTTCTTTTAGGACTTATTCTCGTTACCATTTCAGTCTATGTTGGAATTCAAATTGGTAAAAGACAAGTACCCAATAAGCAAAATGTAACAGTACAACCAACTACAGAACCAACCCAAGCAGTAGTTGATTCAACTGCTCAACCAACCACAAACCCCACAACCAACCCAACCGAAGATTGGAAAACATATAAAAGCACAAGTTTTAATTTTTCTTTTAAATATCCATCTGAATTAACTTATATTTACGATCAATCTGATCAATATGTTGAAAATAGAATTAGTAACGCCATGATATTAATTCAAAATTTTGATGGATCTAAACCAAGAACTGAAACAGATAACGATTTTCAAATAGTCGTATATATTGCAAATAAATCAGGACAGTTTAATTTAGAAGACCCTCAAGGGGAACAAACAAAAACGACAATAAATGGAATTGAAGTAATTAAATCATTTACAACCCAGAAATGGGTATTAGTACCAACTGTATTTTTTCAAAGCTCCCCAAACAAAGTTGCTTTCCAACTTTCAAATCCAAAATCCACAAATGAAGCTTGGTTTGACCAAATCATTTCAACTTTCCAAATTACAAACTAATTTTACCAAAAGTTCTTCAGTCCAAGACGGGGTGTAGAAAGTTAGAACCTATTTTAGGTTCAAAAAAGGTTCTATTCCAATTTGCTCCCCCTCTAAGATTCGAACTTAGGACCAATCGCTTACAGGAAACCCTCAA
>ERZ795055.3280-NODE-3280-length-11898-cov-4.394917_pt1 | contig 11898 bp, 9 predicted proteins | sample MGYA00375139_ERZ795055 | MGnify/ENA primary metagenome ERZ795055 (study PRJEB30184, sample SAMN05720283) | anaerobic digester metagenome | isolation source: active sludge of municipal wastewater-treating anaerobic digesters | place: USA | collected 2015-01-23 ...
ATTTAACCCCGTCGATCGCAATGGTTTCCTCGACCTTCGCGAGAAGCCTCACGCGCGCGGCGGGCGGCTGCGTCGCGGCGACAAGCAGTCCATGATACCTGCGGGTATTCGCGCCGATGATCGTCGACGAAGCGTAGCCGCCGATGCCGTTCGACTCCACCCACTCATACTGCGTGGCGTTATTGAAATCTCGGCACACATCTTTTTTGAAGTGTATCATACCGTTAATTCCTTTCATATCTATGATACCCCACCCGACCCCGGATGTCAAAATAAAGTGCAGTGCCGGGGCGGCGAGGGTTGTCGCCGAGCACGATTTCCCTGCTGGAGGGAGATCGTGCGGTACCGGTAGGCATCCTCGAACCGCCCGCCCCCGGCCGGAATTCGATAATTCAGTGAAAGTTATTGCTATTTCAAATCGATTATGCTAACTATATTCTCCTTATGGGAAACCATGTCAAAAAACACAGCTTAGTGAACGTCTCGGAGCCGAACCTTTTTAGGGAGATGTTCCCCTATCACGATATCCCGAAGCTGGTCTTCGAGAGCGTTTCCGTTCCGGTGAACGTACCCGACAACATCTGGATAACCGACACGACCTTTCGCGACGGGCAGCAGTCCCGGCCGCCGTACACCGTCGAGCAGATCGTCGACATTTTCGGCCTGCTCCATCGGCTGAGCGGGCCGAAAGGCATCATCCGGCAGACCGAGTTCTTCCTGTACAGCACAAAGGACAAGGAAGCGGTAAAGCAGTGCCAGGCGAAGGGGTACGAGTTCCCCGAGATCACCGGCTGGATCAGGGCGGTCAAGAGCGACTTCCAGCTCGTCAAGGAGATGGGGCTCAAAGAGACCGGCATCCTGACATCGGCATCGGATTACCACATCTACCTGAAACTCAAGAGCGACCGCAAGAAAGCGATGGAGAGTTACCTCGACATCGTCAAAGCGGCGCTGGACATCGGCATCGTGCCGCGCTGCCACCTCGAGGACATCACGCGGGCCGACTTCTACGGTTTCGTGATCCCCTTCGTGCAGGAGCTCATGGAGCTTTCGGCGAGCTATAAGATCCCCGTCAAGGTCCGCGCCTGCGACACCATGGGATACGGCGTCCCCTACGAGAATACGGCGCTTCCGCGGAGCGTGCCCCGTCTGATACACGGCCTTATCAACGACGGCGGCGTACAGCCGCACCTCCTGGAATGGCACGGCCATAACGACTTTCACAAGGTCCTCGCGAACGCCGCGGCAGCATGGCTGTACGGCTGCTCAGCCGCCAACGGCACCATACTCGGGTTCGGCGAGCGGACCGGCAACCCGCCCATCGAGGCGTTGATATTTGATTACATATCGATCAAGGGAAACACGGGGATAGATACTACGATCATCACCGACATCGCGGAATATTTCACGAAGAAGATCGGGGTCGTGATCCCCCCGAACTACCCGTTCGTCGGCTCCGAGTTCAATGTCACCCGCGCCGGCATCCACGCAGACGGTATCCTGAAAAACGAGGAGATATACAATATCTTCAATACCACGAAACTGCTCAAGCGGGATATCGGCATCGGGGTCACCGACAAGTCGGGATCGGCCGGCATCGCCCATTGGATGAACAGCTATATGGGCTTGCAGGGAAAAGATCTGATCGACAAGAACAATCCCGGGGTACTCAGGATCAAGAAGTGGATCGACCAGGAATACGAGAACCACCGCACCACGTCGATATCCAACGAAGAGCTGATAGACCTGGCAAAGAAATATCTGCCCGAATATTTCAAGCGTTAATCAACCGCGTTGCGCGGTAGCCAGCCGCGCTATTTCCGACCCGAACCGCCGTCGCCGCCCTTTTTCATGCTTTCCGACAATACGTCGATCAACACGTCGGTCAGTATCTCTTTCGTCGACTGTTTCTTCTGCTGGCCCTCGGCCGGGGCGGCCCCGGTTTCCGGCTGGGCAGGCGCGCCCGCCGACGACTGCGGCTCGGCGGTCTTTTCAGGCAAGATCTTATCCTTGAGCATCTTCTCGAGCCGGAACTGCGCCTGGCGCTGTATGATGTTCCCCCAGTTCGGCGAGAACTTGGGCGGCCCGTCTAGCGGCCCTGCGACGGTAAAGGGCAGGGTCAACCGGCCTTCCTGATCGATCATAGCCTGTTGGAGCTCGCCGCTCCCGAGCCGCTGCGTGAACTCCTTGGTCAACTTGAGGTTCAGGTTGAAATTCAGGACCGAATCGAACGTAAAGTAGCCGTCGCCGGCCATATCGAACTGGTCGGTGGCCATCGTCAGGTCGCTGGTGCTGCACTTACCGTTGCGTATATCGATAGACATACGCAGCTTGTTGAAAGCGGTATCGTCGATATTGGGAAGGTCGAGCCCGATGATCCCCGAGATTGCTGACAGGTTGCGAAGAATATCGACCGATGCGATCTTGCCGTCCTTGATGTCGACCGTGCCGCTCCCGACAAGACGCTGTTTGACCGTCTCGGGAGTAGAACCGCTCCCCGACACCCTCAGCTTCATGTCGAGCTTGCCGAATATCCGGTCGGTCAGGCGCGTATTCGCGCTGAGGAGACGGTTTATGTCGACGCCGGCAAAGCTGACCACGGTCTCGAATTCCCCGGACGGGCTTCCCAGGCGGTACGTCGCCGCGCCCGAAGCTGCCCCGTCAAATCCTCTCAGTGACCAGCCGGGAACGCTCAAGACGCCGTTCTTTAGAACGATATCCGCCTTTATGTCGCTGAGCGCGTTCTTGTGATATGTCAGCTCACCGATAGCAACGTTCCCTTTGATATCGATACGATCGACATATTTATGCGATGTCACCGCCGCCTCGGCAGCGCTTTCCCTCACCGGAGAAACCTCCGTGCGTCCCTTTTGCTTTGCCGGAGGGGCGGAGTCTGCCGGCGTCTCCGCAGGCGCCGCAGGGCGGGGCGATTCGTTCCGCGCCTGTGAGGGCTTGCCTGAAGTCCTCTGCTCGAACAACGCCGCAAGCTCATCGATGTTCAGGCGGTCTATCGCCGCAGTAAAGGTACCCGTCGGCCGGTCAAGGCTCTTGATCGACCCGTTGACCGACAGCTTCGACTGACCGATGGTCACGTTCAACCCTTTAAGGGAAAAAAGGTCCTGCTTTACGCTGAGGGATCCGTCGACTTCGACATGCCCTCTTGTGAGCGCGGGCGGAGCGAATTTTACGTGGTCGATGTCGATCGCGCCGTTCACGTCCATCTTATCGAGAGCCGCCACCCTGCCCAGAACGTCAAGATCGACGCTGACGCCTCCGGTAAAATCATATTTCTGCATATCCTTGACGCCGCTCAAGTCGCTCATGAGCAGCTTCGAGCCGATGGTCAGTTTGACGTCCGGCGAGTCAAGATCGGCGATAGCACCGGTCACCCGCAGCTTCGAAGTGCCATAGGCGATAAGCAGATCTTCGATACTAACCCTATCGAGGTCGGACACGCTTGCCTTGAACGTAGCCGAAAAAGGCTTCCCGGAAGCCTTGGAAAACAACACCGGGTAGGTGATCGACATCCTGTCGAGATTGCACGTCATGCTGATATCCGTTTTGCCGACCGAACCGCCCGCCTGGAGATCGGCCGAAACCGGCCCTTTCAGCTCGACAGGGCCTTTCTGCATGCGGGTGAAGACGCCCGCATCGAGATCCGTAACGATCCCTTTCAGCGAGAATTCAAGGTCTCGGCACGCCTCGCGCAGGGCCGCGCGGTCGCCTGACTTCTCTGTCACGGCGTTCAGGTCGATCCCGTCGCCTCGGGTCATGACGGTCATGTCGACGCGCAGGTTGCCATCCGGTCTCACCTTCTTTACCGCATTCACCATGGCAAGATCTTTCAGGAAGATGTCCGCAACGGCGGTCAGATTGAGCTTGAGCCTCGAATGCCGGGAAACCGTGCCTGACGCCGTCAGCTTCGATCCGCCAAAGACAAGCGAAAGTGTTTCCAGCTCAGCGTCGCTTGATCTTTTCCATGCGCCTGACACGGAAAGCCGGAGCGGCGTATCTTTCGGTTTGTTCACAATATCCCGGAAGCCGATCTGCATCCTCTGGAGATCGGCGGTTACTTTGCACGTCGACTCCGCAATGCTCCCTTTGACGGACACGTCAAGATCTATCGGCCCTTCCATCACCGGCAATCCCTTGACCGCCGCACCCGCCGATTCGATAACGGCGTTCAGATCGCAGTCTTTCAGAGACAAGGCGACAGAATAACGGAGCGCGTCCAAGCCACCCCCAAAGTCGTACCCCGGCGGGATCTTGCCGGCTGACCCCTGAAGCTTGAACGCACCCTGTCCGTTCAACATGCCGGATATCTTGAACCTCACGTCGCCGCCTTCCTCGATACCGCGGACCGCCACGTCGAGTTTATCGATACTGACCTCGACCGGTCTCTTCCGCATCTCATCGCGGTATACGAACTGCCCGTTGACGATAGAGATGCTCTGCACGGCAAAACCGGCAGCGGCAGGAGAAATGCCGGGCTGCGCTGCGCCCGGCTGGCGAAGCGCCTCATTCCCTGCGGGAGCTGCAACCTCTTTGCGGGACGCCGGCGAAGGAGCCGGTTCTTTCGCCTTCTTAACGCCCTTTTTCTTGCCGGTCGCCGCCGCAGGTTTCTGCTCCTCCGGCGGAGAGATCGTCCGGCTCTTCGCGGGCATGAAATTGAAATCGCCGCGAGCATCGCGCACGACGACGATTTTAGGCGAGTTAAGGAGGACCTGAGACACCTCTACCTTCTTGGAGAAAAGCGGCAGCAGCTTTACCCTGACGCTGAGCTTGCCGCAGGAGAAAATAACCTTATCCGAAGCGGACAGCCCCTGGTAGACGGTACAGCCGCCGAGGTCGACCCCGACGCCGCCAAGAAGTGCGACGCGTATGTCTCCCAACTCGATCTTTTTATTGATCGCCGCCTGCGCCTTTTCGACGATCACCCCCTTATACCTGTTGAGATCGATCAGCGACGGCGTGACGACGATCGCCGCAATAAACAACCCCGCGGCGACCAGCATGACGATAAGGACCTTTTTGATTCCGCTTTTGCTCATTGTTCTCTCTCTCCTTGCTTGCTGTTAGCCGGGTCGCAGGGTTCCGAAAGCTCCCGGTACTGCTGCAGGCAGCACACCACCTGGATCCCCAGCAGGACGATCACCCACGTCAGGTAGAGCCAGCCCAGAAAAAGCGGCACCGTACCCAGCGAGCCGTAGATCAGGTTGTAGTTGACGACGTGCGTCGTGTAATAGCCGAAGACGATCTTCGCGATCTCCCACAGCGTCCCGCCGAAGATCCCGCCGACCACCGCGTATTTCCATCGGACCTTTGTGTGCGGTATCACCTTATACGATATGATAAACGCCATCCATGACAACAGGAACGGGGTGCAGATGAAAAACAGCCTGTCGATCGCCTCAAAGCCGTACTGCATCTGCATCAGCCTGATCTTAAAAAGCGACGTGATATAGAAGGAGAGGCCGATCAGGATCGGCAGCCCCAGGAGGATCCCGGAATACGCGTTGTACTTCTGGATGATGCTCCGCTTCTTCGTGACGTTCCAGATATAGTTGAACGAGTTCTCGACGGTATTGAAAAGCGCCAAGGTCGTGAGCGCGAGTGCGATGACGCCGAAAATACTGACCGTCGCCGTGTTCTGCGTGAACTGGTCAATGTAGTCGGAAATTATCCTCGTCACTTCGTGGCAGCTCGCCGGCATCAGGTGCGTAAGCAGCCGTATCTTGATCTTGCTCTTCAGCTGGGTAAACTCGATGAAATTCGTAAAGAAAGAGAACACGACGGTGATAAGAGGGACCAAAGAGAGCAGCGTCACATACGCCATTGCGGACGCCCGCTGCATACAGGTGTTCTTGTTGAACTCCCGCCATACGATCTTCAGGAACCGCAACAGATGCATACCGACTCCCGCCTATTCGCGTACCCAGTCAAAATGCTCGATGCCGGCGCCGCCGCCGTCCCTCCACAAACGCCGGACCAGACGCGTGAAGGACTCAGTATCGCCCGTCGAAAGATAGCGGTATGACGGATTGCCGCCCTTCCCGCTGCGCAGCCCCCGCTCGTCGAGGATGCCGGCGAGCGCGGCGACCGTCGCCTCGGGGGGAGATATGACCGTCATGCGTCGCGAGACAAGCGGGGCGATGATATCCGCGATAAAGTTGAAATGAGTGCACCCGAGAACCAGCGTGTCGGCCCCCTGCGCCAGGAGCGGAGCTATGTGCGCGTCTACGGCCTTGACGATCCGCTCGTCGAATATCTGCCCTTCCGAGATCATGTTCACCAGCTCCGAACAGGCTGCGGAACAGACAGACAGCGACGGGTCGGCCGCTTCGATAGCTTTCTTGAACGACCCGCTCTTCGCGGTCAACTCGGTGGAGATGATACCGATCTTTTTCGTCCGGGTCGCACGGCAGATATCGTCGACAAGCCTGTCGGTGATAATGCCGACGACGGGAACGCCGCAGCTCTCGCGAAGCGACGGCAGCGCAACCGCCGTCGCGGTGCTGCAGGCCACGACGATCGCCTTGGCACCGAGGCGCAGCAGCTCATCCGCGATCTCGCGGGAGATGCGTATCACCTCCTGCGCCGACTTCTCCCCGAAGGGCTGGCGCTCGACGTCGGCGATATAGACAACGCCCTCGCCCGGGAGCTGGCGTTTCACCTCCGACACGAGGCTCAACCCGCCTATCCCCGAATCGAACACCCCCACCGGCCTGTTATCCATTGCAGCTCCGTAACGATATCCGCTCACGACGCGGCAAATGCGCCCGACGCGGCATCGACCGACGCCGCGTTCTCTATATTCTGCACCTGCACAGCCCTGTTTATATTCTTCATCAGCCCCTTGAGGACGCGGCCCGGCCCGACCTCGGCGTAACGCGCGTCCGCGTGATCCGACAGCAGCCGCGCGACCGTCTCGAACCACCTGACCGATCCGGTGATCTGGGCGATCAGGTTCTCCCGTATCTGCGGCGCCGTCCTGCCGTAATCGGCGGTCACGTTGCAGATGACCGGGATCAGCGGATCGTTGAGATGCGCCTTCGCGATCTCCGCGGCCATACGGTCCTGCGCCTCGCGCATGAGGGGGCTGTGCCAGGGCCCGCTGACCTTGAGCGGGATCACCCGGCCGGTTCCCTGAGCTTCGATGATCTCCGTCGCCTTCGCGACTGCGCCGCTCACGCCGGAAAGGATGATCTGCTCTTTCGTATTGAAGTTCGCCACGCCGATCACCCCCGCCTCGCCGGCCTGCGCGCAGACAGCCCGGACCCCGTCGATCGGGAGGCCGATAACCGCTATCATGCCGCCGGGATTTCGTTCGGCGCATTCCTGCATGTACGTTCCGCGGAGACGGACCAGGCCGAGGACCGTTTCGGCGCTGAAAACGCCCGCTGCGTACAGCGCCGCGTACTCCCCGAGACTATGGCCGCAGGCAACGGCAGGCAGGCACCCCCGCGCCTTAAGAGCGATAAAGACCGCCATATTCACGAGGGTGATCGCGGGCTGCACGATATCGGTCCGCGTCAGCTCCTCGATCGGCCCCTCGAAACAATACTTCTTAATGTCAATGTTGAGTATCGCGTTCGCGTCGTCGAACAGCTTTTTGACGTCTCCGTATGTCTCATACAGGTCTTTCCCCATACCGACGGCCTGCGACCCCTGGCCGGGAAAGAGATAAATGTTTTTCATGCCCGCTCTCCTTTTTGCGTACCGCCTGCACCGTTATCATATTGAAGCGACATTATAGAAAACAAAAGCGATTTGCACAACGCAATTCGATAGCCGGGAACGTTCCGTTTACGGAGGAAAACATTTGCATTCAAGCAGCGGGGAGCCTACAATCAAACGCATGAAGAAGGTCATTAAACTCATCTTCTGCGTCCTGGCCTGCGAGGCTGTGGGAATGGCCGGTGCGCTCTTCACGATATCCGCGATCCCGACATGGTATGTGACGCTGGCGAAACCGCCGATGAACCCACCGAACTGGGTGTTCGGGCCGGCCTGGACGGCGCTCTACCTGCTGATGGGAGTTTCGGCGTTCCTGATATGGGAAAAGGGGCTCGACAGGAAAGAGGTGCGTACCGCGCTCGAGCTGTTCGGCCTCCAGCTTTTTTTCAACGCCGCCTGGACGCCGATCTTCTTCGGGGTGAAGGAACCGCTGGCAGCCCTGCTCGTGATCATACTCCTGTGGGTCACCCTGATCGAAACGATCGTGAAGTTCTATACATTGTCCCGTGCCGCAGGCATGCTGCTCATCCCCTATATCCTATGGATCAGCTTCGCCGCCTATCTCAACGCCGGTATCTGGTACCTTAATAAATAACACAAAACGGCGTATAAGAGATCATCTGCTGCAAGCCGGCAAATCGTAAGATTTGCGGACCAGCCCCCGCATGGGGGCGTTGCACGCTACCGCTCCCTTTGTGCGGCGTACTTACCAGTACGCCTCCGCGGTCGCTAGCATGCGCCTTGCATCTGACCTCTTCTTCGCCGTTTTGTGAGATATGTCCTTCTATTCTACAGCTATGTGTTTCTTTTGTGTTCTGTTGTTCAGTCCAATATATATCCCTCTTCACCGTGCTGCGTGATATCGAGGCCTTTATATTCTTCCTCGGCATCGACGCGCAGCCCCATCACTTTATCGACGATCTTTAGCAGGATGAACGACACCGCGAACGAATAGACCAGCGTGATCAGGACGGAAAGGGCCTGCACGCCGAGCTGTCCCGGATTGCCGTACAGAAGGCCGTTATTGCCCGCCTCGTTCACCGCCTTGGTCGCGAAAACGCCGGTCGCCAGCGCGCCGAAGATCCCGCCGACGCAGTGCACGCCGATCACGTCAAGCGCGTCATCGTATCCCAACCGGCTCTTGAGCATGATCGCGCCGTAGCACAGGAGGCTGACCAGCCCGCCGATCGCCAGCGCGCCGGTGACGTCGACGAAACCCGCCGCCGGCGTGATCGCCACCAGCCCCGCGACCGCGCCCGAGGCGGCGCCGAGCGTCGTCGGCTTGCCGCGATGGATCCATTCGACGGCCACCCACGAGAGGGTCGCCGTGGCCGCCGCCGTGTTTGTCGTCATGAAGGCGTTCACCGCCAGGGCGTTCGCGCCGAGCGCGCTCCCCGCGTTGAACCCGAACCAGCCGAACCACAGGAATGCCGTCCCGAGGACCGTCAGCGTCATGTTGTGCGGCGGCATCGGCGTCGTGCCGTAGCCTTTTCGCTTGCCGATCACCAGGATCGCCGCGAGCGCCGCGATACCGGCGTTGACATGGACCACCGTGCCGCCCGCAAAATCGAGTACCCCCTTGTTGCGGAGCCAGCCGCCGACGCCCCAGACCCAGTGACACACCGGGTTGTAGACCAGCGTCGCCCAGAGAACCATGAAAACGAGGAACGAGCTGAACTTCATCCGGTCGGCGAAGGCGCCGGTGATCAGCGCCGGCGTGATGATCGCGAACATCAGCTGGTACATCATGAACAGCTGGTGCGGTATCGTCCCGGCATAATCGGTGTTCGGCAGGAAGCCGACGTTCTTGAGGAACGCCCAGTCGAGCCCGCCGATAAGGCCTCCTTTGTCCGGGCCAAAGCACATCGAGTAGCCGAAGATCACCCAGGTGACGCTGATCAGGGCTACCAGGATAAAATTCTGCATGATCATAGCCAGCACGTTCTTTCTTCGGACCATGCCGCCGTAAAAATATCCGAGCGCCGGCGTCATCAGCATGACCAGCGCTGCCGAGATGATCACCCAGGCCGTGTCGCCCGCGCTGATCGCCGACATCTGCCCGTCGGCAGCGAACGCATGCGCGGCGGTGAGGCCGATCAGGCCTGCCGCCATCCCGAATTGCATCAACCGCTTGAATAGTTTCATAGTGTCTCCTCCTCTATGGGTCCTTCACCGCACCTCTCGGAGAGAGAGGCTCGAAGGAATGTTATACCGCCTTTTCGCCTTTCTCGCCCGTCCTGATCCTGATCACCTCTTCCACCGGAAAAACGAAGATCTTGCCGTCGCCGATCTTGCCGGTGTTGGCCGTCTTCTGGACGATCTCCACCACCTTGTCCGCAAGGTCGTCGGCTACGACGATCTCGATCTTGATCTTCGGCAGGAAATCGACCGTGTACTCGCTGCCGCGGTAGAGCTCAGTATGCCCTTTCTGCCTGCCGAACCCCTTCACCTCGCTTACCGTCATCCCCTGTACGCCGATCGAGTTGAGCGCCTCTTTGACGTCCTCCAGCTTGAACGGCTTGATGATGCATTCAATCTTCTTCATCTCATCCCCCTTTCGCCCCCGCGCCGCCGCTCGCCCCCTAGAGAGCCGGCGAGCGCGCGTGGCATTGTCATCAGAAATTGATCGAATATTTAAAACCGCCGAAAAACTCGTTCTGGGTCAGCACATTACCCTGTTCAACCGTATTGCCGTTCCCGTCGTCGACCTGCGTGTAGAAGTAGGTCTTGTTCAGCCGCACCGAATGGGAAAGAAACGGCTCGATCTTAATGTGCTTACCGATCGGGATCGGCAGCGAGAAGCCGTACTCCATCGTCTGAAGTTTCGAGCTCCTGCACCACTGGTTTTTGTTGTAGCCGAACTTCAGGTACGAGTTGACGGTGAAAAGCTTGAGGTCCCACGGCTGCGAGATCCCCATGTCGATCCAGATGCCGTTTCCCGCCCCGAAATCGTTATACAAGCCGATATACGGGTGGAGCGGCCAGCTCATCGTGATGATATTGTAGTATTCCCTGGAGTAGCTCTTCGATGGCGGGAAATCGTAGTAGATGAACCCTGTCGCGTAGTTCAGGTCGAGCAACTTGCCCAAGGGACACGGCCACCCCGACGCGTCTATCCCCCCGAGCTTGAGCAGCGCGAGGAAATCGAAGTTGTAGTCCCACGTCAGGTCGTGCTCGGTATCGACGGTGGTCCCTTCGCTGACGCCGTCCGGCATGTAGTTGCCCCACCAGGTGAAGCTGAACGTCCCGAGAGGCAGGAACTTGGTGGCCGCCTTGGCGTACGGCTGAAGGCAGGCGCGGCTGCCCAGGTTCTGCCCTCTCCAGACGTATTTGCTCGCCAACGTCATCCCCGTTTCGAAGCCGACCGGCGATACCTTGCCGAACTCGTCGAGGGCGTCGTCCATCACGGGGATCTTCTCGACAGCCAGCTTGTTGCCGCCGACGGCCGCCGCTATATGCTTCCCGACGTAATTGTCGAACGCCTTGTCGACTACCTTCGGGTCGAGAAAGCACAGCTTCTCGTCGCTTGCCGGGCCCGCGGGATCGGCCGCCTTCGCCGCCGCCTCCTCTTTTCCGCCGAACTCAACCGCCTTTGCCTCTTCTTTCGCAAACGCCCTGCCGGCGCCGCATATGCCCCCCGCCGTCAGGACCCCTATCATTGCTATCCGTATGAAAGCTCTCATCGCAACCTCTCTTTCTCTGATCGTATGTGCAGACCGCGCGTCACCTCATCACCGTTGCACCGCTTACACGCTTCATAATGCCTCCTTTCTCTTCATTGTTGGGCTCACGTCGCCGTAAGCCTATTTTGAAGGGAGACATCGTTGTCTGCCGATCGCGAGAGGATCCTACAAATACATATCCTCCGTCTGTATGATGACCTCCGCTATCTCTTTCATCGGTTTGCGCAGGTCCATGCTCTTCTTCCTCATCAGCGTATAGGCCTCGTTCTCGGGAAGCCCCATCCGCTTCATCAAGATCCCCTTTGCCCGCTCGACGACTTTACGCGTGCCCAGGGCGTCCTCCATCTGCTTGTTCTCCCTGATCAGCCGCGCGTTCTCGATTGCGACCGCGATCATCTGCGCCATCATCAGGAGGATCGACACGTCGTCGTCCTTGTATCGATACGGGCTCTTGTGCTGGATATTCAGCACGCCCACC
>ERZ795055.3283-NODE-3283-length-11894-cov-4.859279_pt1 | contig 11894 bp, 11 predicted proteins | sample MGYA00375139_ERZ795055 | MGnify/ENA primary metagenome ERZ795055 (study PRJEB30184, sample SAMN05720283) | anaerobic digester metagenome | isolation source: active sludge of municipal wastewater-treating anaerobic digesters | place: USA | collected 2015-01-23 ...
AATAAGAAAATTGTATTTAAAATCGTTTTGTTTTATCATTTTGATGTTTCACCAACCTTTAAGGTAACAATATAAACAAACCAAAAAATTTATAAAACCATATTCTATCTAATTTTATAAATTCTAATAGATTTATTCTATGAACTTATGGAAAAATGGACGAAGATTTAAAGAAAAATATTCTAAAAACAGGAACAACAATTTTAGGAATTGTTTGCAAAGATGGTGTTGTAATGGCTTCTGACAGGCAAATTTCTGCTGGAAATCTTGTTGTTGGAAAAAATTATCAAAAAACAATTAAAGTAAATGATTATTTACTTCTTTCTTTTACAGGAATGGTATCTGATGCTCAGAGAGTTGTAAAACTTTTACCAGCAGAATTGAAACTAAAAGAACTTAGAGCTAAATCAAGACCAAGCGTGGGACAAGCTGCAAATTTGCTTTCCAGTATTCTTTATGCTGGTGCAAGACAAGGGGGTATGATGGTTGGAAATTTAATCGGAGGTTTCAATGAAGACGGGACATTTGAGCTTTACACTGTTGAACCAGCAGGAAGTGTCGTTAAAGTAGAGGATTATGATGCAAATTTTGGAAGCGGTATGCCTTATGTTTTGGGGTATTTGGAAAGACAATATAAAAAAGGATTAACAGTTAAGGAAGGAGTTGAACTTGCAAAAGAAGCAATTAAATCTTCAACACAAAGAGATATGGGAAGTGGTTATGGAATTGATATTTTTACAATAACAAAAGAGGGAATTAAAAAAGTAGTTGAGCAGGAAATCCTGCCAGAATACAAAGACCAATAATTTTACTAAAAAATAAAAATGGCAGATATTCTAAAGAAAATAACAGATAAATTAAGTGGAAAAATAAGTGAAGCTAATTTTGAAGGTGCAAACATTGTAGTTTACACTCAAGATGAGAATTTTTTTAGGGAAGGAGAGGGAAAAATTAAAGAAATTGTTGATGAGATAAAAAAACGTATTGAATTGCGTGCAGATGCAAAGATTCTTCCAGACCAGAAAACAGTTGAGAAAAAAATTCGGGAGATTATACCTGAAGAAGCAGAAATAACAGACATTATTTTTGATGTGCAAAGAAGCATAGTTATTGTAGAAGCAAAAAAATTAGGGTTGGTGATTGGGAAACAAGGTTCTATCTTAGATGAAATAAGAAATGAAACTTTTTGGACTCCTCAAGTTCAGCGTTCTCCTGCAATAAAAAGCAAGATAACAGAAAGCATAAGAGAGGTTCTTTATGCAAATAATAATTACAGAAGAAAATTTCTTAATGAAGTGGGAGAAAAAATATACAAGGGTTGGAATCCTGAAAAAGTTGATGAATGGGCAAGATTATGTTTTTTAGGTAGTGGAAGACAGGTAGGAAGAAGCTGTTTACTATTGCAAACACCTGTTTCAAATATTCTTTTAGATTGCGGGATAGATGTTGCTTCTCAAGGTTCAGATAAATTTCCCTATTTAAGCATACCTGAATTTGACATTTCTCAACTAGACGCAGTTATACTGAGCCATGCACATTTAGATCATTCGGGTTTATTGCCTTATCTTTATAAAATGGGGTATAGAGGACCGGTTTACATGACAGCTCCTACAAGAGATATTGCAGCTCTTCTTGCTTTGGATTTTATTGGAGTAGCTTACAAACAAGCAGCAACCCCCCTTTTTAGCTCAACAGATATAAAAGAAATGGTAAAACATAGTATTTGTTTAAATTACAATGAAGTTAGTGATATTACTCCAGATATAAGAATTACTTTCTATAATGCAGGGCATGTTTTAGGCTCAGCACAAGTGCATATTAATATTGGAAATGGTTTGCATAATTTTGTTTATACAGGAGATATGAAATACGGAAAAACCAGACTTCTTGATCCTGCAGTTAATAAGTATACAAGAGTTGAATCAATACAGGTAGAATCCACTTATGGAAGTAAAGATGATGTTCTTCCTCCAAGAAAAGATACTGAAAAGAAATTTTTAGATATGGTTAAGGAGACAATTGAAAAAGGGGGAAAAGTTCTTCTTCCTGAATTAGGTTTAGGGCACGCACAAGAAACTCTCTTAAGAGTTGAAGAAGCAATAAGAACAGGAGAACTTCCAAATATTCCGATGTATATTGATGGAATGATTTGGGATATTAATGCAATTCACACTGCTTATCCTGACTTTTTAAGTAATAACATTCGTTCTTCAATTTTTCAGGATAAAAATCCGTTTGTTTCAGAAATATTTTCAAGAGTTGCTTCGCCACAAGAAAGAAAACAAGTAATAGAAGGGGGCCCATGTATAGTTATTGCAACTTCTGGTATGCTTGTTGGAGGAGCATCAGTAGAATATTTTAGATATTTTGCAGATAATCCAAATAATCTTCTTATACTTAGTTCTTATCAAGGGCCAGGTTCTTTAGGTAGAAAACTTCAAGATGGAGAAAAGATAGTTCAAGTTGAATCAGAAAGAGGAATGCAGGACATTAAAGTTAATATGAGAGTAGAATTATTAAGTGGTTTAACTCCACATTCTGGAAGAAATGAATTAATTGCATTTTTTAATAATATGTACCCTAAGCCTAAAAGAATAATTGTAAATCATGGAGAAGTTTCAAAATCTTTAGATTTAGCTTCTGCACTTTACAAACTTAATAGGATTGAAACAAATGTTCCAAGAAATTTGGAAATTGTTAGATTGAGATAATTTAAAAATAAAGTTGTAATAAAAAATGGTTTCAAGAATAAGAGAATCTTTTGAAAGACATTCAAGTTTTTTTAGAGGAATGGCTAGTCTTGGACTTTTTTGGATTTATGATTATCAAAAACCCTCTTGGAGGGATAATAGATTAACATCAGAACAACAAGATTATCTTGCAATAAGATGCGATTATGGAGCTAATGAAAAAGATATAAAATTGGTTGAAGATAAATTTAATAAAGATTTATCAAGAAAATTATAAGAAGGTATCTTTAAAAACATCGTATCTTTATTAGATTAAAGGAGAGGGAAGATGAAACACAACTTAAAAATTACATTTATACTTCTTGCAATGTTTATTGCAACTCAGTTTATCGGATTATATGTAATAAATCATTATTCTATTCAGGGGAACACCCTTCCTTATGGAATGGAACCCCCAGAAATTCAGGAAGATACAGATTTTTATACTTCTTTTTTACCCTCAATAATAATTGCATTTGTAATAGCAGTAATACTTTTAATTCTATTTACAAGATTTAAATTTGATTTTGTTATGAAATTTTGGTTTTTTATAGTCATTCTTATTTCAATAGCAATATTTTTTAATTCCTTTTTTCCAGATGAAAAATACATTTCGCTTTTGGCCCTTATTTTTGCACTTCCGTTAGCGATTATGAAAGTTTATAGGAGAAGTTTTTTAATTCATAATTTAACTGAACTTGTAATTTATCCTTCAATTGCAGCAATATTTGTTCCTTTACTTAATATTTGGACAGTGATTATCCTTCTTATTTTAATTTCTATTTATGATATGTGGGCAGTTTGGAAATCTGGAATAATGCAAAAGATGGCAAAATATCAGATAAACCAACTAAAGATTTTTTCTGGATTTTTTGTCCCATATCTTTCAAAAAATATGAAATCAAATATAAAGGATTTGTCAAAATCAAAATTAAAAAACAAAAAAGTAAAAGCAAATGTTGCAATTTTGGGTGGAGGAGATGTTATCTTTCCAATAATAACTGCAGGGGTAGTTTATATAACAGATAAAATTTCTCTTCCTTTTGGATGGTTCCCAAATTTTGTATTTGAGGGGGGATTTTGGCCTGCAGTATTTGTAATTTTAGGGGCAACAATGGGGCTTTCTTATTTGTTTTTCTTTGCAGAGAAAAAGAAATTTTATCCTGCAATGCCATTTATTTCATTAGGAATGTTGTTAGGATTAATTGCAAGCCTAATTATCTTTTAGATAGATTTAAATTACTTCTTTTTTGTATACATTTCTATAAAAATAAGTCTATATTAAATATTTTATATTGTTCCCACTATTAAAAAGTAACATAATAGAAACATTTATAAATCCCTAGTGAATAGTGAAAATATGAAGAATTCACTATATTTCAAGATAAATAGGGACATACTCAGAAATAGGAGTTTTATATAAAATGTTAGTCAAGCAGGAATTAATCAACAAAATCAAGGATTATTTTGATTTGAATGTTTATGAAACAAAAGTTTGGCTTGCTTTAATTGGAAAAGGAACAGCTTCTGCAGGCGAGATTGCAGAAATTTCAGGAGTTCCAAGAAGCAGAACTTATGATGTTTTAGAAACTCTTGAAAAAAAAGGTTTTGCAATAGTTAAAATTGGGAAACCAGTTAAATATCTAGGTGTAAAACCAAGAATGATTTTAGAAAAACTTAGAAACAATGTAAGAACATATGCAGAAGAAAGAATTCAAAGCCTTTTGAATATAAAAGATACAGAAGAATTTATTCAGCTTGAACAATTATACACCGGGGGAATTGAACCTATAAAAAGAGAAGAGATAACTGCAGCATTAAAAGGAAAATCAAATATTTCAAATTATCTTAGGGAAATAATAAGAGAATCTTCAAAAGAGGTTGTTATATGCACAAATGCAAAGGATATTCTTTCAAAAGAAAAACTCTTCAAGCAAACATTTGAAGTATTGAAGAAATCAAATATAAAGATAAAATTATGCTTATCGGGAGAGGATAAGTTAATAAAAGAAGCAGAAGAAAATTTTGGAATAAAAGTAAAAAGAACAGATATAAATGCAAAGTTCTTTATAATTGACAGAAATCAAGTTTTATTTTATTTATCTCAACCAGAAGACAAAGAAGAAATTGCAATTTGGCTTAATTCAGATTTTTTCGCAGAGGCTTTTACTTCTTTGTTTGAACTTGCTTTTGAAGGAGGAAAAAAATAAAATGAACCAAGAAGTAATTTTCTTTGCAGGAGGAAGAAATTCTCCAAAAAACAAGGTTGTTCTTGTTAATGAAACAATTGGCAATGTCTTAAAAATGTTAGGGGCAACAAACGTAAATCATTCTTATCTTCTTTCAGAAGGTTTCCCAACAGAAGCTTATAGCTATTACAAATTTAATGGATTGGGAATAATTGCCACTTTTTTAAAATTTAATAATAAAGAATGCACACTTTCTGTTAATTTTTCAGGTTTTGAAGAGAAACCCGAGATTTTAGATAAATTAAAGACATACTTAAAATACACCTTTAAAAAATTTCTTTATTAATCCGATAAATTTTTTATTTAACTTCTTTTAAGGATAAAATATTCATATCCCTCATTTTCTTTTTATTTTTAGTCTTCCAAATATTAACAAATTCCTTTAGAGTAAAATTAATTTTCCAGCGCGAATAGATTTTATTGTTCTTTGAAAAAGTTGTTTTATGTTCTTTTTTAAATCTCAAAACATTTTTTTTATCACTTAAAAAAGGACCTTCTGAGATTATTTCTCCTTTGTTTTTTGCAACAAAAAAATATCTTGCAGATTTTTTATTGTTATAATTAAATCCTTTTTCCTTAATTATAAAGAGCTTGCTAATTTCTTGTTCTAGATGATTATAAAATTTCATTAATTTGCTTCCAGCAATATCCCCCTCTTGTTTGTTTGTTTCTGTTTCAAGAAGTATAAATTCATCTTTATTTTTTAAAGCACTTTCTTTTATTTTATCCAAATCCATCTTTTTATCTTCAAAAAAACTTAAAGAAGGGCTTTTCAGAAATTCTATACAAGTTTTTTTAAATTTTTCATAAGTTGCATAAGAAAGCGCAGCTAAAGCATTTCTTTGTTTATACGTTGGGTCAATCAGTATTATTGGAGAATTTAATTTGGAAGTATTTAAATCAATTAAAACATTTTTTTTGTTTTTGAACTTTTTTTCAATGTCTATAATTTCTTTTTCTTTCTTTATCTTGGAGATTGCTCTTATAAAATTAAAAAACCCCTTATAATAATAAACAAGAAGCTCAAGGGAATATCCAGAAAATCCAGAAATATAAGATTCTGCCCCATAACATTTATTTGCATAGCAAAATGCTTTTGCTATTTTTATCTCGTCTAAAATTTTTTTAGATTTTATTTTACTATTTATGTATTTTACATGAAAATAAGACAAATCGGTAATATTTTCATATTCTTCTGGTCTATTTATTTTTCTTACAGGGATTAATTCGATAAAGAAATTTTTACCAGAATTTACTCTGAAATAATCTCTTGAACCATGAATTTGGGTGAAAGCTATTTTATTTAATACTTTTTTTGTAATATTGGACAATTCTTCATTCTTATACTTTTTATCATATCTTATAAAAATATCAATGTCATATTTTCCTTTTTTAATTACCGTCCCCTTTGCGAAGCTTCCTCCTGTAAAGATTTCTGCATTAATGTTAAACTTTTTTAAATTATTTTTTAATTCAGATAAAAACTTCTCTGTGTAAGACTTTATTTCCTCTAAATCTTCTTTAGTTGGTTCTATTCTTTTAAGGACTTCTTCAAGAATCTTCTCATTTCTTTTCATCTGGATTTTGTATCTCCTTTAAATCTCTTACATTCCTTTGTAGAGTGGACGCCAAATCAATTAAATATTTTCCTTCATCTAATTTATAAATAAGAGGTCTTTTTTTGTTAAAGACATTTACAATATCAATTTCGAATTTTCCTTCTCCAATAACTCTAACAGATTCTAAATCCAATATAACTGGAGTATCTTCTTCAACTGTCCCGATTATTTCTCTTATGTCATTTTCTATGGAGTTCCTTTCCTCTTCAGGGATTTCTATTTTCCTTTCTCTTATTTTCTCAAGTTGCTCTTGTTTAACATAGAAAAAGAATCTTCCTCCGCATGAGCTGCAGCCTTCTAGTAATTCCTTGCTACCGAGGGGAATAATTCTGGCGCATTTAACACATTGGTGTGGCATTTTAATTTGAGTATATTTAATTAGCCAATAGCAAATTAAGAGTGCCATTGGCATAAAGATAAATTAAGTGAGGTATTTAAAATTTTATATTGAATATGCCGTTATTTGCTTAAAAGAAGCTCGATTTTCTTCGGATTTCTCTTTATTTCTTTTACAATTGTTGCAGGACCAATTATTGTTATTGCTCCCAAATCTCCACCACTTAATGCATTTACAATACCACTTTTCATTTTATTAAAGATATTATTCTCTCCATTTCCTGAAAGAACAGCAAGCTCTATGCCCTTAAATTCTTTAACATGCCCAATCATAGCCATCGTATCCCCAATTAATCTGGCTTCTTCCTCTGCCTTTAATCTTCCCTGGAGAATTAAGATATTATTTCCAAGTACAATTGCTAATATTTTTCTTATTCTTTCATTGCTTCCAAGTTCTTTTATTTCAGAATAAGGAAGAAATTGTATTGAAAATCCCCTTATCTTACCAAGGTCCTTGTTGTTTCCTCTTTTTTTGCTCATCTTATATTAAAGTGAAATATATTTTTTAAATCTTTTTTACGAGTTTAAATATTGATTCATAAAATTCTTCGAAGTTTTTTCCTTCTTTTGCACTTATTCCAACAACATCATATTCTGGGAATGCTGCTTCAATTTTCTTTATGTCTGCTTTTTTTAAATCTATTTTATTTCCAACAATTAAGACAGGTATTTTTCTTGCAACAAGATTTCCTATTATAGTTATGTTTACTTGATTGTAGGGGTTTTCTGTAGCATCCAAAACAACCACCACAACATCCATATCATCAATCCATTTTATGCTTTCAATAACCCCCTGAGTTGCTTTTTTTGCTCTTTCTTTTGCATCTTTCTTTTTCATATTATATTTGAGAAATTCTTCATAATCAATTTTTGTAGCTATTCCAGGAGTGTCAATCATTTTAAACATCAACGTTTTTCCCCTAAATTTTATTTCAACTTTCTCTTTAAACTGAACATTTTTGGTTTCGTGAGGAATTTTGCTAACTTCTCCCATTTCCTCTCCAGTAAAGTCCTTGCATATCTTATTTGCAAGGCTAGTTTTCCCAGCATTAGGGGGTCCGTAAAATCCAAGTTTTATTTCTTTTTTATTTTTAAATAAACTTGAAAATATCTTCTTAAAAAAGTTGCCGAATATTTTTATCTCCATTTTGAAATACCTCTTGTATTTTTAAGCTTCATCATATATTTTTGTAAAAAAGGTTTATTAAACTTTTGTGTGATAAATTTCTTATTTTTTTGGATATTTATCAGGATTTTTTTCTATGTCTTCAAGTATTTTTTTAAAAGGTCTTTCAATTATTCCAGCTATTTTCTTTCCTTCATATTTGTTTAAAGCATAGTTTATTTGTTCTCTTCTCCATTTTGCTTTTTTTAAATTTTTCATAATGTTTTCTCTGCTCATTTCTTTCTTTTTAGAAGTCTGTATGTAAGTCATGATATTATAAAGATTGTTTCTATTCTTGAACAGCGCATTTTCATATTTTCTTCTATACCATAGTTGTATTCCTGCATAAATAATTCCCGCTATTACAAGTATTAAAAATATAATTAACCCAAATAACATCAACAAATAAATAGGTTTCCATTCTTGTATTGGTCCAAGAATTTCTATGTTTTCAAGAGGGGGCGCAATAAATACTGGTAATGTTATAAAGCTAACATCTTCTTTTGTAGAGAAAATTATTTCAGAAACTCCTTTTAGTTCTATGTAAATATACCCCTCTGATTTTTTTTCAGAGTAATCATTTCCAAAATAAATGTCCCCCAAGTCTTCAATTATAAAATATGCATCGTTTTTAAGTTCCCTTTTATCAAATTCAAAATCAAAGATTTTTAAATTGAATTGATTTGTTTCATTATACTTAATTAGGATTTCTTTAAACGTTACTTTTGTTTGAAGATTGTTTGAATACCAAGCATTTAATGCATTCTTGTATTTATCTGAATTTTCCGAAGTATAATTTCCATTTCCAGCAATTGACGCTAAAAAATCCAGATTAATGAATTCTTCTTTTGGATAGAAAATTATTGGGGTTGAATTTTTTATCTCCTGCACACTTTCAGGAATTTTTATCTCAGAAAGATTTTTTAGAATAATCTCATATTCTTCAGAAGAAACTGCTTTTTGATAATCGCTTTCTATTTTGTTTAATTTTATCTCAATATCAGATATGCCCAATTCTTTATAGAGCATTTGCTCTGTGGGATAATCAAATTTTTTTATTTCCAGTTTTGTTTCATTTAAGAGCTCTTTTTTTTCATCTATTTTTAATTGAATTGAATTGTCTGAGGAGGTTATAGAAATCTCTTCATTAAAAATTTGGCTTCCACTGAAGTTCAATTGATATTGAAATTTGCCCATTGTTGATGGAAGAGAAAATTCTGCTAGATTAAATGAAATCAAATAAAAATTAGAGCTAATTGTTTTAGAACTAGAATTAAGAGTATAATTAAATCCAGGGATTAAATTAATTAAATCACTAAGATTTATTGAATTTTCTAAAGAATCTGTGAATGATGAGTTTAAGGGCTCTTCCTGAAAACTTATATTTATCTTTGCCTTAATAGCATCTTCTAAAAGGTTATATTGGGTAGTTATAGAGCTTCCTTCTTCTGAAAAAGTAAATTGTGCACAGGCAAAATTTGCTATAAATATTAAAGAAAATACTGCTAAAATAAATTTACTCCTCATTAAAATAATAGTTAAATCTTTTTTATAAATCTTTTTAATTTTATTTCTTTCTTTTTGTTTTAGATTTATTTTTTTTGCGTGAGAAAAAGATTAAATAAATTATTATAATTAGGACAATTGCTGCAAGCAAACTAGAAATTCCAAACCAATTGATTTTTATTTGTTCTGGGCAACTAATTTCATCAGATAAATCCACACATGTTTCGTGCTTCCTTACACTTAAAACAGGTTCAATAATAGGGTCATATCTATAACATCCTATTCCTGCATCGCATTCTGCATCCCACCAGTAATCTTCTGTTATTTTTATAGGATAATTGTTTCCTTCTGCCCATATCCAAATTGCATTAAGATAACGCATCAAAACCCCATCATCACAAGTATCTGTTGTAGAATCTGTAGTTGTGCAAATTCCATCTTTTTCATCTCCAGAGGGGTTTGTGAAACAATCAGGGTCATAATAATGACAGTATGGGTTGCAATATCCATCTGAAACAGGATTGCAACATGCCTGATCAACTATGCTAAAAGTTAGCCCTGGACAACAGTTATCTGTATCTTGAACAATTGAAATATCAGTAGCATAACAATTTAAACTACATGTATCATCTTCACATTCAGCTGTTCCTTCAACACAACAACCAGTTAATATTTCTAATTTACAATCACTAGCACATCCATCTCCATTTTCTGAATTTCCATCATCGCATTCCTCTCCAAGTTCTCTATATCCATTTCCACATAAAGGGGGGCCACAATCAGGGTCAACATTTGAACATTCTAAATCACATGTTCCATCGCTAGCCCCATTGCAACATGCAGCATTAAATATATTACATATAAGTCCATCTGCACAACTATCTAAATCTCCATAACAGTCAGAGCATGTACAACCCTCTTCTTCTTCACATACTCCATTCTTATTGCAATTTGTGATTTCTGTATCAGTGTAATAACAATTTTTACTGCAAGTTCCATCTGAACATAATGTTGTCCCATAAGGGCAAGGAGGAGAAATATTATCTTCAAATTGGCATTCAGGATAACTACATCCATCATCACTTACTTTATTTCCATCATCACATTGTTCTCCATAATCTTCAACTCCATTTCCGCATGTCCCACACAAAGAAGTTTTATCCCAATAAGAATTGCAAGTTCCAGAATAATCATCCCAAATACATCCACAATTGGTTGTATCCATGCATCTTGTTAAAGGATTATAAACTTCTCCACAAGTTGCACCTACGCTGTTTTCTGCAACACTACATTTATCTGCATTACACTCTGTTTCATTTGTATAATCACTGCAAAAATTTACTAAGGTACATCCTGCAATAAATTCATTTACTATTAGTTGATTAATGCTTTGTGTTTCAACTCCATTCATTGTAGCAATAAAAATATATTCAGGAGGGTTTGATTGTCCACCATCTGTGTCTTCTTGAAATTCTGCTCTCCACAAACCTGTTGCACTATTTCCAGATACACTTACACTCAAGGGATTATTAGTAACATCATCATTTGAATTTAAAGCTCCGTCAACCTCTTCAACAGCAAATGAAATACTTTGTCCATCATTACAATTGCTGGTTAAAATATTTAATTTAACCCAAGTTCCTTCATTAACTTCTGTTTCATTCCAAGAAGCAGCATTTATAATGCATGTGCCTGGGATAGAACATCCACTAGTGTCAAATTTGCATTCATTTACTGTCCCAGAAGTATAGCAAGCTAATGTTCCTGTTGAACCCGATAAAACATCATCGCAATCTTTATTATTTAAATTTCCATTGTCACATTGTTCTCCTGAATCAAGGACTCCATTTCCACAGCATTTTCCAATATCTTCTTCACAATTGGAGCAGGTTTCCCCGGAGTCAGGAACCCCATTTCCACAATCATCTGGTTCACTAACACTTAATCTTGGGGTTTTATCTGTTAAAGATACTCCTCCCACAGATGGAATAAAATAATATTCTGGGTTTTGTTCATTTTCTACATCTGGCCATTCAGCAACCCAATTTGTTGTTGCTTGCCCACCAACCATTGTTACAGATAAGGGATTTGCATTATTTTTACTAGAATCATCATCTCCAATAAGATCATATTCATAAATATTAAATGTTACTGATTGTCCATTACAATTCGAATTTCCTAAAACAGTTAATTGAACAGTATCTCCTCCAAATGCATTTGAAGTGCTCCA
>ERZ795055.3285-NODE-3285-length-11893-cov-4.531340_pt1 | contig 11893 bp, 7 predicted proteins | sample MGYA00375139_ERZ795055 | MGnify/ENA primary metagenome ERZ795055 (study PRJEB30184, sample SAMN05720283) | anaerobic digester metagenome | isolation source: active sludge of municipal wastewater-treating anaerobic digesters | place: USA | collected 2015-01-23 ...
TAGGGGGGTATCGATTCAATATATCTTCTGAGGACCTGGTGGTGCGTCCGGTATATATACGACAGCAGCTCTTCAATAGGCAGTACCGCCGCGGGATTCCCCGCCGGATCGGTCAGCTCTCGAGGAAACATTTCAAGGATCGCCGAGTACCAGTCCGCACTCCACCCGTCTGCGCCGGCTATCCTGCCGTGCAGCTCATCCTTGATGTCGTCCGGCGACCTGTTCGAGAGATAGGCTGCCACCTCTTCGGGATAGACACCCGGACGGCCGACGTATGAAATAACCGCTTCGATCTGCGCATCGTGGGATAGTGCCGCGGGAAACGACAGTATCTCGTAAAAACCCTGGTCGTCGAGATTGTTCTTCTGCGAACGCAGGATATTCAGGATGCGCGCCTTGACGTCGGGAGGATACGACCTGAAGCGGTGCACTTTCAGGAGCGCGGTCATGATCTCCTCAATGGCGAGCGGCGGGCGCTGAGCCGCTGGCATCTTCGCGATCTCGAGGTGCATAAGCTCTTCCTCAAGGTCCATGAGAAAGAGGTCGGGATCCAGGAGCCCCTCGATATCGACAGCGATAAGCGGTTCTCGCCCCGTGTACGCAGCCGTTGCCGCGGTCCGCTCGTTGCCGGACACGAACCGGATCCTGACCCGATCGGCGGGCCGATACAACCGGCTCGCCCGCTCAAAGACCTTCGAGACCGTCTCAGCAACCGCGCCGCTGCGAAGGTCGGGCACGTTCTTGACGAGCGCGGCGGGCTCATAGATCTTCTCGATCGTAAGCCGGCCGTCTTTTCCGATCATGCCGTCAGCAATAAAATGGACCCGGTCCGGCGAGGTTTCCCTGCGTATCATTATCCCCGATGTTGCGAGCTTCGGTTTTTTGATCTCGATATCTTTTTCGGGAAAGAGGAATGTGTAGGTCTTGTCGTCGAAATACTTCCTGATCGACAGCTTCCGCGTTTCGACGTCGATCTCGAGGACGACCGGCACGTCTTCCTCTTTATCGATGATCACGAACTCACGCGTCCCCCGCTTATACACATGCATATCGTTCAATGCGAGAGTCCCGAACTGCTGTTTCCCCTTTTTGATACGGCACACCAGATCATCGTTCCTGAAGCTGAGCCCCTTCACCGCCATATCCCCGCTGATGAGATCGCGCAGGAAGAAATCGCGGAGTATGGATATCTCCCCCGCAAGGAGCTCATGGGCCCCGGCGAGGATCTTGGACTGGGATGCCGTCAGCGAGCGCTGCCGCGCGGCAATGATGTCATACATGACCTTCTTTGTCTCGGCGATAACCTCCTGACGAACGGCTTCTCCTATCGCCGTCCTTTCATCCGTAACAAGACCCCATACAGACGCCAACAGGGGCTGCACCTCGTCCTCCATGTCAAGCTCCTGGATATCGGCCCCGCTGAGCGAAGAAAGCCGTTTCTGGACCTCCCGCCACCGGTCTTTTCCGGCCTCGATCTCGAACAGGAGGACGGCGAGGCGGTCGGCCGCGTCTTTCTGCGCGACAAGGGCCGCACTTGTCCCGATCTCTTTGTCCAGGACCTGGCTAAGGCCCGTGAGCTTGACCTGCGAGAATATCCTGACAAAACTGTCGGTCAGATAATCCGCTTTCCTGAACTGCCGCAAGATGGCCAGAAGCGAATCCTGCGATCGGCGGGAAAGCGTGAGAAAATACTGAACCGCTTTCCCGTATATATCCTTCCAGGCTGCGACCCCTGCCTCGTTCTGGGACGCCCGGTACAAGAGATTGACATACAGGACGAACTGGACAGCTGCTACCGACTCGCTAAAGCTCTCCTTGAGCGATCTGAACGCCAGCTCTTCCTCTTCGGAGAGCCACTTTTTAGCCTTTTGCTCGGAAAGCGCGCCCATCCTGGCGAGTTTCTTCGGAGGCATGAACAGAGAATCATTTATGTAAAGAGCGCCGCCCTTGTGATACGCCAGCTTCTTCCCCTCGACGATATTGACATGAACAGGCCCGGCTTTCTTCAGCAGCTCGTTCAGCGGGACCGCCTCCGCGGCAGGTCCGAAGATCTCCGCGAATACTTCAGCGTAGTTCTCATCGCCGAAAACAGACGGGATCTTCTGCGTCAAGGCGATATCAATGCTGCCCACGGAACGGTCAGGGAGAAGAAGGTCCTTCTTTTTCGGCGGCCCCTTGTAGAGCATGCTCACCATGCAGAGGTCGTCACCGACCATTTCGGCGTAGCTGACCGGCTGGCCGCTGAAAGCGGCGTGATTCTCTTTGATGAGCTTCTTCAGCTCATCGGAAGGCAACGCCATATGTTCCTGGATGAACGCGAGGAACTTCAGCGAATTGCCGATCGCCCTCGCATGCTCCAGCTGCTTCTCGGCCGCCTCCGGACTTTCGCGGCGGCTGTCTTTCAGGTCCTGCAAGACCGCGTCGTACAGCGCCTCGTTCGGCGCGGAACAAGTATCAAAGAACGCGTCGAGAGATTTCTCCACATAGTCATTCCACAGGTGAGCTTTGCTTTCCGCGCCGGTCCAAATAACGATATCTTTGAGGATCGACTCCGTCAGCAGTTCCGGGGAGAGCTTCGGGTTTCGCTCGAAGACCTCCTTCAGCATCTCGTCATACGAGATCAGGGCCTCGTATTTCTCGGAAACATACCGCCGGAGGTCCTCTTCTTCGTTCGGACTCAGCTGGATGACGCCCTTCATCTTCTTCAGGACCTCGTCGGCCGCCCGCTCCATCTCAAGGCTCTGATTCTGTACGACATAAGCGCTGATAAATTCATGCATCTTGCGCTGGTACATTCCCCGCGCAGGGGTCCGCGCATCGGAGACGCCGTCGCTGTGCATGATCAGGCGGTCTCCTTTCTTCATCACCGATCTCAACCGCTGGGAAGGGATCCCGGTACTCTCTATGAGCCCCAGCGGAGAGCCCTCTGTCCTCATCTTCTGGACGAAACCTTTGGCGTTGACGAACAGCGCAGGGTCGGCGCCGAGGCTGTAACAATCGACCTTTCCGTCATAGGCGCCGATGCGGACCGCGTTGAAAGGAAGGTATTCCAGCCCCTGCCCCTTGAACTCCCTGCAGCGCTCGACAAGAAGGTCAAGGTCCCTGATGAAATCCTCGTTGAGGAACCCCCGGCTCCTTTCTTCCCACTTTTTGTAAATAAACGGTATCACCGCATCAAGGACCTTCGCGGCAAACCAGCCGTGCCCCGACGCATCCATCTCAAAAAGATAGATGTCGCCGTTATCGTCGCGCAGGACGATGATCGCATCGCCGCCCACGACGACGCCGTACTTCCTGAGCGTTTCCGCCTGCATCCCCTCCATGTCGAGCATCGGGTCGAGATACTGGTCCATCACGTAGTTGACATCGAAGAAACCGTCGCGCAGTATCTGGTCGATCTCAGCCTTGTTCTGCCGGCGGAGTTTCAGCGCGTTGAACGGGGTGATCAGGGACTGCATCTCGCCATACGACATATCCCTCACCGGTCGGCCCGCGAACTCCTCGAACTCGCTCCTGAACGACGATCCCATGTTATCGACGATGATGCCTTTGATGGCATCGTCTTCGAATTTGTTAAGGTGCTCGTAGAACGAGCGGTGCTCTTCGAGGAGAAAATGCGCCTGCACCAGCTTATCGACGGATTCCCCGCCTGTCAGCTCGAGATATTCCTTATACAATCGCTCGACCGATCCGAGGTCCTTGCGGACCGCCTGTTTCGCTTCGCGCAGCTTCTCGATCCCCTCCGCAACCTTCCCCATTTTAAAGAACGACTCCGCCGAGCGTTTCAGCTCGTAGCTCTCTTTTCCGAAATGATGAGCCAAAGCCCCGCCGTTCCTGTTGAGCCCCTCGCGCCGCTGCTCTTCGAGCCTGATCGCTTCCTGAAGGTCTTTGAAATGATCAGCCGTCCCTTCCGACCGGGGTGCGAGGGCAGACAGTTCGTCATTTCCGGAGAGGGGCGCCGCAGTGACAACTGCGTTAAGCAGGAATATCGCCGTTATCGCCAGCGATACGATCTTTTTATGCATTGTTGATCGACCTCTAAAAGAGAACACGGTTCGCACCCTTTGTTGTGAACTTTGAAACTGATTTACATCGCTTAACGATTGTACAACATAAAATCCTGCTTGTCAAGCGGTTGGCGCAAAACAGAAGATACTGATTCTGACGGGGGCTTTGATGCGCGAATGCTCTCAACTGAAAAGATGCCTACTTGGAGGGCTTCGGCGGCTTGTTGCCTTTGAGAAGCTTCTTTTCGGGGAAATCGAAGTCGTTGACGCTGACGTTGCGGCTCATCGAGCGGGCGTAGATGCCGTCGGTGTCGTTGCCGACGACGGCGATCACGTACTTGAAGTTGAGGTCTTTCGGGTAGACGAACTGGACGGTATTGGTCCGGCTGCCGGTGAATACGTTCTTTGAAGCCGGTTCCTGGGAACCGGCCGGCGTGAGCTCGAGGTATTCGGTCATCTTCCTGATCGCCTTCTTATCCTTATCGAAGAGATAACAGGCGAGATACGGGACTTCCACCTGGCCGCGCTTGTAGATCTTGAACCTGATGTCGATCGAGGGCATGAGCGGCGTACCGGCCCCGCCGTCACCTGCCCAGCCGCTGATCTTTCCCTTGTTGACTCCCTGGATCTGTATTGTCCCCTTACCATTGGAGGGCATGTCGTCGGCTTTCTGAGCCTTCGGATCTGTCCGGCCGACTTTCTTATAAATGTCGTCGAGCGTGCCCGCCGCATCCGCTCGTGCCATGGCGGCGGCTATCAGGATACACACGAAAAACGCTATCGTTCTTCTCATAAGATGCCTCAAATGAAAAAAGGGCCCATAGTTCGCTATGGACCCCTTTTCCAGCCTGTTTGACAGACCTGCTGTTACGCCGCTTTTGTTTCCTTCGGCTGTGTAGAGGTCTTCCAGCAGCGCTTATTGCAGAAGTACTTGCCGTGGCGATAGTACCACGTTTTCCTCTTCAGTGCCTTGTTGCACTGCGAACACGCCTTGGGGCGAGAATTCTTGCCGCTCGGGATCGCCGGCGGGACTTCTTTTTTCTTCGCCTCAGCCGCGGGCGCCGCGCCTTCTGCGGGTGCCGCGGGCGTGCTTTCATCCTGTTTAACTTCGTCAGCCATGATCATCCTCCTTAAATTGGAGACACATAGTAATAAAAGACAGAAAAATATGCAATGATTTTTACAGGATTTTTGCGCACAACGCCGCAACGGGAAAACCAAGGGGTCCCCTGCTGCCATACCGCGGCGGCTAGCAGGTCAGGTGGGCGGCGAAGACAACCTGGGACTGGTCTGCGATGCTGTTGTAGACGTCGCAGGCGATCTGCGTCTTCTTGACGAGAAGCTGTATCCCCTTGCGGCGGCAAAAATCTTCGGCCTCGGGCAGGACCTTCATGAAGCCGTCGTGGCCGGTGCCGACGATCACGGTCTTCGGCTGAAAAACCAAGATGTCGTTCAGGTCGTCGACCCCGAGCTCGTGGCCCGCCTTGCGCCACCAGGCGGCGTCGACCTCGCCGTTGCAGGCGATAAGGTCAGACGTGTAGTCCTTGCCGTCGATGACGATCTTGCCGAACGAATAGGAATCTATCTTCATGCTTATCCTATTTCACGAGCGAGGACAGGCACTCGTCGACGATCTTCGGGACGGCCTGGATCGCCTCGGCGACCTTGGAAGCGTCCTTGCCGCCTGCGCTCGCCATCTCTTTCCGTCCGCCGCCGCTCCCCCCGGCGATCGCCGCCGCCTTCTTGACAATGTCGATCGCGCTGACGCCGGACTGAACGAGCCCGTCGGCTATCGCGCAGACGAACGACACCTTGCCGTCCTTGACCGAGCCGAGGACAATGACGCCGCTCTTCACCTTCAGCTTGAGGCCGTCGGCAACCTCCCGCAACAGGTCCATCGCCACGTCCTCCAGGCATGCGGCCACCACCGGCGTCCCCCTGACCTCGACGGCGGACTTGACGATATCGTCGAGCTTCGACGTAACGTCGCGTTTCCCCTGCGCCGCCTTCTCCTTATCCGCCTGCCGCGCATCGTCGATCATCTTCTGTACGCGCGGCAGCAGCTCCGCGGGCGCCGCCTTGAGAAGCTGCGTAAGGTCGCCGATCACCGCCTCCTCTTTCTTGACGTAGGCGAGTGCGCGCGTGCCGCACACCGCCTCGATGCGCCTGACGCCTGCGGCGACCGACGTTTCGGCCGTGATCTTGAACATCCCTATCTCGCCGGTCCGCTCGATGTGCGTCCCGCCGCACAGCTCTTTGCTGAACTCGCCTACGCTGACGACGCGCACCGTCTCGCCGTATTTCTCGTCGAAGAGGGCGATAACGTCCGACTTGCGGACTTCGTCGTAGCTTTTGATCGTGGTCACCACGAGATGGTTGGAGAGGATCTCCTCGTTGACCAGCTCTTCGACGCGGTCGAGCTCGCGCGCGTCGAGCGCCTTCACGTGCGTGAAATCGAAGCGAAGGCGGTCTTGATCGACCAGCGAGCCGGCCTGCTTGACATGGCCGCCCAGGACACGGCGCAGGACATTATGCAGGATATGCGTCGCCGTATGGTGCCGGGCCGTCGAACGCCGCTTGTCGGTGTCGACCTTCGCGGTCACATAGTCGCCGACCTTGAGCGATCCTTTCGAGACTTTCCCCTTGTGCACCCAGAGGTTGTCGAGAAGCTTTATCGTGTCGGCGATCTCGACGGTGCATGCGTCGGTTGTCAGGACGCCGCCGTCGCCGGCCTGCCCGCCCGATTCCGCGTAGAACGGCGTCTTGTCGAGGACGATCTCCACCGCATCGCCGGCGCGCGCCTCCCTGATCTCCGCGCCCTCTTTTACGATCGCGCCGACGTTGACGTCGCGCTCGATCTCTTCGTGCCCGATAAAGTGCGTCGCCCCCTCGCGGTTCTTGATCGTCTGATATACCGCGGTCTCCGCGGCAAGCTTGTCGCCTTTCCAGCTCGCCCGCGCGCGCTCTTTCTGCTCGACCATCAGCTTCTGAAACCCCTCCTCGTCGAGCGCGTATCCCTCGTCGGTCGCGATGTCCCTGATGATGTCTATCGGGAAGCCGTACGTGTCGTAGAGCTTGAAGACGTCGTCGCCCTTGAGGAGCTTCTTCGCCTTCGAGCGCTCGAGTATGTCGTCGAGGATCGCCATGCCGTTGTCGAGCGTCATGTGGAAGCGCTCTTCCTCGTTCTTGATGATGCCGCTGACGTGCTCGCGGCTCTTCTCGAGCTCGGGGTACGGCTCCCGCATCACGTGAACGACCGCTGCGGCCACCTTATAGAGGAACGGCTTCTGGATGCCGATCTTGCGCGCGTAGCGGACGGCCCTGCGCAGGATCCGGCGCAGGACATAGCCGCGCCCTTCGTTTGACGGGAGGATGTTCTCCGACAGCGCGAAGGTAAGCGCCCGGATATGGTCGGCGATGACGTGATAGCCGAACGCGTTCTTCTCGGAGTAATCGTACGGCGTGTACTTGCGGATCTCGTGGATGATCGGCGCGAAGAGGTCGGTCCCGTAATTGCTCGCGACGCCCTGCGTGATGAAGGCGAGGCGCTCGAGCCCCATCCCGGTGTCGATGCCGCGACGCTCCAGCTCGCGCTGGCTGCCGTCCTCGTTCTGGAAAAACTGCGGGAACACCAGGTTCCAGAACTCGATATAGCGCTCGCAGTCGCAGCCGACGGCGCAGTCCGGCTTGCCGCAGCTTCGCTCTTTGCCGAGGTCGAAATAGATCTCCGACGAGGGGCCGCAGGCGCCGGTCGTGCCGGCAGGCCCCCAGAAGTTATCCTTCTTCCCCAGCTTCGCCATCCGCCTCCCGGGAATGCCGATCTTCTTTGTCCAGAGCTTGTAGGCGTCTGCGTCGTCCTTGTACACGGAGATATAGATGTTCTCTTTGGGAAGGTCGAGGACATCGGTGATGAACTCCCACGCCCACTTGATCGCGTCTTCCTTGAAGTAGTCGCCGAACGAGAAATTGCCGAGCATCTCGAAGAAGGTGTGGTGGCGAAGCGTCCTGCCGACGTTCTCGAGGTCGCTCCCCTTGCCGCCGGCGCGGAGGCACTTCTGGACCGTCGCCGCGCGCGAGAATTTCAGCGGCGCGCCGGCGTAGAGGTCCTTGAACTGGACCATCCCCGCGGTGGTGAAGAGCAGCGTCGGATCGCTCGACGGGACCAGCAGGTCGCTCTGGCAGACCGTATGCCCTTTCGATTCGAAGAACTTGAGGAACGTTTTACGCAGATTGACGGAATCCATATGACGCAACCTTTCGTTTTGTTGTCACCTATTCTTCAAGAACGGCATACCCTTTGTCGGTATGCACGATCGTGTTGCCTTTTGATCGGGCCGCCGCTTTATTGAAATCGGCAAGCGTCCTCACCGGCAACCGCCCGACCTCGTCGATAATGTCTCCGCGGCGCAGGCCGGCGCGGTACGCGGCTCCCCCCTTGTCTATGTCGTCAATGACAACGCCGCACTGCGGCTGTACGCCGAGCGCGAACGCGATCTCGCGCGTGATCTCGAGGACCCTGACGCCGCTCCACAGGTCCGCTTTCGCCGCGCCCGCGGGGGCCGCAGGGACGTCTTCCTCCTCCGTGCGCCGCGCACGGGACGGCGGCCTGTTCGCGACCGTCAGGACAAGATCGAGCGGCTTCCCTCCGCGCAGAACGCCGAGAGTCACTTTCGAGCCCACTGGCGTTTCGAGCAGGCGGAAGAAGAACATATCCGGGTCGTCGACGTCGCCGCCGTCGAATTTCCTGATCACGTCGCCGCGCCGCATCCCCGCCGCGTCGGCCGGCGACCCCGCCGTCACATGGTAGACGAGGGCGCCGTTGGTGTCGGTCATCCTGAACGCGGACGCGACCGGCGCGTCAATCGGCTGGATCATGATACCGAGCCAGCCGTACGGGATATCGCGCCCTTTCATCAGAACGTCCATGACCGCTTTCGCCCGGTTGACCGGGATCGCGAAACCGATCCCCAGGTTGCCGCCGGTGGTGCTGAAGATCAGCGTGTTGATGCCGACCACTTCGCCTTTCAGGTTGACGAGCGGCCCGCCGCTGTTGCCGATGTTGATCGAGGCATCGGTCTGTATCAGGTCGCCGTAATAGCGGTTGCCCGTCTCGACGTACTGCGAGATGGTCCGGTGCAGCGCCGATATGATCCCCGCGGTCATCGACGGCTGCGGGTTCTTGACAATGAACCCGAACGGGTTCCCGATCGCGAGCGACCACTGGCCGACAGCCAGCTTGTCGGAATCCCCCAAGATCGCGGCCGGCAGTCCGTCGGCGTCGATCTTGATCACCGCGATGTCGCTGCGCGGGTCGGTCCCGAGAGTCTTGGCCTCAAACCTCCGCCCGTCGCTCAGCCGGACCTCGATCACGTTGGCGCCGGCGATTACATGGTCATTTGTCATGATGACGCCGCTCTTGTCGATGATCACGCCCGAGCCGAGGCCGGTCTGCTTCAGCTGTTGCTGCGGCGGCAGGCCGAAGAGCTGCCGGAAATACTCCTCCATGTGCGGGTCGCGCCGGCCGCCGGGTCCGTAGAACCTGACGCCGCCGATATTCTTTACGTGCAGCGTGTTGACGCTGACCACCGAGGGGCCGACCTGTCTGGCGATCCGGACAAAAGTGTCCTCAAGCTCCGCTGCGGCCGTCTGGGCGCATGCCGCGCGCGCAGCAAAAAGGAACGAAAGAGCTATCAGAGATGCAATCGGGCGTTTCATAATGCTAAACCATAACATAGTGTTCGCGCGGGCTTAGCGAGTCGAGAACTCTCACCTAACCGGTCGCAATGTTTCTTCTCGACTTCACTTCGTTTCGCTCGAAGCATACTGCCCATATACATAAACAGAAGACAGACGCCGCGGCTTATCTCCTTCGCGCGCGGCCTCTGTCTTCGGTCGTACCGTCGAACCTAGATATTGAACTTCGCCTTTATCTCCTTGAGTATCTCATCGGCGAGCTTCGGGTTCCGCTTGAGCTCTTCCTTCGCCTGGTCGCGCCCCTGTCCGAGACGCTCGTTCTTAAACGAGAACCAGGTGCCCTTCTTTTCGACGATGTTGTTCTCCGACGCGATGTCGATGAGGCACCCTTCCTTCGATATCCCCTCATTATACATGATATCGAACTCGGCCTTCCTGAACGGCGCGGCGACCTTGTTCTTAACGACCGTGACGCGCGTCCGCGATCCCATCGTAACATCGTTATTGTCTTTGATCGACGTCACCCTGCGGATGTCTAGCCTGACTGACGCGTAGAACTTCAGCGCGCGCCCGCCCGGCGTCGTTTCCGGGTTGCCGAACATAATGCCGATTTTCTCGCGGAGCTGGTTGATGAAGATGCAGCAGGTCTTGGATTTATTTATCGACGAGGTGAGCTTGCGCAGCGCCTGCGACATGAGACGCGCCTGGAGGCCGACCGTCGTGTCGCCGATATCTCCCTCGATCTCCGCCTTCGGCACCAGCGCCGCGACGGAGTCGACGATGATGACGTCGACGGCGTTGGACCGGACCAGGATCTCCGCGATATTCAGCGCGTCCTCACCGGAATCGGGCTGGCTGATCAGGAGCGTCTCGAGGTTCACGCCGAGCTTGCGCGCGTACGCCGGGTCGATAGCGTGCTCCGCATCTATGTACGCCGCCACGCCGCCCAGCTTCTGCGCGCTGGCGACGACATGGAGCGCCAGCGTCGTCTTGCCCGACGATTCGGGGCCGAAAATCTCGATGACGCGGCCGCGGGGAACGCCCCCCACGCCGAGCGCCAGGTCGAGCGATATCGCGCCGGTCGGGATCACCGGGATGTTCGCCTTGCCCGAGTCCTTGCCCAGCCGCATGATCGATCCCTGGCCGAAGTTTTTTTCGATCTGTGTGATGGCGATGTCGAGCGCCTTGTCCTTGCCCCCCCTGTCGGCCGCCTTCTCTCCGCCTTTTACGATCTCTTTTTCCTTTACCGCTTCCGCCATAACAACCCCCTTGTATAAAAACTACCGATTGAACAAATACCAAATATCAATGAATGAACACGGGTGTGTTAAACCTGTCGACACCAATCGTGATATTTGATCACACATCGCTGAAACACGCGTCCGCTATTGTATCATACTTTGGGCCGTTTGGCGTCAGCGTACTTTTTATGAGCGAAAGCCTTGTCGCGCGCATCCGGCCGAACTCCTTCCCCTGGTGGGGACGCAGTGATTCGAGGAACCGCTGCGGGCTGCCCAGCTCCTTGACGCGCGCTATCGTGACGTGCGAAACGAACGGGCGTTCCTCTTTCGCGAAGCCAAGCGCTCCGCAGGCGGCCTCGATATCTTCAGCGAGGCGGCCGAGCTCTTCCTTCCCCTGCTCGACGCCGGCCCAGACGACGCGCGGCCGGCGCAGGTCGGGAAAGACGCCGATGTTCGCGAACGACATGTCTATCCCGCCGGACCGCGCGGCGACCCCGGCGACAGCCGTCTTGACCTCGTCGATCCTGTCCGCGGGGACGTCGCCAAGGAACTTTATCGTGAGGTGGATGTTCTCCGGCTCAACCCATTTCATGCCGGCACCGCCGCGCTTCAGCTGCCGCTGAAGCTCGCCGAGCGCCTTCTGGAGCTGCGGGTCGAGCTTGACGGCTATAAATGCGCGTATGGTATCCATGCTGGCGCTATCACATCCGATAGCCGATCAGGTTCCAGCTGTGCAGCCATAACGCGAAAAGCACCATCGCGGCGACGGCGGCCGCATCGCGGATACGCCCGGCAAGCGTCCCCGCCCCTTTCGCCCAGTTCGCCGCGACCAGCGCCGCCGACACGGCCAGGAGGCCGACCCCGGCAAGGATCCCCGTCAGGAACAGCCGAACCACCGCGTAATCGGGCAGAGCCCCCTGCGTGAGCATGACAATATATCCTATCAGCCCG
>ERZ795055.3289-NODE-3289-length-11885-cov-4.112088_pt1 | contig 11885 bp, 11 predicted proteins | sample MGYA00375139_ERZ795055 | MGnify/ENA primary metagenome ERZ795055 (study PRJEB30184, sample SAMN05720283) | anaerobic digester metagenome | isolation source: active sludge of municipal wastewater-treating anaerobic digesters | place: USA | collected 2015-01-23 ...
GGTGACCTTACCGCCGCCTTTCCGCCGTGGGCCTTTCGCCCGGTGGTGTCGGAGGCGCGATTGAGGCAAATTCGGCGCGGTAGCGCGGAGTGCCGAGCAGAAGAAGCACTGGCGGCGTCCAACTGAGCGAGGCAAATGCCTGATTACACAACCTGAATTTGAAGCCTCTCGAAGGCCGGCGCGCAGCCACGCCTAAAATCCAGCGCGGGCGCACTGATGGCGGTGGCCGTGGCTCGGTCTTGTTCAAACCGACCACGTCGGGACCGCAATGGACTGCTGTTAGATAGACTTGAGCCGCACTCCGACGATAGAGCCAAGACCGCATCCTTGGTGGCGTGTGATATGGTTGCCCGTCGATACTCTCCTTTTTTTAGTGAATAAATTCACAACTTGACAGATTTTTGCACCGCCAAAAAGAGCAAGTTACGCCACATTCCATGGCGCGATACCTGTCATGCGCATAATGCAAAACCACTACATTTTCACCAAAAACCACTCTAGGTCTGCCCCACAAATCAAGACCTTCTGAGTTCTGTATCATGGTTTAACTAGACGGTTTTATTTGGCTTTGGGTTAATTCTTTGGCTCGCGACCCGGGCATAGAAAACCCACCGGCGATGGGGCGCAGAAACGTGATCATGGTTTCTATGATTAGAGTTGTAGAGGCTTTCCGATATCTTTGACCCTGCCAAGTGAGGTACCAGGCCCCACACCAACGAGGACATTTGGGCTCCGGTTCTCGATTGAGGAGGGCACAGCCGCGATGATGCTCAAAGACCGCAAGGCACTATTCGAACGCGACATGGACCTGGAGTTTATGAAAGAGGTCCATGGCATCCCTGGCGGCGACGCCATCAAGCGTTGCATTCAATGCGGCACCTGCTCCGGCACGTGCCCGGTGAGTTGGGCGATGGACAAATCGCCGCGTCAGATCATAGCGATGGTGCGCGCCGGCATGCGCGACAAGGTGCTCACCTCCAACACCATTTGGACCTGCGCTTCCTGTTACTCCTGCACGGTGCGCTGCCCGCAAGAAATCAAAATCACCGACGTGATGTACATCTTGAAGCGCTTGGCGATGCGCGCTGGCCAAAAGAAGGCCAAGGCCGCCCAGGTGTTCTCCAAAACGTTTACTGACCTGGTGCGGCGATATGGGCGCAATCAAGAAGCCCAATTGATGACCCGCTACATGCTCAAGACCAACCCTTTAGGTGCCATCGGCTTTGCCGGCGTGGGCCTGAACCTGTTCCGCACTGGCCGAATGCCGCTGGGTGCCAAGCCGATCAAAGACGTACAGGGCCTGCGCAGAATCATCGACCGCGCGCAACAACTCGGAGGTGAAGGGTGAGCTACATCTATTATCCAGGCTGTTCGGCGCACGCGGGCGGCCGCGCCTATGATGAATCGATTCAAGCGATTGCCCCAAAGCTTGGCGTCGAGTTGAAAGAGCTTGAAGACTGGAATTGCTGCGGCGCCACCGCCTACATGAACGTCAACGAGGTGTTGTCGTTTAGCCTCACCGCCCGCAACCTGGCGTTGGCCGAAAAAGAAAACAAACCGGTCTGCACTGCCTGCAGCGCCTGTTACACGAACCTCGCCAAGACCAATGTCTACTTGCATAAGTTCCCGGAACTAAAGGCAAAAGTAGACACCGCTTTGGCGGAGGCAAACCTCACCTACAACGGCAACGTGGAAACCAAGCACTTTTTGGACGTGGTGGTCACCGCCATCGGCTTGGACAAGGTGAAGTCATTGGTGAAGAAGCCGCTGTCGGGCTTGAAGGTGGCTCCCTACTACGGCTGCCAGATCTTGCGCCCCCTCTCCGGCGAAAAAGATCCAGAAAACCCGGTGATGCTAGAGCAGTTGCTCGAAGCGATTGGGGCCACGCCCACCAAGTTCGCCCTCAAAACCTGGTGTTGCGGCGGCTCCTTGATGGGCACCAACGACGCGGTGGCGCTGCGGTTATGCCGAAACCTGTTGATGAACGCCGTGGAAGATGGCGCCGACGTGATCGCGGTGACCTGCCCGTTGTGCCAAACCAACCTCGAAGCGTTCCAACCGCGCGTAAATGCGATGTTTGGCACAAGCTTCAAGATCCCGGTGTTGTACTTCACGCAACTGATGGGCATGGCATTTGACATGCCCGACCGTAGCCTCGGGCTTGCCCGCAGCATCATCCCCCTCACCGTCCGGTCGAAGCCGAATCCTGAGGTGCGCGCATGAGCAACAAGATTGGTGTATACGTGTGCCACTGCGGCACAAACATCGCCGGAACCGTTAATATCCCGGAGCTGGTGGAGTTCGCCAAAGCGCAAGGCGACGTCGTGGTGGCGCGCGAGTACAAGTTCATGTGCTCCGACCCAGGCCAGGCGCTCATCCAAGAAGATATCCAAAAACTCGGTTTGGATCGCGTGGTGGTGTCGGCCTGCTCGCCCTTGATGCATGAGCCGACCTTCCGAGGCGCCTGCGAAAAGGCCGACCTGAACCGCTACCTGTTCCAGATGGCCAATATCCGCGAACACTGCTCGTGGGTGCATGTAGACAAAGGTGCCGCCACCGAAAAAGCCAAAGCACAACTCGCAGGCGCCATCGGCAAGGCCCGCTACTTGGCGCCGCTGATTCCCAAAAAAGTCAAAGTGAACCCAGCCACCTTGATTGTAGGTGGCGGCATCGCCGGCATTCAAGCAGCCATCGACATCGCCGACTCGGGCCGCAAGGTGTACCTTGTGGAGCGCGAAGCCACCATCGGTGGCAAGATGGCCGAATTCGACAAGACCTTCCCCACCCTCGACTGCGCCGCCTGCATCTTGACGCCAAAGATGGTGCAGGTGGGCCAGCACCCCAACATCGAGCTGTTGACCTACGCCGATGTCGAAGAGGTGAAGGGGTTTGTGGGCAACTTTGAGGTGAAGGTCCGCAAGAAGACCCGCTATATCGACGAAGAGAAGTGCACGGGCTGCGGCATCTGCCAAGAGAAGTGCCCCTACAAGACGGCGAGTGAATTCGAACACGGTATGATGAAGCGCAAAGCGATCTTCATGCCTTTCCCGCAGGCTGTTCCGAAGGTGCCGCGCATCGACCCGAACACCTGCGTCTACTTTAAAACCGGCAAGTGCAAGGCGTGCGTGAAGGTGTGCGAGCCGCAAGCGATCGACTTCGAGCGCAAAGACGAAATCGTCGATATCAAGGTGGGCGCCATCATCATGGCCACCGGCTACAAGCTGTTCGACGCCGGCAAAATCGCCCCCTACGGCTACGGCAAGTATCCCGAGGTGTACAACTCACTGGAGTTCGAGCGCATGGTGTCGGCCTCGGGCCCCACCGGCGGCGACATCAAAATGAAGTCGGGCGAGAAACCCAAGAGCGTGGCCATTGTGCACTGCGTGGGCTCGCGCGACCGACGGCACAATGAGCACTGCTCACGTGTCTGTTGCATGTATGCGCTGAAGTTCGCGCATCTCATTAAAGAGCGCTGCCACGAGGCCACGGTTTACAACTTTTACATTGATATGCGCTGCTTCGGAAAAGGCTACGAGCAGTTCTACCAACGCTTGCTCGATGAAGAAGTCCGTTTTGTGCGCGGACGCGTGGCCTCCGTCTCCGATTTCGCGCTGGATGAATCGGAAAAGGGCAAGCTCGTTTTGCGGGTCGAAGACACGATGGTAGGCGAAACCCGCCGCATCCCGGTGGACATGGTGGTGTTGGCCAACGGCCTTGAGGCCAACGCCGACGCCGCGAAGGTCGGGAGATTGTTCAACATTTCAGCGGGCAAAGATGGCTTCTACATTGAGAAGCATCCGAAGCTCGCGCCGGTGTCGACGGCCACGGAGGGCGTGTACATCGCCGGGGCTTGCCAATCGCCCAAGGATATTCCGGACACGGTTGCGCAAGCTTCAGCGGCGGCAGCCCAAGTGTTGTCGTTGATGTCGCGGGGCGAGATCGAAGTGGAAGCGGCTACGGCCAACATTCACGAGGAGCTCTGCTCCGGCTGCCGCGTTTGCAACACGATGTGCCCGTACTCGGCGATTTCCTTTGATGATGACAAGCATGTTTCACGGGTGAACGACGCCTTGTGCAAAGGCTGTGGCACCTGTGTGGCGGCGTGCCCGAGCTCGGCCATCTTTGCGCAGCATTTCACCGACCAACAGATCTTCTCGGAAATCGAAGGGGTGCTCCATGACGTTCGAGCCTAAGATCGTCGGGTTCTTGTGTAACTGGTGCACTTACACGGGCGCCGATTTGGCCGGCACTGCGCGCATCAAGTACGCGCCGAATGTGCGCATCATTCGCATCATGTGCTCGGGCCGCGTCGATCCTGCGTTTATTGTGAAGGCGTTTGCCGAAGGGGCCGATGGCGTGTTGATGGGCGGCTGCCATCCGGGCGACTGCCACTACATCAACGGCAACTTCAAGACCTTCAGGCGTATGCCACTCTTGAAACGCTACCTGCAGCAGTACGGCATCGACGAGAAGCGCTTCCGCTTGGAGTGGGTCTCGGCCTCAGAAGGCGACCGCTTTGCGGCGATCGTGAACGAATTCACGGAGACGGTGCGCGCCCTGGGACCGATGCAGATTGGCCACGAAGGCGTGGTGGCGCCGCAGGCCACTGAAGGCACCGCGAAGCCTGTACAAGACCATGTGAAACACCATGCTGAACCGCGCAAATCGGTTCAGGCCACGGTTTGAGGGAATCACCATGCCCAAACTGAAAATTGCCTCGTACTGGGCCTCAGCGTGCGGCGGTTGTGACGTCGCCTTGCTCGACCTGCACGAACGAATCGTGGATGTGGCAAATGCCGCCGACATCGTGTTTTGGCCGATCGCCACCGACTTCAAGTACGCCGATGTTGAGCGCATGCCCGACCAAAACATCGACGTGACCTTCTTCAACGGTGCGGTGCGCAACTCTGAAAACGAACACTTGGCGCACCTGTTGCGCAAGAAGAGCAAAGTACTCGTGGCCTTTGGTTCTTGCGCCCACATGGGAGGCGTGGTGGGCCTCGGCAACTTGTTCAGCCGCAAAGAGATTTTTGATGCGGCCTACACAAACAACCTGTCCACCGAGAACGCAGGGCTGACGATGCCCAACCTGGAGACGAAGGTCCCCGAGGGCAAACTGACGCTTCCTGAGTTTTACAACACCGTGAAGAAGCTCGACCAGGTGGTGGACGTGGACTACTACCTGCCTGGCTGCCCGCCCAACCCAAACCGCATTTTTGAAGTGTTCGGCGCGATTGTGGCCGGCAAACTGCCGCCCAAGGGCTCGGTGGTGGGCGCCTCAGAGCAAACGCAGTGCGAAAAGTGCGAGCGCAAGAAAAGCGAAAAGAAAATCCCGGGATTCAAACGCCTAGCCACAGCCCAACCCGATGCCGAGACCTGCCTGTTGGAGCAGGGCTTTTTGTGCATGGGGGTGGCAACACGCGCTGGCTGTGAACACCGCTGCCAAAAGTCGAACACTGGTTGTCGCGGCTGCTACGGCCCGCCGCCTGGCGTCTACGACCAAGGTTTGAAGGCGCTCTCGGCCATCGCCTCGGTGGTGGATGCCGATGATGAAGCCACGGCCAAGGCCATGGTGGATGCGATTCCAGATCCGGCCCGCTACTTCAACCGCTTCAGCATCGCGGCGTCGCCGCTTCACCGGAGGTCGGTATGACCACGATTTCCATAGACCCCATCACGCGCCTGGAAGGGCACGGCAAGATCGATATCTTCTTGGACGACAAGGGCGCCGTAGAAAACTGCTACTTCCAGGTGCCTGAGCTACGGGGCTTTGAGAAGTTTGTTGAAGGCATGCCGGTGGAAGAAGTGCCGCGTATCGTCACCCGCATTTGCGGTGTCTGCCCGGCGGCGCACCACATGGCCGCTGGCAAAGCGGTAGACGCGGTTTACAAAGTAGAGCCTACGACCACCGCGAAGAAGTTGCGCGAGATGTACTACGCGGCGCACTACGTGCACTCGCACATTGCGCACTTTTATGCGTTGGCCGCGCCCGACTTCGTGATGGGGCCCGACTCCGACCCAGCTGGCCGGAACATCTTGGGGCTCATTCAAAAGCTGGGGCTCGGGATCGTCGGCGACGTGATCCAACACCGGAAACTCGCGCAAGAAGCGCAGCGCACGATCTCCGGCCGCGCCACCCACTCGGTGTGGACGCTGCCGGGTGGCGTCTCCAAAGGGATCACCGAAGCGGAACGTCAACAGATCATTGAAACCGGCAAGAGCGAAGTTGAGTTCGCCAAGCGCTCGCTGAAGCTATTCGAGGAAGCGGTGCTGAAAGACAACGGCTACCGTGACCTGATTCTGGGCGACACCTACGAGCTCGACACCTACTACGTAGGCACGGTGGATGAGAAAAACCGCGTGAACTTTTACCACGGCGAGCACCGCGTGGTGGATCAAACCGGCAAGGAGCTGTTGCGCTACAAAGATCACGAGTACCTAGAACACATCGTCGAGCATGTGGAAAAACACTCGTACCTGAAGTTCCCCTACCTGAAGCGCATCGGCTGGAAGGGCTTCGTGGACGGCAAGGACTCGGGCATCTACCAAGCCTCGCCGCTCTCGCGCCTGAATGCTGCCGACGGCATGGCCACGCCACTCGCACACGCTGAGTATCAAAGGTTCTTTGAGACGCTCGGAGGAAAACCCGTAAAGAAGCTCATGGCAACTCACTGGGCGCGACTGATTGAGCTTGTTTACGCCGCCGAGCGTCTCTTGGAACTTGCCCAAGATCCCGAGACCGCCTCCCCGAACATCCGCAACCTGCCGACGCAAACACCGTCGGAGGGCGTGGGCATCGTGGAAGCGCCGCGGGGCATCTTGACACACCACTTCAAAACCGACGCCAATGGCTTGGTCACCAAGGCCAACCTCGTGGTCGGCACCACCAACAACCACGCTCCCATCTCGATGGCGATCAAGCGCGCCGCTGAGAAGGTCATCAAACCTGGCAAACCTGTAGACCAAGGCTTGCTCAACCGCGTGGAGATGGCGTTCCGCTTGTTCGACCCGTGCTTCTCGTGCGCCACCCATACGCTGCCCGGCTCGATGCCGCTCGTGGTGGACCTCATCAACTCGAAGAGTGGCGAATTGGTAGAGCGGGTGACGAGGTAACGGCGGCACCCGGGGTCCCGCGGTTGGCCTGAAACCCCCTCCCCACTCGGGGGAGGGGGCTTGGGGGGTGGGGGTGGGGAGCGTCGCCTTTTAGGCGACGCGGGAATCAATGTCAGAGGCAGAGGGGTTCGATGAAGCGACGCATCATTGGCCTTGGTAACCCGATCCTCACCGACGACGGCGTGGGCATCTATGCCGCCAGGCGCTTACGCCCCCTTTTGGAAATCATCGCCCCGGACGTGGATGTCATTGAAGCCGAGGTGGGCGGCTTTGACCTGTTGGAGCTCTTGGTGGGCTTTGACGACGTGGTGCTCGTAGACGCGGTGCAGTTTGACGGCGTTGAGCCAGGCACGCTTTTGGAAATCGATCCGGCTGACCTGCGCACCTCCTTGCGACTACGCAGTGTGCACGAAATCGATTTGCCGATGGTGATGGCGTTGGGTGAGAAACTTGGCTATGCGATGCCTAAATCATTGAAAATATTAGCCATTCAAGGTAAGGACCTATTGACATTAGGCGAACGGCTAACGCCCGTGGTGGCCGCCGCCTTGCCCGTCGTGGTCGACCGGGTGCTGGCCCTTGTCTGCGTGCCGCCTTGTGGCTCGCACCTGCCTTTGACCGCCGGGGGGTCCGATCCTACGCGGATTTCGACGTCCGCGTAGGGTCACTTTTCCGCCTCGATGCTGCCGCACATCGCCCACATATCCAGGTGTGTGGATTTTGGCTCGCTCTAGCTGGCGAAACGCCAAAGATGCTATAAATTCTGCCGATGCAAGCGCGCCTTCTCGCACGGCTTCTGGTCGGCGCCTTGACCCTCTGGGTCATGGTGCTGCCCATTGCACCCGCGCTGCATTTCGTCGCCGCCAGTCACGCGCATCACTACTGCAACGAACACCAGCGCGTAGAGGAAATGCCGCAAAGCATCGTGGCCACGGCGAGCACGACGCCTACCGACTCAGCGCAAACAGCATATGTTAGCGTGCAGGAATTCGCCCCAGAGTTCGCCTACCTGCACGTCTCCTGCCTATTTTGGAATGTTCTCACCCAACGGGGTCTGACCCCGACGCACACGCCCGCCAGCACGCCCACCTTGACCAGGTTACCCGCAGCGCCACCAACGGGCCTGCCAGCTGCACAGCCGTTGCTCGTGTTGCTGCAAGCCCCGAAGCAGTCGCCACCCGCCGCTTGTACTTCGCTCAGTTGAGTCTCGTTTTTTTACGATTTTGCCGTCGTAAGCTCGCGTAGCCGCGCGAGAGAGCGATTGCAGCGCTTCATTGGAGAAGCACCATGTCCCTTTGGTTGACCCTCGGGTTGGCCGTTGCGACCGCAGAGGCTCCCTCTGCCGCCGACCAAGCCCTACTGAAAGAAATCGAGGCCGCAAGCGCCAACGCGCCCAGCGCGGCCACAACCCTGCCGACGCCCGGCAACGCTACGAGCACACCCACAACGTCGATGGGCAGCACCGCGCCCTCCAACATCTACAACCCCGCGATGTCACTGAACGGCTTGTTCTTGGCGAGCGGCAACGCGTCCGCAGGACACCCGCAGCAGAGCAATGCGAGCCTCGCGATCCAAGAGTTGGAGCTGCAATTCGTGGCAAACGTCGACCCTTACTTTGCAGCCAACCTGATCTTGGCGCTCCCGAACGGCGACGGCATCGCGTTGGAGGAAGGTTATCTGACCCCCAGCGCACAACCGCTGGGCCTCCAAGCGCGGGTGGGCAAAATCAAAGCACCGCTAGGCCGCGAAAACGCTCTCCATACGCACGCGCTGCCGTTTATCGACAAGTCGCTGGTCGGTACTGCGATGTTCGGTGACGAAGGCTTGGCCGAAGTGGGAGCGGAGTTGTCGTACTTGTTCCCGTTTCCTTGGTACTCGGTGCTTTACGCGGCCGTGATGAGCGCAGAAAACCCGGCCGTGTTCGCCTCGGGGCGCACCTATGACGCATCTGGTTATGGCTCGCTGCGTAACGTTTTCGATCTTAGCGACGATGCCACGTTGGAGTTGGGCTTGTCGTCGGCCGTGGGCAACAACGCCGCCACCGAGCACAACGAAATCTACGGTGCCCATGCTGTTTTCAAGTGGCGCCCCGCACGCCAAGCACGCGAACGCGAGCTGGTCCTAGTGGCGGAAGGTCTCTTTGCCACACGACCGAATCTGTCACCCCCCGCGGGAGACAAACGCAGCGTGGGTGGCGCCTATGGATATGCCCAATGGCGCCTGGGTCAACAGTGGTACACCGCCGCCCGTTTCGACTACCTAGGCTTCCCGAATGAGGCGCGCGGCATCAGCCGGCGTGGCTCGGCAATTTTGGTGTTTGCTCCCAGTGAGTTTTCGTCGGTGCGCACGCAGCTGTCGGCGGGGAAACAACCTGGGGTGCAGCCGCTGCTTTACGAAGCCTTTTTGCAATTGAACTTTACCCTCGGGGCCCACCCGGCCCACGCTTACTAGGAGAACCACCATGACGCCGCGATTACTGTTATTCGCCGCAAGCTTACTGTTGGAAATTTTGGTGCCCGAGATGGCTTTTGCCAAGCTGATTGTGGTGACCACCACGGAGGATCCCGCCGCGCTTACGCGCGCCATCGGTGGCGAACGCGTGGAAGTGACAGCGCTGGCCAAGGGCTACCAAGACCCGCATTTCTTGGATGCCAAGCCCTCGTACATGGTGCTGCTACACAAGGCCGACCTGGTGGAGCTCATCGGCCTAGAGCTAGAAGCAGGCTACTTGGGAGCGCTGTTGTCGGGGGCCCGAAATGACGCGCTGATGCCGGGTCGGCAGGGTTACCTGGATCTTTCGCAAACCATCCAGCCGCTGGAGGTGGCAAATGGCGCCGACCGGGCGCAAGGGGACATTCACCCGAACGGCAACCCCCACTACTGGCTGGATCCGGAAAATGGCAGGTTGATGGCACGAGCGATCGCCGCGCGCCTCGTCGCCCTCGACCCAGATGGAAAGGCAACCTACAACGGAAACCTGGCAGCCTTTGAAACGGCGCTCACCGCCAAACAGGCCGATTGGGAGCAGCGAATGGCGTCGTTACGCGGCGCCCCGATCGTGACCTACCATCGCTCGTGGAGTTACTTCGCCGCTCGCTATGGGCTTACGGTCGTGGGCTTTGTGGAACCCAAGCCGGGCGTGCCACCGGCGCCAATGCACACGCTGGAGCTCATCAAGTTGATTGAAGCGCAGAAGGTCAAAGTGATTTTGATGGAGGCGTTTTACGATCGGCGAGTCCCCGACCTGATCGCGCAAAAAACGCCGGTGCACGTGGCTGCCGTTCCCAACTCGGTAGGCGGCGAAGAGCAGGTGCACACCTACCTGGATCTTTTTGAGACTATCGTGACCACCCTTGAACGGCAGAGTCGGAACTAACCCATGATGCTTGCATTCCAAATTTTGTTGCCGGCCTTCTTGGCTTGCTTGGTTCTCACCGGGTTTTTGGCCTACCTAGGCCTCCATGTCCTCGCCCGCGGGGTGATCTTCGTCGACATTGCCCTGGCGCAGATCGCAGCCCTGGGCACCGCGGTGGCGGCCCTGATGGGGGTAGAACCACATACCCCTACATCGTATGGCTGGTCGCTGCTGTTCACCACCGTGGGAGCTGCCCTGTTTGCCTCCACCCGCAGCTTGCGCAAGCAAATCCCGCAGGAGGCGTTCATCGGCATTACCTACGCAGTGGCGGCGGCCGCTGCGATTCTGGTGGCCAACTTCCTGCCGCACGGCGACGAAGAGATCAAAGAGATCTTGGTGGGAAGCTTGCTGACGGTGGGCCTGCCGGAGGTGGGCATCACGGCGCTCATTTTCTTGGTGTTGGGCGCAGTGCATTTTGCATTTCGACGACGGTTCTTGGCCTTGTCCTTTGAGCACGACGCTGATGGCGACGAAAGCATCAACACCGCCCTATGGGACTTTGGGTTCTACGTGACGTTTGGCGTGGTGATCACCAGCGCGGTGCAGATGGCCGGCGTGTTGCTGGTGTTCTCGTTCCTCATTGTGCCGGCGGTGTTCTCGGCGTTGTTTGCGCGTCGCCTCCTCCTGCGGCTGCTGCTCGCTTGGACCTTGGGCTTTGTGGTGTCACTCGCAGGGCTGTGGGCCTCGTTTAGCTTCGATCTTCCGAGTGGCGCGGCCGTGGTGGTGACGTTCGGCCTTGCCCTGGTGCTTGGGGCCGCTGTGCGCGTGGTGTGGCCGGCGTTGCGCCCAAAGCCCGAGCTGCGACCAACCTCAGCGCTGCCGACGAGCTGAGCCAGCCGCGCTCCCCCCTAAGCGTCATGGCAGCTCGCGATGGCCCATGGGCCTAGGCAGCCCTCAAGCAATGCCTAGCTTAGACGATAGATGAACATGTCTTGGGGGAAGTCGCTCACGTTCTGCGCGCTGCCGTTGGCCTCGGCCGCCAGCTGCGCCTGGTTCCAACCGCCGCCACTGCCCGCGCCTTTGCCGGTGCGCGTAGCCCGCACCGAGTTGCCGGTGCTTGAGCTTAGCACCAGCGAAAGCTTGGTGGGGCGCTGCCTCAACTATCGCCCCGAGGGGACTTACCGGGCCGAGCCCTGCCCACCCGGGGTGAGTGAGATGATGGGGCCTGTTGGCAAACAAAAGTTTGACTCCGGCCAACACGAAACCGACGTGCTGTGGATACAAAACGGCCCCGACGCCCCCCCTGGGTTTGGCGGCGAAGGTGGCTACTTCCACGCGTCTGAAAGCCAGATTTTCGAGGTGCATTTTGCGCAGATCGGCCGCGCCCGGCCGAAGCCTGATGCCTTGAACCAACTCG
>ERZ795055.3292-NODE-3292-length-11879-cov-5.314953_pt1 | contig 11879 bp, 8 predicted proteins | sample MGYA00375139_ERZ795055 | MGnify/ENA primary metagenome ERZ795055 (study PRJEB30184, sample SAMN05720283) | anaerobic digester metagenome | isolation source: active sludge of municipal wastewater-treating anaerobic digesters | place: USA | collected 2015-01-23 ...
CGGTTATAATCGGCCATGCTTCCATGTCCCGTCAGGGACAGAATATCGGTAGGAAGAAATGCAAAATGATCGTATTTCCATGTCCCGTCAGGGACAGAATATCGGTAGGACGAAATGCAAAATTATCATGTTTCCATGTCCCGTTAGGGACAACATATCGGTAGAAGAAATGCAAAACGATCGTGTTTCAATGTCCCGTCAGGGACAGAATATCGGTGGAACGAAATGCACAACGTATGATCCCGTGCCGTCAGGTACGGTACGTTTCGTCCCTGCGGGACGATATACATTATTGGATATTCGGGTTCTACAAATATATGGTCCCTACGGGACCGGAAAACAACAAGACGTGATTTCTTGGTCCCTATGGGACCAGAAATCGGAAATTCTATTTCTTCTTGTCCTTTACTTCATTGAACATTGCTGTGGCTGTGGCAACAATGCCTCCTACATCGGCAAGATTCGACGGAAGGATAATTGTATTGTTCTGCTTGGCAAGATTTGCGAATCCGTTAAGATATTGCTCAGCTACCCTCAGATTAACTGCATTGAGCCCGTTTTCCTCAGAGATGGCTACCGCAATGGCCCTGAGTCCATTGGCTGTTGCGGTGGCAACCTGCTCGATTTCTGAAGCACGACCGGCAGCCTCGTTGATCCTCTTCTGCTTTTCACCTTCCGACCTGAGGATGAACTCCTGCTTGTCACCGTCGGCCACGTTGATCTTGGCCTGCCTGGTTCCTTCCGATTCGGCAATGATAGCCCTCTTCTCCCTTTCAGCCCTCATCTGCTTTTCCATAGCATCACGGATTGTCTGCGGAGGCGAAATGTTCTTCACTTCATAACGGGTAACCTTCACCCCCCAGGGTTCGCTTGCCTTGTCGACGGCATCAACTATTGTTGCATTTATCGATTCGCGTTCCTCGAATGTGCGGTCTAGTTCCAACTTGCCGATGACGCTCCTCATGGTGGTCTGCGCTATCTGAATCGAAGCAAAACGGTAATTGTCGATACCATAGGAGGCTTTCTGCGGATCAAGGACCTGAAGGTACAGTATCCCGTCAACCTCAACGGCTATGTTGTCGCGCGTTATGCATATCTGAGAGGCAACATCAATTGCCTGTTCCTTCAGTGTATGCCTGTACCTTATCTTATCGATGAAAGGTATCAGTATCTGGAAACCTGCGCTGAAGGTTGCCCTGTACTTCCCGAGCCTTTCAACGATTATTGCAGTTCTCTGGGGAACAACCTTCACCATAGATGATATGAGGATGAAGGTCAGTATGATAATCCCTATCAGAATGATTGTGGTGCTGGGATTTGCTGCTGCCAGTGTAACTAATGGTGCCATTTTTTCTATTTTTTTGGTTCAACAAACAGTTTAAAATTCTCCTTCGACTTTATTATGACGGTCTGTCCGCTAACAATGGATTCAGCCGATTCAGCCTTCCATGAGGTACCCTTGAACTCAACCTTGCCGGTATCCCCGGGTTCAATGTCAGTGATGGCGACAGCTTCCCTCCCGGTGAATTCATCCTCCACTTCCCTGGACAACTCTTCCCTGGTGTAAAAGAAACGCTTCTGTATCATTTTCCTGAGCAGCAGGAGCGACAGGATTGAAGTGACTCCAAAGACAATAGCCTGAAGATTGATGCCGGGATTGGCTATCAGGCAAAGCAGCGCGGTGATCCAGGCGCCTACTCCGAAGAAGAAGATGACAAACCCGGGGAGGACCAGTTCCAGGAGAAAAAGCACAAGTCCGATAATGAACCAGACTAATTCCGGCTTTGAAAAAAAAGATGTCATAATATTGATGTTTTATAATGTGAGTGATCTGTGTTTCGCATCTAGTAAAGATAAAATAAAAAACGATTATACCTTACAGATCCGGTGAGATAAGAAAATGCCTTATTATTTTTTATCATAAACCTCAGCCCGGATTCCTGATGTCATTTTTTTTTCTTAAATTTTACACAATTTAAAACCCGAGGCCATATGGAAAAATTTTTTGATTATTTCGACGAAAGATACAGACAATCAGTGCTTAGCAGCCCTGCGTCAGAAGATGGTCCCGTTATAACTATATCCCGCCTTACGGGATGCGATGCCCGCGAAACAGCCGCCTTTGTTGTCGGAAAACTGAATTCCCTCCACCATACAACAAAATGGAGATGGGTAGACAAGGATATTATCTACTCGATCGCTAAAGAGCTCAATATCGATACTCAGCGCGTCGAGAGCTATTACAAGGGCATCAAGCTTTCAAACCTTTCAGAGATGATAATGGCTTTCTCGGGAGGATTTGTCAGCGACCTCAGGGTGAAAAAGGCAATCAGGGATGTCGTGCTTTCAATATGCAAAGAGGGCCATATCGTCCTGGTAGGAAGGGGAGGTGTTTCAATAGCCCACAATTTGAGGGATTCTTTTCATGTAAGGATCGTGGCGCCATTTGAATGGAGGGTGGACAATGTGATGAAGAAAAAGGAAATGAGCAAGGACACCGCCCAGAAATTCGTAGCCGATACAGATGAGAAAAGGGACGACCTGATAAGGACTTTCCTGGACAAAAAGGTAAGGAGCATTGACAGTCTTTTTGATGTAACCCTCAACAGGCAATCATTTTCTATCGACGAGATATCTGACTTTGTAGTCTCGATGTACGAGAGGAAGATGGCAGCTCAAAAGGCGGAAAGGGATAAGATCAAATCAGTCCTTTAGAATTCGCTTACCTCACCCACTTTCTTAATATGTACGCTCAGCCTCCTGTCAAGGCTGTTCCTGTACGCTTCCCAGTCGGTTATCGGCCGGCGTGCAACACCAGTATCCATAGCTGCCCTGGCAACGCAGGTTGCCACACAGGATATAAGCCTGGGATCGAGCGGCTTTGGTATGATATACTCTTTTCCGAATGACAGGCTTTCCACGTTATATGCTTTCAGAACCACATCCGGAACCGGTTCCCTGGCCAGGGAGGCAAGCGCTTTTGATGCAGCCATCTTCATTTCTTCATTGATGGTGGTAGCTCTTACATCCAGCGCTCCCCTGAATATATACGGGAATCCGAGAACATTGTTTATCTGATTTGGATAGTCCGACCGGCCTGTTGCAAAGATCAGGTCATCCCTTACCGACATCGCATCCTCATAAGTGATTTCCGGGTCGGGATTCGCCATGGCAAAAACAACAGGATGACCGGCCATTGAAGCAAGCATCTTTTTCGAAAGCATGTTTGCAGCGGAAAGACCAAGAAATAAATCGGCCCCTCTTACTGCTTCTTCAAGAGAATCGATATCCCTGTCGGTTATGAATTCCTGCTTGTATTTATTGAGATCATTTCTTTTCCTGTTGATCACTCCTTTGCTGTCGGCCATTACAATATTCTCCTTCCTGACTCCAAGCTTTTTATAGAGCCTGGTACAGGATATTGCTGCAGCGCCGGCCCCACAGACAACCAGTTTCAGATCTTCGATCTTCTTTCCGGAGATCTCGAGAGCATTCAGAAGCCCGGCCCCCGAGATAATGGCAGTCCCGTGCTGATCATCATGAAAGACCGGAATGTCAAGCCTTGCTTTAAGTTTCTCCTCCACTTCAAAACACTCGGGCGCCTTGATGTCTTCAAGATTTATGCCCCCGAAAGTCGGCGCTATACCTGCACAGATATCTACCAGCCTGCCGGGATCCTTTTCATCCACCTCGATGTCGAAAACATCGATATCTGCAAAAACCTTGAAAAGAAGCCCTTTCCCTTCCATAACCGGTTTACCGGCAAGCGCACCGATGTCGCCCAGGCCAAGCACCGCGGTACCGTTTGAAATCACTGCCACCAGGTTCCCCCTGGCAGTGAAGTTGTAGGCATCTTCAGGATTTTTTTCTATCTCAAGGCATGGATAAGCCACTCCCGGAGTATAGGCAAGACTAAGATCAAACTGGGTACAATAAGGCTTTGTCGGTATTACCTCAACCTTCCCGTGACGCCCCCTGCTGTGATACAGAAGAGCATCTTCCCTCGTGATTTTTGGCATGGATAGTGAGTTTTACAGCACGAATTTACATTTTTTAAACTCATCTTTTTTGCATTACCGACAAAATTCAATACTTTCAGCAATCTATTTTTTCACTCGTCCATATACACTCATGAAACGCAATTATGCTGTTGGTGTCGATGTTTGAAGCAGTCACATTCAAGTGTGCTGCAGTCAAAATTGAATTGCTGAAAACCATTGAAACGATACAGACAAAAACCTGAACCTCAATCCGATTAAAAATGTCAACCGATAAAATCAACATTTCAAGAATCAGTCCCGTCCTGATGGCCTTCTTCGTGATGAGCTTCGTAGACCTTGTGGGCATAGGAGTTGACCGCGTAAGCAAGGACATGGACCTCAGCGCAACAGTTGCCCAGCTTATTCCCTCTGCCGCCTTCCTCTGGTTTTTCATCCTTTCCGTTCCTGTCGGAGTGATGCAGTCGAGGCTCGGCAAGAAGAACATGCTCAATATCGGGATGGGAGTGACAGCCCTGGGACTCCTCGTCCCTTTCATCTTTTATAACTTCCCGATGGTTCTGACAGGTTTCGCACTGCTTGGTATAGGCAACACGATTGTTCAGGTTTCAGCAAACCCCCTTATGGTCGATGTGGTTCCCGGAAACAGGGCTTCGAGCTTCCTTAGCTTCTCACAGTTCGTCAAGGCAGTAGGATCGATGATAGGAGCGCCCCTGGCTGCCTTCTTTGCAGCTCAGTTCGGCGACTGGAAAATCCTTTTCCTTGTGTTCGGCATAGTATCCATTCTGGCAGTGTTGTGGCTGGGTTCGGCAAAGATTGAGGAAACCGTCACAAATGGGAACAAAGCTACTTTTGCTTCCTCATTCAAACTGCTGGGCAACGGCTTTGTCCTGCTGATGGTACTGTCAATTTTCCTTGTAGTAGGAATCGATGTAGGTTTCAACTCCAACTCAGGGCAATTCCTTATTAAACAATTCGGTATCGACCAGACCGCCGCTGAATCAGGCCGCAGCATCTATTTTCTGGGGCGTATGCTGGGGACCTTTGCAGGCGCTATCCTTCTTACAAAGATCTCATCCGGCAGGTTCTTCGTGTGGACCTCGGTCCTGGGTATCATTTGCCTCACTGCCATCGTACTTGTCAAATCAGCAGCAATGGCATGGGTTCTGGTGTTCCTGACCGGACTGGCAGTTGCCAACATTTGGCCCCTCGTCTTTTCCATTGTAATTGGAAAATATCCCGACAAGAGCAATGAGATATCGGGACTTGTGATGATGGCAATCTCGGGAGGAGCAGTTATTCCGCTGCTTGTCGGATGGGTAAGCGATATCAGCAACATAGCTCTCGGGATGACAATTCTGATCGCCTGTATGGTTTACCTGTGGGCTGTTTCAGTATATTGCCTTAAAAAGAAATGAAATTTTAAACACAACAAAATAGGAAATAAAATATGAAAAAAGAGAATCTGGGCAGGCGTGACTTTCTGAGGAAAACCACTGCCGCCGCTTTTGCTTTCACAATTGTTCCGCGACATGTTCTCGGAGGACAAGGTTATACTGCACCGAGCAACCAGCTTACAAAGGGGATTATCGGAGTAGGAGGAATGGGCAGGGGACATATTGAATATGAAGGTACACGTCTCCTTGCAGTATGTGATGTAGACAAGAATCATCTCGATCAGGCAATAGCCCTGGCCGGAGGAAAGGTGTCGGGTTACAGGGACTTTCGTGAGCTTCTGGCCCGTCAGGACATAGATGTTGTGCATATCGCAACACCTCCTCACTGGCATGGGATTATGTCCAAGATGGCTGCTGAGGCAGGCAAGGATATATGGTGTGAAAAACCGATGACAAGGACCATCGGTGAAGGGATAAAAGTCGTTGAGGCTGTACAAAAGACCGGCAGGATGTTTCGTCTTAACACCTGGTTCAGGTTCAAGGATCAGTTCTATGGACTTGGTACTACAGTAAAGCCGCTTAAGAAACTGGTCGACAGCGGAGTTCTCGGATGGCCCCTCAAGGTAACGGTCAGCGGTATCACAGGATACGACTGGAAGTTCTACTGGAGCGGACTGCATAATCTCAAACCGGAACCTGTTCCCCCGGAACTCGATTATGATTTCTGGCTCGGCCCTGCTCCATACAAGCCCTATAATGTCCAGAGGGTTCATTCCAATTTCCGCGGCTACTGGGATTACGATGGTGGAGGTCTTGGCGACATGGGCCAGCATTACCTCGACCCGGTGCAGTATCTGCTAGGAAAGGATGACACGGGTCCGGTTTCAGTAGAGATCGATGCTCCCCAGCAGCATTATGACGCAGTAGGTTCCTGGAGAAGAATAACCTATACCTATGCCGACGGATGCAAGATCATCCTTGACGGTGAGAACCGCGACAAGGATGCAGCTTATATCGAGGGTCCTCACGGAAAAGTTTACAAGGGATTCAGGTCGGATATAAAAGATATGCAGAAACTCATCGACTCCCTTCCTGATCCTGAACCGCAGATCACAACATTTTCTGAATCGGTGGTAACAAGGAAAAAGTTTGCGCTTAATGAATCGAACGGTCACAGATCATGTACCGTGGTCAATCTCGGAATTATTGCGCTTCGACTGGGCCGTAACCTGAAATTCGACCCTGTCGCACAGCAGTTTATCGATGATGACGGAGCCAACAGGCTTATTAATCAGCCGATGAGGGGTGAATGGAAAATATAAAAAAGTCCTGATACGAATCAGCATGCCGGGTAATTTTAGTTCCCGGACCAGCGGACTCAATCTGATCATTAATATCAAAAAAATCAAAAATGAAAATAAAAACAATCATACTTGCATGCCTGACCCTTCTGATTGTATCGGGAACTACTTATTCCCAGGATAGAAGGACTTTGCAAACCAAGGTTGCGGATCTTCTTGCCCGCTTCCCTGCCAACGATCTGGCATACACCGATCAGCTCATGGGCGATATGCTTGCTCTTGATGAAGAAGGAATCAAAATGATCTGCGACCAGATAATTCCTGCAGGAACCGGAGATGATACCCGGGCCCGCTTTGCAGTTGAAAGTCTTTCGAGGTTCCTTTCACAAAAAGGTAAGGAAACAGAAAAAGCCTCATGGGAAAAGGTCTGTATAACCTATGCAACTTCGCAGAAGGAAAACGGAGTAAAGGACTTCTTTATGAAACAGCTCCAGACAGTGGGCGGCGATGCCACAATTGAGGCCCTGAAAAGATACCTTGGCGACAAGGAAATGTGTTACCCCGCTCTGGCAGCCATTCAGGCTGCAGGTGGAGCGAAGGCCGAAGTGGTTCTGGCAGAAGCGCTCAGAAACAGGCAGCTTCCATGCGCTGCTGCTGTTATGAATACGCTCGCTTCCATGAAGTCGAAACTTGCGGTAAACGAATACATAACCTGGGCTTCGGATATCAATGTAAACACCCGGTCGTCAGCCCTGAATGCCCTTGCCTCCAGCGCCAGTCCTGCAGCGCTGCCTGTTCTCATGAAAGAAGCCAAATCGGTGCTTTACAGGTGGGAAGTAAGCGGAGCAACTGCTTCATTGCTTAACTATGCTCTCAACGTCGGAAATAACGGCGACCTTAAGACCATGGACAAGATATGCAAGCTGGTGATGGCAAAAAGCAAGGAAAAACTGAACGTACAGTATAAATCACAGGCTCTTTCAACCTATGCACGATTCCATGGTTTCGATGCATTCAATGTTCTGAAAAAGGCTTCCGAGTATCCCGACAGGACTTACAGGAATGCTGCCCTTGAAGCATCCCTGGCAATTCCCGGAAAAGAGATCATCAACGCCTGGATAGCATATTACCCGAAGGCAAAAGCCGATGCACGTCCTGAAATTATATCTATGCTCGGCCGTACCGGCGATGATTCGGCGATTCCGATCGTATCAATAGCTCTCCGTGATATAGATTACAGGGTAAGGGCAGAGGCAGCAGCAGCAATCGCAACCCTGCAGGGACCGGATGCTGTGCCTGAGCTCATTGAATTTATGAAAAATGCTACCGGACAGACTGATCAGGAAGCAGTAAAAACAGCCCTTATGTCTGTAGCGGGGAACAAGGAGATTGCCCTGCTGAAACCTGTATTAAAGGATGGTTCATCGATAGCAAGGAAAACAGCTATCGAACTTATGGCATGGAACAAGGGAAATGAATACTTCAGGGAAGTCCTTCCTTTTGCCGGCTCACCTGAGGAACCGGTCCGCACAGCTGCTGTAAAAGCTCTGGCAAACCTCGCCGGACCTTCCGATCAGAATGAGCTCATTAATCTCCTTACCTCTGTTCAGGATAAAGCTTACATCGGCGACCTGCAGTCAGCTCTTGGATCGGCTGCAAACAGGAGCGGGGACCCGGCAAAAAGGTCAGAAGCCATTCTGAAAGCCATAAAGGAGAACAAAGCAAAAGAAAGACTCATCCCTGTTCTTGCGACTACAGGTGGAAAAGAAGCACTCGACCTGGTACTTAGTGAGTTCGAGCTGGGAAATGCCGATCTGAGAGATATCTGCTTCAAGACTCTTACTTCATGGAGCGATTATACAGCTTCTTCCGCCCTCTATGAAATTGTTGCTTCGAAAAACAAAACATTTGAAGATCCTGCATTCAGAGGCTATATCCGACAAGTAAGAACAGCTCCTGTTACCGATGAACAAAAACTTCTGCTCCTGCGGAAAATTCTTCCTTTCGCACTCAATGCCGATCGCAAAAATGAGATTCTGACACAAGTGGGCAGACTGAAAACTTATCAGGCATTGTTTCTGACAGGAACTTACCTCGATGATCCGGAAACATCATCCGCTGCTGCTTCTGCTGCGATGTACATTGCTCTACCGTCGGCTGAGTCAGCCGATGGCATGTATGGAACCATGGTAAGGGAAATACTTGCAAAGGCAGCACAGAAACTGACCGGCCCCGAAAGCGAATACAACAAGGAAATGATTATCAAGTATCTGGCTTCCATGCCTGCCGATGAGGGATTCGTTTCAATGTTCAATGGAAAAGATCTTACCGGATGGCAGGGACTTGTTGAAAATCCTGTTGCCAGGGCAAAAATGAGAAGGGTCGACCTTGAAAGGAAACAGGAGGAGGCAAACCTGATGGTACCTGCCAACTGGAGTGTAAAGGATGGCTGTATCTGGTTCAACGGAAAGGGCAGCAACCTCTGTTCGGTAAAGGAATATGGTGACTTCGAAATGCTTGTCGACTGGAAAATTAAAAAAGACGGCGACAGCGGTATCTATCTCAGGGGAACCCCCCAGGTGCAGATATGGGATACCTCCAGGACAGATGTCGGAGCCCAGGTAGGTTCGGGCGGCCTTTACAACAATCAGGTAAATCCTTCAAAACCGCTGAAGGTGGCCGATAATAAGGTAGGGGAATGGAATACCTTCAGGATAATCATGGTGGGAGAGAAGGTGTCAGTATGGCTGAACGGAGACCTGGTGGTCGATGATGTTACTATGGAAAACTACTGGGACAGAAAGATCCCTATCTTCCCAAAAGGAGCCATCGAACTTCAGGCTCACGGAACCGACCTTGCCTTCAGGGATATCTTTGTCAGGGAGATCAGCGACAAGGATTATAATCTGACTGCTGAGGAAAAATCAGAAGGCTTTGTATCCCTGTTCAACGGAAGGAACCTCGATTCATGGGTTGGAAACAAGGAATCGTATGTGGTGGAGGATGGAATGATAGTTATAAAACCTGAAAACGGAAGCGGTGGAAATCTGTATACTGCCGGAGAATATTCAGATTTTGTCTTCAGATTTGAATTCCTGCTTACCCCCGCAGCAAATAACGGCCTGGGTATCAGAACACCTCTGGAGGGTGATGCCGCCTATGTGGGCATGGAACTTCAGATACTTGACAATGATGCAGATGTGTATGCAAAACTTCAACCTTACCAGTACCACGGTTCGGTGTACGGGGTCATTCCTGCAAGGCGCGGATTCCTGAATCCGGTCGGACAATGGAACTACCAGGAAGTATGGGTGAAGGGAACCAGGATAAAGATAACTCTTAACGGAACGGTAATAGTCGATGGCGACATTGCAGATGCCCGCGATAACGGGGCAATGGATCATAATGATCATCCGGGGCTTAAGAATACCACAGGGCACATAGGCTTCCTGGGACATGGTTCCGTCGTTAAATTCAGAAATATAAGAATCCGTAATCTTTAATAATTTAAACCCGGCACAACATGAAGAACTTAGCATTGATAACAGTCTTCCTGACGGCTGTTTTGACTGCCTGTTCACAGCCAGGGCCTCCCGAACCGTTCGGACCTATTCCTTCTGAAAGGCAGCTCGCATGGCATGAACTTGAGTATTACATGTTCGTTCATTTTACCGTCAATACCTTCACCGACAAGGAATGGGGCTATGGCGACGAAAAGGAGTCGGTTTTCAATCCATCGGCTCTCGATTGCCGGCAATGGGCAAAGACAGCCAGCGAGGCGGGGATGAAGGGTATCATTATCACGGCAAAGCATCATGACGGTTTCTGCCTCTGGCCTTCAGCCTTTACTGAACATTCCGTTAAGAACTCCCCATGGAAGGAAGGAAAGGGAGATATACTTAAAGACCTCAGGGAAGCCTGTGATGAATTCGGACTGAAGATGGGTGTTTATCTCTCACCCTGGGACAGGAACTCGGCCGTTTATGGAACTCCTGAATACCTTGTGTATTACAGGGATCAGTTAAGGGAACTGCTTACGAACTATGGCGATATATTTGAAGTCTGGTTCGACGGAGCCAACGGCGGCGACGGTTATTACGGCGGGGCAAAGGAACCCCGCCGCATAGACAACAAGACTTATTACGACTGGCCTAACACTCATAGTATTGTCAGGGAGCTTCAGCCCGGGGCTGTAATGTTCAGCGATGCCGGGCCCGATATCAGATGGGTTGGCAATGAAAGCGGAATGGGCAGCCTTACAAACTGGTGCCTCCTGAAAAAGGATGAAATGTATCCGGGCGGCGATTTTGCAAAGATCCTCGGCGAAGGACATGAAGACGGTAATTACTGGGTGCCTGCTGAAGTCGACGTATCGATCCGCCGCGGCTGGTTCTATCACGAATCTCAGGATTCAATGGTGAGAAGCCCTGAAAATCTTCTTGAGCTTTATTATTCCTCGGTTGGCCGAAACAGTAATCTTCTCCTCAATGTGCCTCCCGACAGGAGAGGCCTTCTTCATGAAAATGATGTTAAGTCGCTTATGGGCTTCAGGGAACTGCGTGAAAAAGAATTTGCCATTGAGCTGGCTAAAGGAAAAAAGGCCTCTTCGGATGTATCGAGGGGTAAGGGATATAAGGCCATAAACGTTAACGACGGAAATCCGGGTACCTATTGGGCCGCCCCCGATGAGGTGACAACTGGCAATGTTGTTATCGACCTTGGAACCGAAACAGAGGTGAACAGGATACTGATCCAGGAGTATATCAGGCTCGGGCAACGGGTTCAGGAGTTCAGAGTGGAAGCCTTTGCTGACGGATCGTGGCAGACTCTGATCGACGGAACTACAATCGGCCATAAGGTAATCCGGAAATTTCCCGTTGTGAGTACATCAAAGATCAGAGTGACAATATCTAAATCAAAGGCAACTCCTTTGATCTCGAATATTGAACTCTACAGGGCTCCCGGGGAATAAGGAAGTTTACTCAGACAGATAGTGTTTGCTTCCGGGGATCAGCTCTTTCGGACTGACTTTACTATTTTGAGGGTGTCAGCGACCTTTGCAGCCATGACTTGTGACAATTAGTGCGCCAGGTAGTAATCAGACTCATTTTATACCAACCCGACCGAGTCCCGATAGCTCCTAGAATCCGCATGATAGTGTTAAAAAAGGCTGTAAAAAGTTA
>ERZ795055.3299-NODE-3299-length-11862-cov-6.739985_pt1 | contig 11862 bp, 12 predicted proteins | sample MGYA00375139_ERZ795055 | MGnify/ENA primary metagenome ERZ795055 (study PRJEB30184, sample SAMN05720283) | anaerobic digester metagenome | isolation source: active sludge of municipal wastewater-treating anaerobic digesters | place: USA | collected 2015-01-23 ...
ATGCAGTGCGCTCAAAGCCTGGCTGCTTGACAGTTTTGAGCATATACCCATAATTCAACCGGAGGTGCTTTCCCGTGCCACGACCGTTCTGCCGCCGCCGGATCGCCGGACAACCCGCTGCGCCGATTTTCAAACCGATCAGCATCCCCCTGCTGGATCTCGAAGAAGTCGTCATGAGTCTCGACGAATTCGAGGCCATCCGGCTGGCGGACCTCGACGGACTCTACCAGGAGCAGGCGGCCGAACAGATGCGTGTCTCCCGTGCGACGTTCAGCCGGATCATCGAGTCGGCGCACCGGAAGCTGGCGGATGTGCTGGTGCATGGGAAGGCTTTACGTATCGAAGGCGGATCGGTGCAGGTGGAAGGCCGACAGTGCTGCCTCCTGCATGATGCGATCACCCAGTCAACCGAGGAAAAGTAGCATGAACATCTGTATTCCCGTCGAAGCCGACGAGGGTCTTGATAGCCTGGTTTGCGCCCACCACGGCCACGACCACGGCCATCACCACGGTCATCCCTGAGATGACCGCTTTGCCGATGCCTTGGACGACATCGAGGGTAAGGCCGGCTGGTTCGAGACCGGCGGCGTAGATTGTCGCGTCGCCGACAACCGGTTCCATTGCTGATAATGACAAAGTGCTCACGCTCCAACGTCAGCCTTGAGTCCTGTCAGTGATGACGACGAGTATGACGCTATGCCTAAAATGCGCGCCAGTTTTCAAGGGCTGGTCCGGGTACTGGCGAAAAGCTTGTACCCGGAACCGGACGTGTTCGTCCGTGAGCTGTTGCAAAATGCTCACGACAGCATTCAGTTCCGCCGTCTGGACGAACCGGAGTTGCGTGGCGAAATTCGCGTTGACGTGGACGAGGCCGCCCGCACACTGAGCTTCAGCGACAATGGCGCCGGCATGGACCAGCGCGAGATCGAGGATTTTCTGAGCGTCATCGGCAGTACCGGCACCGGCAGCCGCGCCCAGGAACTGGCGTCCCGCGATGTGGCGGTCGCTACCATCGGCCAGTTCGGCATCGGTTTGCTGTCCGCCTTCGTCGTCGCCGAACGCATTGACGTTTACACCCGCAAACCGGGTGCGGCGCGGGCCTGGCGCTGGACCAACCACGGCGGCGAGGATTACGACCTGGCCGCGCTGCCGGTGGACGGACAACCGCCTGGCACCCGGGTCGCAGTCACCTTGGCGCCGAACCAGACGACCTTTCTCGACGGTCGCCGGATTCGCCAGATCGTGCGGCGCTATGCCGACCTGCTGCCATTCCCGATCCTGCTCAACGGCTTCGGGCCGATCAACGCCATCAACGCCCCGTGGCACGAACCGGGCTGGCGCGATCCGGACGAGCGGGACCGGATGCTGGCCGCCTTTCTGAGCCAGCGTTACGGCGATCCGCCGCTGCTGGTGATCCCGCTGGATCTGCCGCATCCCCGCACGCTGGGCGGCTTGTACGTCGCCGCCCGTTATGCGCCCGGCGGTCAGGCGGGTGGCGCGGTGGATTTGTTTCAGGGGCGGATGTGCATCCGGTCGGACGATACCGAATTGTTGCCGGAATGGGCGCGGTTCGTGCGCGGGGTGGTGGACTGCCCGGAATTGCAGCCGACCGCCGCCCGCGACAACGTCCACCGGGACAGCGTCTATCATGCGCTGCGCGACAGCCTGGGCGAAACGATCATCGCGGCGCTGCTGGATCTGGCCCGCCGCGACCGGCCACGCTTTCTGCGCCTGTGCGACTGGCATCAGGACGCGCTCAAGGGTATGGCGGCGCGGCATGAGGCCTTCGGCGCGGCGGTTCTGGACTATCTCCCCTTCGCTACCAACCAGGGGCAGTTGACGCTGCCCGATTATCTGGCCCGCCAGCCCGCCGGGGCGGATGGCAAACGGCCCCTGTATTTCTTCAGCCACGAAGCCGATGCCAACCAGTTCTACCCGCTCTGTCAGGCGCACGGCGTGCTGGGCATCAATGCCGCCAGCGCCTTCGATGAAATCCTGCTGCGCCGCTACGTCGGCCAGCATCCCGATCAGGTAGATCTCAAGCCACTGGATCGGCTCGATGACCCGGCGCTGTACCCACTGCTCGATGCCGCGGCGCAGGCGCGTTATGCCCCCCTGCTGCGAGCGGTGGATCGGGCCTTGGCGGAGGCCGAAGCGCCGGTGCGCACCCAGGTCCGCCAGTTTCAGCCAGCGGATTTGAGCGCCGTCGTGCTATCCGGCCAGCGGCTGACCGCCTTCGACCAGATGGAACAGATGCTGGAAAAATCATTGCTGGCCAACGAACTGGCGGAACTGGCTGGCGAGGTGCGCGACCGCCTGCGCCGCCAGCCGCTGGATTTGCTGCTAAACGCTGCTCATCCCCTGGTGCAGCGGTTGGGCGAACTGGCCGATCCTGACCATCCCCGCTATCGCCCGGTGTTGACCGGGTTGTACTACAGCGCCCTGCTCAATGCCCGGCATCGCCTGACACCCGCCGCCGCCCGCCGGTTTCACGCCGACTTGCAGGCGTTGCTGGCCTCGCATCTGGAGTTACAGACCCGCCATGACGCTTGATCGTCCGACCCTCGCCCGGTTGCGGGAACAGGCTGGGCAGGCGCGGCAGGCCGGCCACTACGCGCAGGCCGCGCACCTGGAGCGGCAGGCGGTGGAACTGGCCGAAACGCTTGGCCTGGCCGGCGAGCGGGTTCGGGCGCTGCTGTGGCAAGGCTACAGCCTGCGGCAGGCCGGCGAAGACGATCTGGCTCTGGCTGCCTTGCTGCAAGCGATCAACGAACCCACGCTGACCGTTGACCCAGCCGACCGGTTCGGCGCCTTGATCGCCATTCTCCACATCAGTCTGGAACGTAAACCCGTCCGTTTCTGCCGGGCGTTGCTGGAACAGGGACGGCGGGAGTTGGCGGAAGCGCGCCAGCCGTGGTCGGCGCCGCTGGATTTCCTGGAAGGCGAGCTGGCCTATCGGCAGGGAGAGTTCGCGGCGGCCTGGAACTGGCACGAGCGCGCTTGGGCCGGCCGGCGGGACGCCCATCCCCGGCTGACGCCGGCGACGCATCTGTGGGCGTTGTGCCGCACTGCTTTTCGCCGCCGCGAACCGGCTGAAGTCGAACGACTCGCCCATCACCTGCAGGAATTGCGCCCGAACGCGGCCCTGGAGCGGCCACTGGTCCTGCGGGCGCGGTGGCTGGCTTGGCGAGCACAAGGCGTCGTCGCCGGTCCCACACCGGTCGAACAGGCGCGAACGTTGCTGACGAGGGCGGCGGCAGAGCGCGAACCTCGGGATTTTGGCGCGCGGCTTGAGGCATTGCGGGTGCTGGCGCTGGCCAGCGACTGGGATCCGATCACCGCCGATTTGCGCCAAAAACCCCTGCATCCTGCTACGTTCGAAACTGCGCTCGGGTTGGGCGACCTGGCGCTCGGCCGGGCGCGGGCGGCGCTGGGATTGCCGGCGGTGGATGATGATTATGGTGAACCGGCTGTTGACGCTTTGCCGGTCGCGCCGAATTCCGACCGGGTTGCCGCTGTACTTGATGAAGCAGAACAGGATTATCGGGAGGCGGCACGCTTCGCCGAGGAGCAGGACCAGCGGTTGCAAACCCGCTGGTACGGCGATACGGTCCGGGAGCGGCAAGCGCGTCTGAACCGGCTGCATTCCCTTGCTGATTCAAGAGAATCCGAAAATCCATCATAGGTTGTATCGGTGACCACCCCCGCTGAAATCGCTGAATTCATCCGGGTTTGCCGCGAGAGTACGCTCACCGAGCGCAGCGGCTCCCAGAGTCATTTCATCGCCCTGTGTCGCCTGTTGGGCCTCAAGCCCCCGCTGGAGGAAGACCCGCGCGGGGAGTGGTTCACCTTCGAGAAGGGGGCGAAGAAGACCGGCGGCGGCGAGGGGTGGGCCGATGTCTGGCGCCGGCATTGCTTCGCCTGGGAGTACAAAGGCAAGCACAAGGATTTGCCGGCGGCGCTTCGGCAATTGCAGCAGTACGCCCTGGCGCTGGAAAACCCGGTGCTGCTGATCGTCTCGGACATGGAGACGATTGAGATTCACACCAATTTCCCGAACACGGTCAACGCCACCCATCGGCTGACGCTGGACGATCTGGCCGATCCCGCCCGGTTGAATCTCCTGCGCTGGGCGTTTCTGGAACCGGAGCGGTTGCAGCCGACCCGGACGCGGGAGGCGGTGACGCAAACCGCCGCGACGCTGCTGGGCGGTCTGGCGCAGAGCCTGCGCCAGCGCGGTCATGCGCCGCAACCGGTCGCGCATTTCATGACCCGGCTGCTGTTCTGCCTGTTCGCCGAGGACATCGGGCTGTTGCCTGATGGGTTGTTCAGCACGCTGGTGGAGGAATCGCGACGGGCGCCGGCGGACTTTCCAGGTTTGGCCCGCGATCTGTTTCGAGCGATGCGCCAGGGTGGGCGATTCGGGTTTGAACGGATTGCCTGGTTCAACGGCGGGTTGTTCGATGACGAGGATTGTCTGCCGCTGGAACCGGCCGATTTGGACACGCTGCATTCGGCAGCGGCGCTGGACTGGTCGGCGATTGAGCCGGCGATTTTCGGCACGCTGTTCGAGCGGGGCCTGGACCCGGACAAGCGGTCGCAACTGGGCGCGCACTATACCGATGCGGCCTCCATTCGCCGGCTGGTCGAGCCGGTGATTCGTGACCCGCTGTGGGCGGAATGGGCGACGGTCAAGGCCGATATAGCCGAGCTGCTGGCCGCGAAGAAGCCCAAACGAATCCAAGCTGAACAGGCGTTGCAGGGTTTTCTGGAACGGTTGCGGACGTTCCGGGTGCTGGACCCGGCGTGTGGTTCGGGCAATTTTCTCTATGTGGCGCTGCGGACGCTCAAGGACCTCGAACATCAGGTGATGCTGGAGGCCGAGGCGCTGGGCCTGCAACGCGGATTTCCCACCGTTGGCCCGGAGGCCGTTCTGGGGATCGAACTCAATCCCTACGCGGCAGAACTGGCGCGGCTGACGGTGTGGATCGGCGAGATTCAATGGATGCTCGGCCACGGCTACAGCCTGAACGACCAGCCGATTCTGAAACCGTTGAGTACCATCGAATGCCGGGATGCGTTGTTGACGATGAATGAATTCCCCCCCTGCCAAGGGGGGGTGGCCCGAAGGGACGGGGGGGTATCCGACGAGTCGAACCACCCCGGCGCTTCGCGCCACCCCTCCTTTGCCAAGGAGGGGAATTTCGTGCAAGAGGCTGCGTGGCCCACCGCAACGGTCATTGTGGGAAATCCGCCGTTTTTGGGGGACAAAAAGCAGTTAGCCATCCTGGGCGACGCCTATATGGCAGCCTTGCGCCAGGTTTATCAAGGCCGGGTTCCCGGCGGCGCTGATCTGGTTTGCTACTGGTTCGAGAAAGCGCGGGCGCAAATTGAAGCTGGACAGGCGCAACGGGCTGGCCTCGTGGCGACGAATTCGATTCGCGGTGGGCAGAACCGCAAGATATTGGAGCGCATCCGAGAAACCACAACGATTGTCCACGCTTGGTCGGATGAACCCTGGATCAATGAAGGGGCAGCGGTCAGAGTGTCGCTGGTGGGGTTTGGAGAGGGCGAAACTGAGGGGATTTTGAATGGCCAACCGGTTGCGCAAATCTACGCTGATCTGACTGGGCAGTCTCTTGATGCCAATAGCAGTTGTATGGATCTGACACAAGTCAAACGATTGGTAGAAAACGCCAAAATATCATTCATGGGGGTTACGAAATCAGGTCCGTTTGATATTTCTGGAAACTTGGCTCGCGCATGGCTAAAGCAACCCAATCCGCATGGAAAGCCAAACAGCGATGTACTCTTTCCATCCGTAAATGGCCAGGATTTGGCACAGCGGTTATCCGATAGTTGGATCATTCATTTCGGAGAAAAAAATGCCGTAGAGGCTGCTTTGTATGAGGCTCCTTACAATTATGCGTTAAGCCAAGTCAAGCCCGAACGTTTGAAGAGCAAGACACTGAAAAACAGGGAAATCTGGTGGCGCTTCGAGCGTGCGCGCCCAGAAATGTTCATGGCCTTCGGGGAGCGAGTTCGTTATATCGCTACAAGCATGGTAGCCAAGCATCGATTCTTCGTTTGGCTAAGCCGTTATGTAGTTCCAGAAAACGTGGTGATTGTCTTCGCCCGTTCCGATGACACCGCCTTCGGTATCCTGCATTCCCGGTTTCACGAACTTTGGGCATTGCGCCTCGGCACCAGCCTTGAAGACCGCCCCCGCTACACCCCGACCACCTGCTTCGAGACCTTCCCCTTCCCTGCCGGCCTGACGCCCAACATCCCGGCCAGCGCCTACGCCGATGATCCCCGCGCTCAGGCCATTGCCGACGCGGCTCGACGTCTCAACGAGTTGCGCGAGAACTGGCTGAATCCCCCGCAATGGGTGGATCGGGTTCCCGAAGTTGTGCCGGGTTATCCCGACCGCGTGATTCCAAAGCCCGAACACGCCGCTGAATTGAAGAAGCGCACGCTGACGAATCTTTACAACCAGCGCCCGGCTTGGCTGGATCATGCCCATCGCGCCCTCGATGAAGCAGTCGCCGCCGCTTACGGCTGGCCCGCCGACTTAAGCGAGGACGAGGTATTACGTCGGCTGCTAGCCTTGAATCGGGAACGAGCAGGGAATTTTCAGGTCATTCCGCCGTAAGCGTTCACCCCCTCCCCCCAACCCCCTCCCACGTAGGGGAGGGGGAGTTCAGCAACTCACTGTTTCACAAGGCTCCCTCCCCCCTTGCGGGGGAGGGCTGGGGAGAGGGGTGTGAACGGTTACATTCCCGCCTATTCCTTGATGGCTTCAACGGCGATATCAATACGCACCTCGTCGCTCACGTTCGGCGCGTATTTGCCGGCGTTGAACTCGGAGCGTTTGACCACCGTATAGGCGTTGGCGCCAATCGCGTCCTTTTTGAACATCGGATGCGGCATGGCCTGGAATGAGGTCACGGTCAGCGTCACCGGCTTCGTCACGCCCTTCAAGGTCAGGTTGCCTTCGACCTTCACCGGCTTGTCGCCCTCAAAGACCACTTTGGTTGATTTGAACGTGGCGGTCGGGTACTTCGCGGTATCGAGAAAATCCTCGCCTTGGATGTGCTCGTCGAAGGTCCCATAGCCCGTATCCACTGACTTGGTGTCAATCACGATATCAACCGCACCCGTCTTGGCTTCCTTGTCCAGGATGATGTTGCCGGTCGTCTTGTTGAAACGGCTCAACTGCGTCGAATAACCGAAGTGGCTATACGAGAACCGGGGGAACGTGTGGGTCCCATCCAGCACATAGGTTTCCGGCGCCGCCAGGGCAGGCGTGGTGGCAGCGGTCGTCACGGCAGCCAGCGCGAGAGCGGCGGAGAGGACGGTCAGTTTTTTCATGGCAATACTCCGATGAGGGTTGGAAAGGTTATTCGCCAGCATTGGCGGTGATGCGGAACTGAATCTGAACGTCATTGGCGACCACGTCGAACTTCGCCCACGGCCCCTCGCCGATGGCGAAATCCCCGCGACGGAGGGTAAATCGGCCCTCGAACACGCCGGCCTTGCCCTGCGCGGTGAAAGTCGCCGGAACGACGACGTCCTGGGTCTTGCCCTTGATCGTCAGTTGACCGGCGGCTTCATAGCGGTGGTCGCCCAGCGCCTTGACGCTGCGGGTCTCAAAACGCGCCGTCGGGAACGCCGGGGTGTTGAACCAAACCTTGCCGGCCACTTCCTGATCGCTCTCAGCGGATCCGGTATCAATGCTCGCCAGGTCAACATCCACGGTGGCGTTGGCCGCTTCCGGGCGCTCCGGATCGAAACTCAATTGTGCAGTGAAGCGATTAAATTTCCCGTCCATGGTCACGCCCATCTGCTGGTAAGCGAAGGTGATGGCGCTCTGGTCGGCTTGCACCTGGCGGTATTCGGCGGCATGGCTGCTCCAGGGCAGGGCCGCGGCCAGCGTCAGGGCAAGGATCATCGGTTTCAGAGTCGGTTTCATGGTCATGGTTCCAGGTTCCGGGCGGGCAACATGCGCGTCAGCACGTCGTCCCGGTCAATAAAATGGTGCTTCAGGGCGGCGCCGATGTGACCGATCAGCACCACGACAAAGAACAGGTTGAGGCTCAGGTGAACGGTCTGCAGCAGATCGCCCAGTTCCCGATTCTTATCCAGCAGGTCGGGAATGGGCAGCACGCCGAACCAGACGGTCTGGAACCCCTTGGCCGAACTCATCAGCCAGCCTGATAGCGGAATGGCGATCATCAGCGCATACAGCAGAACGTGGCCGGCATGGGCGGCGAGCTGCATCACCCTGGGCATGTGCTCGGGTAGCGGAGGCGGACGATGGGTCACACGCCAGGCCAGGCGCACCAGCACCAACAAAAACACCGTCACGCCCGCCCATTTGTGCCAGGCGTAAAGTTGCAATTTCTGGGGCGACAGTGGCAGGTCCTGCATGTAAAAGCCCAGCGCCAGCAGCCCGAACAGCAGCAGGGCGATTAGCCAGTGCAATGCTTTTGCAACCGGGGTGTAGTGCGTCGTCACGGTCAACCTCCTTCGTTCGGTAGAAAGGCGTAGGCATCCATGGCGAGTACGTAATCGGTGATGCCGGCATGGAAGCGTTCGATCCGGGCCGAGTCGCCAGCGGCGCCGAACGCTGCCCAAAATTAGATGGCCACAGTTTAGCCTTACCGACTGGCGTGAAATAGCCGACAATTGGCAAATCATTATTGCTGAATGAGCAACAATGGACCGACTGGAGACAAGGGCGTCCCTCAGAGGCTATCCAAAAACTGAATATTATTAAATCAATGGGTTATGTGTAGGAGCGGCCTTGGCCGCGATTGCTGACCCTCCTATCGCGGCCAAGGCCGCTCCTACAATCAACATGTTAGCTTTAGACAGCTTCTCAGATCAGCCTGGTGACGAGGGCGCCGCCGACCAGCAGCATCTGTCCGACAAGCTGCGGGGGATAGGGAAAGAAAACAAAGTGAACACCGGCGGGCCGCGCATCCAGCAACCCGCCGGGTTGGAATCAGCCTTTCGGCAGCAGAAACGCGATCAGGGTGGCCGCGAAGATGGCGCTGGTGATGACGCCGCTGATGTTGGCGCCCAGCGCGTGCGGCAGAACGATGACGCCCGGTCCCACCGATTTTTGTGCGACCTTGGCGGTGGTTGGTACGCAGCTCACCCCGGCGATGCCGATCACCGGGTTGTACTTCTTGCCTGACCAGTAGTAGAGCACGTAGCCGCCGATGATCCCGCCGATGCCGGAAATCAGCAGCGACAGAATGCCCAGCACCAGCAGTTTCAGCACCACCGGGTTCAGGATCGTCCCGGCTTCGCACAGCACGCCCAGCAGCAGCCCCAGGAAGAAGGTCGAGCCATACAGCACGGTGTTGGAGAACAGCTCGTAGAAGTTTGGCAGGTCGCTTTCGCGGATGACCACGCCCAGGAACAGCGACAGCAGCAGCGGCGAGGCCACCGGGAACAGCAGGCTAAGCAGCACGCAGGCGATTACCGCGAACACCAGCTTCTCGTTGGAAGTGATGGTCCGGCTCTTCTCCATCGGCATCGGCAGGGCGCGCAGCTTTTCGGGAATCATCAGCTTGATGAGATACGGAAAGCCGCCATAGGCCAGTCCCAGGTACAGATAGGCCACCACCGTGATCGGTACGAACAGGTCCTTGGCCAGCATCAGCGAGGTGAACAGCACCATCGGCCCATCGGCGCCGCCGATGGTTGCCACTGCCGCCGCCTGTCCCGGATTCAACTCCATGGCGACCGCCAGCGGGAATACCACGACCGTACCCAGTTCCGCGAACAGGGCGATGATCATGCTTTGAAACGGCCGCGCCATCACGAAGCCCACATCCAGTAGAGTGCCGATGCCCATGAACACGAAGCAGGCGATCAGGCCGTTACTGAACATGAAGGTGTAGATCGGCTGCAACCAGTTGATTTGCAGAATGTTCATCAGGGCGTTGGTGTCCAGGGCCAGCGGCGCGATGAACAAGGTGCCCGGCAACTGCTGCGTCTGACCGGCGGCCATCGCCATCCCGGTGGCCGGATCGTAGGACGAGAAGAACATCACCCCGGCGTTGACCGTGGCCATGCCCAGGCCCATCGGGATCATCAGCAGCGCTTCCAGGACGCCCTTGCGCCCCAGGTAGAACAGCAGCAATCCCAGCGCCATCAGAAAGATCCGGCCGAAGGCCATTTTGGGGTCAGTGGCGAACCCGCCTACCAGGGTATTGATCCCCTGGAATAAATCGAGGAAGTTCAGAGATTCCATAATGGAACGCTCCTGGCGCTCAGCCGATGGTCAGCAGCACCTGCCCGGCGTCCACCGGATCGCCCGGTTTGACCGCGATGCTGACGACTTTGCCGCCCCGGCGGGCGACGACGTGCGTGACCATCTTCATGGCTTCCAGCGAGACCAGCTTGTCGCCCTCGTTGATGGCCTGACCGACGCTGACGTGAACCGTTTGCACCACGCCGCCCAGCGGCGCCACTTCGTCGCCCGGCCCGGCTACTCCAGGGGAACTGGCGGCCGGTGCGGGCGTGGTGGCGGCTGGAGCCGCCGCGACGACTGAGGGCGGTGCTGCGGCCGCCGCTGTATCCTGATAAAAACCTTGGGCGCTATCGGTCGTAATGTCCTCGACCGTAACGACATACTGCTTGCCCTCGACGGTGATGCGGAATTTCTTCTCCATGGGGTTGTTCTCTTGCAAAAGGTGGAATGGAAAGGGGTTCAAATGCTCAGTGCGATGCGCGCGGCGCGTGCGAGGTGTGATGGACCGTGCGCGCTTCCGCTGTCCAGCCGAAGCCGCGGCCGGCCGTTTCGATGTGGACGATCCGGTGCGCGCCCATCATCGCGGCCACCGCGGCGGTGATGACGGCCAGATGTTCCTGAGGGACGCCGGCGATGACGGGCGGCGCGGCAGGCTTGGCCGGGGCTTTGGTTTCCTCCTGCCTGGCCTGGCGCGACAAGACCCAGACGATGCCGCGAATGACCACTGCGACCAGCATCGAGATGACGATCACGATGCCGTAGATCACGAACATGTCGCCGATGGCGTCCATCGTGGTGTAAGAGGGGGTGTTCATCGGTGAATTCCCGTAGGGTTGAATTCGGTGAACGGATCAGAGCGGGATATCGCCGTGCTTCTTGGCCGGGCGCAGTTCGCGCTTGGTCAGCAGCTTGCGCAGCGCCAGCGCAATGGTGGCGCGGGTATCGGCCGGCTCGATCACGTCGGTAATATAGCCGCGCGAAGCCGACATATACGGCGAGGCGAACTTGGCCCGGTATTCCTCCACCAGTTCCTTGGCCTTGGCCTTGCGGTCCTCCGCGCCCTTGAGTTCGCTGCGATAGAGGATGTTGACTGCGCCTTCCGCCCCCATCACCGCGATTTCGGCGGTCGGCCAGGCAAACACCATATCCGCTCCCATCTCCTGGGCGCACATCGCCAGATAGGAGCCGCCGTAAGCCTTGCGCAGGATGATGGTGATCTTGGGCACCGTCGCCGAGGCGTAGGTGTAGAGCATCTTGGCGCCATGACGGATGATGCCGCCGCGCTCCTGCTCGATGCCGGGCAGGAAGCCGGGCACGTCCACCAGCGTCACCAGCGGGATGTTGAACGCATTGCAGAAGCGGATGAAGCGCGCGCCCTTGTCGGAGGCATCAATGTCCATCGCGCCGGCCTTGACCAGCGACTGATTGGCGAGCACGCCGACCACGATGCCCTGAATGCGGGCGAAACCGACCACGATGTTACCCGCCCAGCCGGCGTGGACTTCCAGGAACTGACCGTTGTCCACCAGCCGCTGGATGACCAGCTTGACATCCATCGGCTCGGCGGAGGTTTCGGGAATCAGGGCGTTGAT
>ERZ795055.3303-NODE-3303-length-11858-cov-3.998475_pt1 | contig 11858 bp, 10 predicted proteins | sample MGYA00375139_ERZ795055 | MGnify/ENA primary metagenome ERZ795055 (study PRJEB30184, sample SAMN05720283) | anaerobic digester metagenome | isolation source: active sludge of municipal wastewater-treating anaerobic digesters | place: USA | collected 2015-01-23 ...
ACGTATCGTTTTTCAGCGATCTGATAGACATATTGTGGCAACAGGTCATATTCATCCTCGATATCACCCATGATCGCTTCAATGGCGTCTTCCAGGGTCACCAGGCCGGAGACGTTCCCCCGTTCATCCCGGACAATCGCGATATGCTGATAGCTCCTTCGAAGCCTGCCAAGGAGGGCGGACATCGGTTCGTTCTCCCTGGTCTCCAGGATCGGCCGGCAGATGCCTTTGAGCGAGGCATCCTTTGGATTGGTCTGGAGTGCGCTTACGATGTCCTTGAAATTCACGTAGCCTGCGATCTCACCGGTTGCGGTATTTCGCAGCGGGAACCGCGTGTGATGGTGGATGTGGGCCTGGATCAGGGCGTCCATAAGAGACATATCCGTTGAGAAACATTTCATCTCTTCACTCTTGACCATCACATCTTTAACTTTGATGTCCGAAAGGCTGATCGTATGGGAAAGGATCATTTCCTGGTCCTTATTGATGATGTTCTTAAGCGCGGCGAGATGCGTCAAGACCGTGATGTCTTCGACCGGACCAGGTTCAATGGTCTTGCGTTTCCGATCTTCAAAAGGACGGTTCAAAAAATGGATGATGTTGATCAGCGGCGTGAAGGCGGCGATCAGAAATTTTAATGGTAAGGCGGTGAGCATGGCGATCGTTTTGTTATACCGGACCCCCAGTGTTTTGGGCAGGATCTCAGTCCATTGGATCATCGCCAGGGAAAAAACAACCGCGAATACGAAGATCCAACGGACACCGAAGATCTTTTCAAATTGCGCGCCTGAGAGTGAGGCTCCCATGGTATGGGAAAGTGTGTTGATGATCAAAATGACCGCGATAGGCCGCTCGATGTGTTTTTTGAAATTCTCCCAGGTCCGGGCCGCGGAAGGCTTTTTTTCCGCGATCCGTCCGATGTCGGCCAGGGACAGGCTCAACAGTGCCGATTCCAAAAGGGAGCAAAAAAATGAGATCCCCATGGTGATCACGATCGTAAGCACTAACACCGTCATACGCAGTTCTCCTTATTGTGTTGTAAATTTATCGGGTATTATAACGGATTTATATGGCCAGCACAATTGCGCAGATGCGCGCCGTGGCGGCCTGCGGGTCATGCCAGTTTATCCTTCGGCTGAGAAATGCGCTCTTGTTCTCCTGCCTTTGCCCATGGCTCCGGGGAGATCTGCTCAGGATCGAGCCAGGCGTTCTCGCGCAGCCTGTCGTGGTAGACAAAACACTGGGCACAGGGGATATCGGCGCGCGGGTCTTTTTTTCCGGTGAGCATCTCCCGGGCGTAATCGATCCGTTCATTGTTCAGGCACGTTGCGACCCCCTCTTCGAAAACATTGCCGTAGTCGCCCCAATAGTTATTGCAGCAGCCCAGCATTTTACCGTCATAGTTGATCTGCGGGTGATTCCATAATTGGGAACAGACCCGGTCGCTGAGATAGCTTGCTTTATATGTTTGGGCATACTCCTCCCTGCTGCAGGCCCCCAGACCGGATTTTATTCGAATCAGCTCTTTGTTCTTGATCGGGGAGAATTGGTCATCAGAGGCCAACTTGACCTGAAAGGTCATGCCGAGATCCGCCGCCATCCGTTCAGCGTCTTCGATCTGATGTTCATTGTGCCCAAACGCGATCAATTGCCAAGTCAGCCGCGGGAATTCAGAGCGATAGAATTTTTTATGCTCGTTGATCCGCTTAATGTTTGAAATGACACGGTTCAGATCTCCCCGGCGCCGGTAGATCTGATAGGTTTCCTGGGTGGTTCCGTCTATGGAACAGGTGATGCTGTGAAATTTGTATTTTACCAGGGCCTCCAGGATTTTCGGGGATACGGTATTCAAGTTGGCTCCATTGTAGGCTGTCAGCTGCACATTTTTTTGATGGGCGTAACGGATGATATCAAGCAGTTCGTTGTTCAAGAAGAGCTCCCCCCAGTTGGAGAGCTCAATGCCGCGGATAGATGGATTTTTATCAATAAATTTTTTGAAATGAGAAAATTTTAAAAATCCCTGGCCGATCAGGCGCCCCACGTCCCCTTTTGCTGTGGGACATAATGGGCAGTCAAGCTGACAGACCGTGGACGCCTCGATCCGGACATATGACGGTCGGATGCGTGGGGACGGTTTATGCTTCCCTGGAATGAAAAGTCGCCATATGGAATTCATGTTTACGATCAGAAGAGCTCCTTAGATCAAAAGGCGCGGAATTTAAAAACAGCGCTTCCCCTCTTTTTTAAGACAGGTCGAATCGCATTGGTAACAGATCTCGTTTTTGAGGAATCCCCCGTCAAAGAATTCTTTGATGTTGGTAAGCGTTGTTGTGGCAATGTTGCTTATGGCTTCTTTGGTGAAGAACCCCTGATGCGACGTGATCAGGACATTGGGAAACGTCAGGAGCCTCGCCAGGACATCGTCACTGATCATCTCGGATGAGAGGTCCTCAAAAAAGTATTCGCTCTCCTCCTCATAGACATCGAGGCCCGCAGCCCCGATCTGTTTATCTTTCAGGCCCTGGATCAGGCTTCCGGTCTCAATGATCTTCCCGCGGCTGGTATTGATCAGGATCACGCCTTTTTTCATCTGCCGGATGCTTTCAGCGTTGATCAAATGATGGGTTTCTTTTGATAACGGGCAATGGAGCGAAATGACATCCGATCTTTGGTAAAGTTCGCTCAGAGCCACGTACTGGATATTTTTTTCTTTGGCATAGTCAAGGTCCGGGAATTTATCATAGGCCAGGACGTTCATTCCAAAGCCCAATGCGATATCGATGAGGCAGCGGCCGATCTTGCCTGTTCCTACGATGCCGATGGTCTTTTGATACATATCGAAGCCCATAAATCCGTTGATGGAAAAGTTGCCGTCCCGGGTCCTGTAATACGCCTTGTGCGTTTTGCGGTTCAAGGTCAAGATGAGAGCGGCGGCGTGCTCCGCTACGGCATGCGGAGAGTATGCCGGCACGCGCACAACGTGGATGTTGCCGTAAGCGGCCTTGAGGTCTACGTTGTTATAACCGGCGCTGCGCAGGGCGATGAGCGTCACGTGGCATTCCTTGAGAATACGGATCGTTTCGGAATCGACAGTGTCGTTTACAAAGGCGCAAATGACGGGGTATCCTGCGCTTAAACTGGCGGTGTTGGCGTTCAAGTGCGCAGGGCAATATTTTATATCGAATCCGAAGTTTGAATTCGCCTCGTCAAAGGCCTGCTGGTCGTAGGGTTTCGTGTCATAAAAAAATATTTTTGAAACGGTCATGGGTATCTCCTTCTTTTTAGTTCCAGACGCCGGAGATCACGGCCTGGCATTTTGTGCAGCGCCCCTGATGCAGCGAGATAGGGCCTGTCTTGTATCCTGAACGACGGATGAGCGGTTTACTGCAGCCCGGGCAGAACGTGTCGCTGCCTTCTGCGACATTTCCCAAATAAACATATTTCAGGCCCGCCTTTTTTCCGATCGCCAAGGTCCGCTCTAAGCTTGAAAGCGGGGTTGGCTCAGATCTGCTGTATCGGTAATCCGGATGAAATCTTGAAATATGCCAGGGCATCTCTGTATCAAGTTCGGCAATAAACCCGGCGATCGTGTGCAATTCTTCATCAGAATCGTTTTCTCCGGGGATGATCAGAGTCGTGATCTCGGTCCATATGCCCATTTTTTTCATCCTGCGGATCGTCTCGAGGACCGGCTGAAGACTCGCCCTGCAGGATGTGCGATAGGTCAGCTCGTTAAAACTTTTCAAGTCAACATTGGCGGCATCCAAAAAGGGTCCGATAAGATCAAGAGCGGAAGCGCTCATATAGCCGTTGGTGACAAAGATGTTCGAAAGTCCCGCCGCATGGGCCAATTTTGCGGTCTCAAAGGCATATTCAAAAAATACCGTCGGTTCAGTATACGTATAGGAAATACTGCCGCAGCCGCGGTCAAGGGCCAGTTCAACGACCAGCCTGGGAGCGAGTTCTTTTGTGATGGGCAGGGCCGTATAGGCGCCGGCGATCTGTGAGATCTGCCAGTTCTGACAGAAGCCGCATTTAAAATTGCAGCCCATGGTCGCGATCGAAAAGGTTGAGGTGCCGGGCCGAAAGTGGTAGAGCGGTTTTTTTTCGACCGGGTCCACATGAGCGGCGACGCATTCCGCGAAGACCAGGCTGTAAAGCGTCCCGTCAATGTTCTGCCGCACGCCGCAGATCCCGTAGTTCGAAGGCTGTATCCTGCATTCATGGGCGCACACCTTACAATGGACCATCCCGCGATCAAGTTTTTCATACAGCATGGCTTCGATCTCCATGGGTCATCCTCGGACTAAATAAGAAGCGTCTAGCCTTCCACGTTGATCGCGCTCACAGGGCAGTCCCCGGCCGCTTGTTTGCAAGTCTCTTCGGCGCCTGATGGCACAGGATTGCAGAAGGCGACAGCCTTGTCGTCTTTCATTTTGAAGACTTCAGGGCATGTTTGGACGCAGAGCTCGCATCCGATGCATGTGTTTTGGTCAACAGAGGCGTTCATACAAAATCCTTTCTTTAAGATTCTAATTATAATACATAAGGCCCTATTTTTTGTCGTTTTTTTAAAAGCAAAATTTCAAGCAGTGTTTTTCCATCAAAAACTGCTAGGCCATATTTTGGATAGGACGTATAATGAGTCGCCTGCCAACCGCATCAGGCATGAAACATAAATTATGCAGAAACATATCATTTTAATTCGCCCGTCCTATTCCAAAGAGATCTATAAGGTCTATGGCAAACTTCCCCGCAACCGGGAAGTGCGTCCGCCCTTGGGATTATTGTATATCGCAGGGGCCTTGGAGCAGGCTGGGCATACGGTCCGGATCCTGGACGCGGAGCCGCCGCTGCTCACAACGGAGCAGGTCCTGGAGCATCTTCAAAGGATGAACACCGAACATCCGATCGATCATGTGGGGATCACCGCAACGACCCCGGAATTCTTTGAACTCATGGCGATCGCCAGGGGGATCAAAGCGCGGCTTCCTCACATCAAGATCATTGCCGGGGGCGCGCATGTTTCCGCCCTGCCTGAGGAATCTTTAAAGCTCTGTCCGGAGATCGATTATCTTATTTGCAATGAGGGCGAAGAACTTATTGTGGACGCTGTTGAGCGATCTCCGAGTCATCGGGTCCTCCGCGGCCCGCTTCTCACGGACTTAGACCGGGTGAAGCCGGCCAGGCATCTTTTGGATTATGATCAGTATAAATTTCCTGTTCCGGGACGGGGCATGCTGAAGATGGATGTGATCGAGAGCTCCCGCGGCTGCCCCGGCGGCTGCAGATTTTGCGCAAAGCGCAAGGTCCCCTACCGCTGCCGTGATCCGTTGAAGGTCGTTGATGAGATCGAGAGTTCTTATAAAAATTACGGGACCGAGTTTTTTCTTTTTTTCGATGACACCTTCACGGTTAGCAAAAAGTTTGTGCTGTCTGTTTGTGATGAGATCATCAGCCGCGGTTTGAATAAAAAGATCACATTTTATGTCAACACCCGCGCCAACACGATCGACCGGGAAATGCTTCTGTGGATGAAACAGGCCGGAATGACCGAGATCTCCATGGGCGTGGAGACCGGCCATGAACAGTTCCTGAAGGATTGTGAAAAAGGAACGACTCAGGAACAATACCGGACGGTTTACCGTTGGATGCGTGAACTGGGGCTTCAGACCCGGGGGTCTTTTATCGTGGGATTTCCGTGGGAGACGCGCGAGACGGTCCGGGAGACGATCGATTTCGCCCGCAGCCTTGATCTGATGCGGGCGTCTTGCAACATCATGACCCCTTATCCGGGGACGGAGATCTTCAAACAGGCTCTGCGTAAAGACGGTATTGAATTCGTGACCGACCTTGACTGGGGTCGTTTTAAACGCTGGGCCGGCAGCTGTATCCGCACGCCGTCTCTTTCCGCCTCTGAGATCGAAGAATCACAACGGTTGTTTTTGACCCTGTTCTACACCCAGCCGAAGGTCCTTCTGTATCATTTTCTGCAGGTTCTGCGAGGGAATTTCGCGCTGTATTATTACCGGCCTGTGTTGTTCGCGATCAAGAACCGGATCGCGATGATTTTTCGCCGGGGACATCACGCCTAACGGGACCGGAATTCAGCGGATGTCTCTTAAGGGCCACAGCGTAGCCGCGGCGCATACTGAGCTCAGTAATGAAGTCAAACCATAAGAAGGCGATTTCTTTTAAGCGGTCCCCTTCAAATCTCGGTGAGCAAAGCACTTTGAACGCCCACCACAAGAATTTCACAAAATAAATGGACGCGTAATGGAGCGGGTTCGCGCATGTCAGCGCAACGGACTGCTGAAAGACGCGTAATTCTTCAAGATGCCTTCTGCCGATCCCGTAACGGGTGTATTGACGGATCATGGCGCTGACGGAAGTCCGGTGATGATGCTGAACGACATTATCAAGCTGGGTGATGATGCGGTAATGACCCTGTGTTCTGATCCGCTCTCCGAGTTCAAAATCCCCTCCGGATATCAGGTCGTCCCGAAAAGGCCCGACCGTTTTAAAAAGCTCGCTTCGATAAGCGGCATTGGCCGTGATCGGAAGCCATCCGAAAGGAAAAACGGACATTCCCTCCAGGCTTAAGACCTCACGTTTGATTTGATATTCCTCGGTCAATGTTTTTGCGGGCGCGGGGACGATCTTGCCGGCGACGGCCCCGGCTTGCGGATCCTGAAAGGCCTCATCAAAACGCTTGAGCCAGTCCGCTGGAACGACACAGTCGGCATCGGTAAAAACAAGGACCTCGCCCCTCGCCGCTCCGATCCCGGTGCTGCGGGCCAGGTAAGAGCTTTTGGACCGATGTTCCTGCAGGAGGCATATATTTTTAAATTGCCGGATGATCGAAAGGCTCCGGTCAGTTGAGCCGTTATCAACGCAAATGATCTCATATTGATCGGACGGGTAATCCAGTTTTATAACAGACTCCAGGCAGGATTGCAGGGTCTTTTCAGCGTTCAAGATCGGGATGATGACGGAAAATTTCATATTCCACAGAACTTTCGAAACTTTTTAAGCAGGGATTTTGTTTGAGCCTTGATCAATAGGCTGCGGAAATATTTTCCGCCTGACCGCAATTCGTATTCGATTTTATCGGAGCTTTTGAGTATGTATCGCTGAAAAAATTCTCTGTCGTTGCTACGGTAATGTTCCCAGACCATTTTAAAAAGCTCCTCTTCGTTCGCGCGGGAATCCGCTTGCAGGCAGTCCTTCCCTTTCCTCAGGCGCTGTTCTGTCAGGACCAGGGCCAGAAGAAGATATTGGGTCTGGCGGTGCAGATTTCTGGTCGTGAGCCTGTCCGGGCTTCGGCGCTGACGGTAAAGGAATTGATCAGCGACCGTGACCCGGCAATGTTCGGACATCCTCAGCCACAGGTCAAGGTCCTGCCCAAAAATAAATTGAGGCCGGTAGCCGCCGGCTTTTTCATAGAGATCCTTTCGAAACATCGTGGCCCCATGAGAGAAGCTTTCTCCCATGAGGAAGCGCCTTCGCAGGGAGCCATGGTCCTGGGGGAGTTCCCATTTCCAGTAGGTCTTTCCATGGCTGGTCATGAATTCCACAAAACTTCCGGCCACCCCGATCTGAGGATCTTTCGCAAGGATGCCGTGCAGGACTTCAATTCGCATGGGATGTGAAAGATCGTCGGCATCGATCCGGACGATATACGGGCTTCGGCTGTGCGCGATCCCCTCGATCAGTGAACGCGTCAGGCCTTCATTGTGCGAATGATGAAAAACGCGCATCCGTTCATCAGAAAAAGACGCGATCACACGGCCCGTGCGGTCCGTTGAAGCGTCATTCATGATAATGAACTCAAAATCGCGAAAGGTCTGGCCCAGGACCGACCGGATAGCCTGCCCGACGTATTTTTGGCAGTTATGGACGGACATGACGACCGAAACGCAAGGGTCATTCATGGGCCGCCCCCTTTTCCTTTAGAAGCTCCGGCGCATAACGCGAGATGATCGAGCCAGCACGCTTTAACCAGCTGTGTTCCTTAGCCATTTCGTAAGCGTTTTCCGTGACGGTCTTGTTCATCTCCGGCAGATCGATCGCCCGCTCAATGGCGGTTTTGAATGAGTTGAGGTCATCGGCCTTAAAAAGGAAAGCGGTCTTGTCCGGTTTTAGGAATTCACGGAATTGCTCGATGTCAGAGGCGATGATGGGACGTTTAGCCGCGCAATATTCAAAGATCTTGAGCGGCGTCCGGTTCGAGATCGGAGTTGATGAAAGGTTCGGCAAAAGAAAAAGGTCCGCCGCGGCCAGGTATTGGGCGATCTCGGCATGCGGAATAAATCCCAGCACATGGACATTAGGCAATTCCTCAGCGGCGTATTTCCGATATTTGCGGACATCTTCATCGGCGCCCCCCATGAGAATAAATTGCACATCCGGAAGAAGCTGCGCGCATTCCATGATCAGATCGGCCCCTTTGAACGGGAACAGATGCCCGCTGTAAAGAGCAATGGTGTTAGGGACCGGAAGGCCCAGGCGCCGCCGCAGGATGGTCTTCTCCTCCTTCACATCGAAGAATTCCAAGTTCACGCCATTGGTCTCAACGAGCAGTTTTTCGGGTTGAACGCCCTCGTTGAAGTATTGATCGCGGACCGTTTTGGAATTCAGAACGAAACCTAAGAATTTCGGGTGGTCCTTGAGCAGGGCCTGATCGCCAAAGCCTTCTTCAATGCCCGCGTGGCATTCCAGGATCGTGCGCATTCCAAGTCCGCAGGTCATCCGGGCGATCGCGGAGTGGCGGGTATAAACCACGGCTTGCCGATGAAGCCTGGCGTAGAGGACCGAGAGTTTCATAAAAGCCGGGTAGCGGGTCTTCCAGCCGCCCTCTTCGCTCCAGCGTGCCGTTAACGGAAGCCTTACGATGGGGAACGGATGCCGGATGCCGTAATAATCAAAAATATACTGGCTGGAATGCGTGATATCCTGGATACGGCCCCTGGTGAGCAGGCAAAAATTCTTTACGGTCTGTCCAAAAGCTTCAGCGGTCAGCATCATTTGGATCGAATGGGTCCATTTGCAGGGAATGTTGCCCTGGGAGATATAGATAAGTTTGTTGGAATTTGGCATAGTTTATTTTTTTAAAATTAAATAATATCCGGATGGCATACAGACGCCATCGGTATATGTTTTTAGATTATCCCCATACTCCAGATGAATGATATTTTCAAACTTCAGGAATATAAAGATCAGGGACCGTAAAAAGAACGTCCAAAACCGCTGAGCAGAGCGGAACTCACATTGCAGCAAGACCCGTTGCAACAGGATCGCAATGGTCGAAAATGCGTTTGATTCCTCCTGAATCGTGCAGGAGGAAAAGCGTTTTGTCAATAAGCGCAGCCCATATTTTGTGAAGCGGAAATAATCGTCGGGGGCATCATGGATCGGGAAGGTGAAGCGCGTTGTGAGGATGAGGGTCCCTCCCGGCTGAAGAACACGGAAGATCTCATCAATGACCTTTTGTGGATCCTGGCAGTGTTCCAGGACTTCTGTGCAAAGGATCGTCGAAAATGAACAGGTCTTGAACGGAAGGGCTTGAGCGTCCGCTAAGACGGATATGCCCGGATATTTTTTAAGATTGAGGCGTATGCTGTTAGGGAAAAAGTTTCCATAATCTTCTGTTTTGGCGCCGATCTCGAGGACCAGATCGTTGGTTGAGTAGTCCTTGATAAACTCATTGATGCGTAGGCGGGAGATCTTGCTCGTTTTTATTTTATCGTTCATAGGTCACCCCAGTGACGAAGCCAATTTTCAAAGACGAAAAGGACCCATCGTTTTTGATCCTGCGCATCATGGGGATGCGCCAGGATCTTCTGGAGCGCGACAGGATCCAGGATCCCAAGGCGGACCGCCTCACCGTTTAAGATTTGATCGGCCGCATTTTTTAGATACGACCAGTGCGACATGGGAGCACCGAAACCCCGCTTGGGGCGGTTGATGAATTCTGGCTTAAATTGTCTCGAAAGAAACTGGCGGATCAGGGGCTTGCCGGTCGCGTCATGCGGAAAATCATTCGTTTTCAAAGAAAAAACAGCCTCGACCAGCCGGTGGTCTAAGAACGGCACGCGGACCTCCAGCGAGTTGGCCATACTGGCCAGGTCTGTCTTGACCAGCATGTCATTGGGTAAAAATGTGTGGAGGTCCACATATTGAAGGTTGCGGGCGTGTTGAAAGCGGTTCTGTGAGAACTTTGTAAGGATCCGGCTCCGGCCTTTGAGATAGTCTTTATGGATCGGCGGAGCGAGGAATTTCACGATCTCTTCGTTCGAGAAACCGTTTTTAAGAAGTGACGAATAGCTGTGTTCAAAATCGTGGAATGGATTGATCAGTCCAAGGCGACGGTAGAAAAAATTCAGCCGCGCCGCAAGGCTTTGAGATTTTGCCAGCCACTGATCATACCACCGATAGCCGCAAAAAACCTCATCCCCTCCCTCTCCGGAAAGGGCGACCTTCACATAACGCCGCGCCAGGCGGCTCAATCGGTATGTCGGGACGCAGGAATTGTCCGCAAGCGGTTGATCAAAGACCTGGTTCATACGCAGGATATCGTCGTGATCAAGGTCCGTGATGGTTTCTGAAAAATTTTGGGTTTGAAGCGTGCGGGAAGTCTGGAGAGCGTGTTTGAGCTCGCTGAATTCTTCCGGTTGAAAATCAATGCAAAAGGTCTTGATCCCGGGCTGCCGGGCGGCGGCCAGCGAGCTGATGGCGGTTGAGTCCATCCCTCCGCTTAAGAAAATTCCGACTTCCACGTCCGAGGCTGACAGGCGGTCCGTTACCGATGAGTCTAAAAGTTGGTAGATTTCATCCAGGTTTGAGGGGGGCCGTCCGGTCAGGCGTTCTTGAAGGGAATAATAACGGGTGATCCTGAGCTTTTTATTTTTCAGGTCCATCGTCAGGCAATGCCCCGGTTCGAGCGCGCGGATGTCGGACCAGATCGTCCTGGGTGCCGGGATGTAGCGGTAGTGGAAATATTCCCCGATCGAAACATGGTCCAGGGAGCGTTTGAAAAACGGGAAACGCACAAGGCCTTTGATCTCTGAAGAGAATGCAAAGACGGCCGGTTCCTTGTAAAGGTAATAGAATGGTTTGATCCCGAACCGGTCCCGCGCGGCGAAGACGCGCTCGTTGCGCTGGTCATAGATGGCAAAGGCGAACATCCCGATGAATCGATCAAGGCATTGTGGGCCAAATTCCTCGTAGGCGTGCAGGATCACTTCGGTGTCGGTCTGGGATCGAAAGCGGTGGCCGGATGCGATCAATTGCGTGCGCAAAGAACGATAGTTGTAGAGTTCTCCGTTATAGGTGATCCAAAGGCGTCCATCCTCATTGCACATTGGCTGCCGGCCGTTCTCGGAAAGGTCGATGATCGAAAGGCGCCGGTGAGCGAACGCGACGTGCCTGGTTTCAGAAAAGAACGATCCCGCGCCATCCGGACCGCGGTGCTGTATAGCGATGCTCATCCTTTCAAGATCATCATCTGATGCAGGTTTGCCGTCCAGTTGACAGATTCCAACAATGCCACACATATCAACTTCCTTATTATTTTTTTGCAAGCCGCCACTCGCTGGGGCAGGCTACGATACCGCGCAAGGGAACCGTTCCAGCCACCTTGAATTGGGCATATTTCAGGCGGTAGTTCACCATGTTCTCCCCGGTAGAACTTTCATAAATTCCAAGGACGACCTTGTAAATACCGGGCACAAGGGCGGGAGATTTAAACGTGACCGTAAGTTCATAATGGCCGGGCCCAACCGTGCCGAATTGGAGGTTCCGCTGGAGATTGGTATGCCATATGATATTATCTGTTGTCTGTGTCCCGATCGAAGCGC
>ERZ795055.3308-NODE-3308-length-11841-cov-4.923808_pt1 | contig 11841 bp, 11 predicted proteins | sample MGYA00375139_ERZ795055 | MGnify/ENA primary metagenome ERZ795055 (study PRJEB30184, sample SAMN05720283) | anaerobic digester metagenome | isolation source: active sludge of municipal wastewater-treating anaerobic digesters | place: USA | collected 2015-01-23 ...
CAAGACATCCGCGCTGACGACCGTGGGCTTCAACACATTTCCGATCGCGAAAATGTCCCACAGCTCCTTGTTTTTGCTGACCATTCTCATGTTCATCGGCGCTTCGCCAGCAGGGACGGGAGGCGGCGTCAAATCCACAACGATCGTGGCGGTCTTCGCTCAGATGTTCAGCACCTTCCGCGGCAAAAGCAATGTCGTTTTTCTGGGGCAGCAGATCCCCAATTACCGCTTGAGGATGGCCGCGGCCAACTTCACATTTTATATCGTGCTCCTATCCGCCGGGATCTACGCCTTGAGCCTGACCGACGGCCATCCGCTCTTTGAAGTGATCTTTGAAGCGACGTCCGCCCTGGGGACCGTGGGCCTCAGCATGGGGATCACCGGAACCTTGACTGCTCCGGGAAAGATCGTTATTATCACGCTCATGATGCTGGGCCGCATCGGGCCGCTGTCGATCGGGGCCGCGCTTTTCCCAAAAAAGGACGATCATCAGGATGATATCGGGTGGATCGAGGATGTTGTGGTCTGAGGACTGCGCCAGGGCCGCGCTAAAAATCAAAAATAAAAAGGAATTTTAGAAATGAAACAATGGTATGAGTCCTTATTTGAAAATTACGCGCGGAAGTATGATAACGAGTGTTTTGTTCAGGGGACGATCGGGGAATGTGATTTTATTGAAGCTGAGATCGGCCATGACAGATCCCTCAAGATCCTCGACATCGGTTGCGGAACGGGCCGGCATTCGATCGAGCTGTCGAAAAGAGGGTATAAAGTGACCGGCGTTGATCTATCCGAATCACAGCTTGCCCGGGCAAAAGAAAAAGCCACTGAAACAGGGGTGGCGGTCGATTTTCAGAGGCATGACGCGCGGAGCCTTCCTTTTAACGGCGAATTCGATCTGGCGATCATGCTCTGCGAAGGCGGCTTTTCCTTGATGGAAACCGATGAGATGAATTTCGAGATCCTCAAAAGCGCGACCAGGGCCTTGAAAGATAAAGGTAAATTCATTTTCACAACGTTGAACGGGTTGTTCCCGCTGTTCCATTCAGTCAAAGAATTTTATGAGTCCAACGCCAAAGAAGGCAATTCCGCATGTAAAAATTGTTCTTTCGATCTGATGACGTTCCGCGATCACAACACCGTCGTGTTCGAAGATGACGCTGGAAATAAAAAGGAATTGAACTGCAACGAGCGCTACTATGTGCCGAGTGAGATCACGTGGCTTTTAAAGACGCTTGGATTTAAAAAGATCGAGATCTTCGGCTCAAAACTTGGCGCCTATTCGCGCAACGACAAACTGACGACCGAAGATTTTGAAATGCTCGTGATTGCGGAAAAATAACAAAAGAAACGGCCACTTCGAATCGAAAATATTTCGGAAGGCAAAGACCATGAAAAAACTCCCGATCCTCAGGATCGCGGTGCTTGTTGTATTCCTGGCTGGATGCACGACATCGCTCAATCGCTTTAAGCCGTTTTCCGGGTATGTCGGACAAGACGTCACGCTCAAGCGTTCCTGTGTTTTGGAGGAGTATATTGCAAATCATGAAGGGACGCTTTACAGTTTCTGGGAAAACGATCAGCCGACCGATCTGGTTTATGATGACCGGATGTGGACCAAGCCTGCGAAAACCGTTGTAAATGGTTATCAGCAGGGACAAAAACTGTACCCCGCTTCTGATTATCACAAGCGGATCTACTGTCTTCGCGAATCCGAGATCTGGGCAGGGGACAACCGCAAAAATTACGGCGGGCCCTACCGCGTTCATCAGCTGCCCGCGGGGACAAAAATATTTATTGAGGAGGCGACCAACTTTAACGGGATCGATTCGATATCCAAGAGCGCTCAAGGCCGCATCACCATTCCCGGCACATTGAACGAAGTTCATTTCACGTATGGTTTTCACTACGGACCCAGCGCGCATGGAACCATGAGTGATTATATTGCCCGGGCGCCGTGGGAAGATGAATCTCTTCCGGAAGAATGGTTTGTCGGCTCGACCGGGAAGGAATACGGAAAAAAGGACCGCTTAAAACGATAGTGCAGCCGTGCGCGTTCTTGGACTCAGCGAACGCTTTCGGGGAAATAATAAGGACCTTCCATGAAACTCAATACGCTGGTATTTTCTCTAAGCTTTCTTGTGATCACCGCTGTTTCCTTCGCCCAAGAAATCGACGAGTCTCTTTTGCAGGGGTATGACACAGCTCTGGTGATCTACAACCGGGTTACCGGAGAGACAATTAACATTGATCCGGAGCGCAGCAGCCAACGCTTTGCGCCCTGTTCGACATTCAAAATTTACAATACCCTCATCGGGCTTGAACTGGAGTTCATAAGTGGGCCTGACAAACCGTGGTATACCTGGGATGGGGTGACGCGAGCTATAGAAGGATGGAATCAGGATTTAACGCTTCGTGAGGCGTTTCGGGTGTCGGCCGTGCCTGCATATCAGATCCTGGCGCGGCAGATCGGTGAAGACCGGATGAAGGACTTTATTGAAAAGATCGGGTATGGTTCACGGGACATTTCAGCCGGGATCGATACCTTCTGGCTTCCGAGGCCGGACAGCGTCCCGATCATGATCAGCGCGGATGAACAGGTCACTCTTTTAAATAGTCTTTTGGATGACAAGCTTCCGTTCTCGAAAAAGAATATCGCGACACTGCGCGATGTTATGAAGACAGAGACGACCGGCAAAGGAACGCTTTACGGCAAGACCGGATCCGGCACAGGGCCGGATGGAAAATGGAATTTAGGATGGTTTGTCGGGTTTCTGGAAACAGAAGGAACGACGTATGTCTTTGCCTGCAATATAACCGGCGGGGAAAATCCCTCGGGCAGGACCGCAAGAACAATCGTCGAAAATGTTTTACGGTCGCAAGGGCTTCTCTAAAGTTGAATTTCTTGAAAAATATATGGGAATGCAGATTGAAGGGGGAGGAACTGATGCATAAAACAGAATGGCAATGGGACGAGATGCGCCAAATCGGGACTGATTATTCTGATCTGAAAGAAGTTGAGCTGTATGACCAGCGCATGAAAAGTTTTCGTGATGTTGATCTTGAAAATCAGGAAATGCTATCCATGCTTCAATTACCAAAGGGATCGGCCGTTTTAGAAATCGGCTGTGGAACGGGCCGCTTTTCACGGGCCGCCGCTTCTTTTGGATTAAAGGTCAGCGCTGTGGATGTGTCAAAAATCATGCTGGAGTATGTCCAGAAAAAAATATCTGAAGAAAATTTATCCCCGATCATCCTGCAGCACGCGGGCTTCCTGACATCGGATTTTCCATCAGAGTCATTCGACGCTGTGGTTTCAGGCGCTGCGCTTCATCATCTGCCGGACACCTGGAAACTTGTCGCCTTGCAGAATATTTCAAGAGTTCTTAAAACCGGAGGTAAGTTTATTTTAAGGGATGTGGTCTTTAGCCTCAGGGAAGGCGAGTCCCCTGACCAGTGTTTTGAAAGATTTATTCATTCATTTAATGAGCAGGTCCGCCCCGGAGCTTTAGGGCATGTTAAGCAGGAGTTTAGCACCTATGATTGGATCATGGATGGTTTGCTCACCAGAGCCGGCTTCGCGATCAAATCAAAAAAATCTGTTTCATCAAATTTCGTTGTTTATCTTTGCCAAAAAGACGCCTGAAAAATATGTCAAACAAAGTTTATCTTAAAACCTTCGGATGGCGGTTGGCCTATTTATCGTAACACTATGTCTGAGCTTGCCGTTGCGATTGTGGGGGAGTGATTTGCGGTCATAAATGTCCACTTTTTCAAAATGTCCACTAAATAGTGGACATTTCCATCCAGTAGACATTTAATCTTGTCACAAAAAGTATATATTATTTCTGACAAAACAGCCTTCCCAAATTCTTTCTAACTATCTGTAATAAATCAGGTTGTGACATATTATTGACATGAGGGGGTTAGGCTTGCAACCCCAATTAAATTCCTTGCCAATAGCTCGACCCTATGGCCTACTTGACCCCAAAAGGGAGGCAGGCGTATGGCAAAAGTTATCGAGCAATCGGTTAAGAAAACCCGCTATATCAGCGTCCGGCTGGCTGGTGAGGAAGTTTATGTGGAAAACATCTCAACCGAGGGCGATCTCTTGAGTGCGGTCCCGGCCGGTAAGCTTCGCCTGCGGGAGATCCAGAAAGTCATGCCTCTGGGTGACTGGACCCTAAATATCGAAGAGCAGTGGAAAGACCGCACCGGCAAGACCCATTTCCGAATCGTGGATGCCACGACCGGCAAGATTCAAGAATCCGTCCTCTAATCCCGCCTTAAAACAAAACCCGCATCAGCGTAAAAAATCATTTCCTTTCAAAACTTAAAATGCTATAATGCCATAATTAAAGCCAATTGAAAGGATATGGCATGAATACCTTTAAGCAGGCCGCGATTACTATCCTCAAGAAGTTCAAGGAACCGCTTCATTATCGGGAGATCACCCGCAAGGCGTTAGAGGAAGGATTATTTGAGACGCAAGGCGCGACACCCGAAGCGACCATGAACGCTCAAATCGTTGTGGATATAAAGCGTTACGGGGATAAGTCAATATTCAAAAGAGTATCGCCTGCCACTTTTTCGATCAATCCGGATTATAAAGAACCTGTGCCAGTAAAATCGGCTCCGCTTCCCGCGCAGGGGGACACCTATTCCGTCGAGACGGGTTTTATCGGCAAAGGCGGAGAATTCCGTGTCTGCAGTGAGCTTCTGTTCAGGGGTTTTAATGCCAGCATCATGAGCGTGGATACCGGCATTGATATCGTGGCGATAAAGGATAACAAACGTTTTGAGATTCAGGTTAAAACCGCTAATCTCAATAGTTATAATACCTACGTTTTTGATGTGCGACGAACATCGTTTGAGCGGTTTAATTCAAGCAATATTTTTTACGTCTGTGTTTTGCGTGACGAGAGTAAAACCGATTTTGTGATATTCCCATATCTTGTCTTAGAGCAGAAACTGCACGAGAGGGCGATTCTTGAGATCAACAAGGGGAATTCATATCGTATGACCTTGAAGTTCGTCGCTGATAAGCTCTATCTCGGCAGGCGGGAACACGAGGTAACATATTTCCTCAATAACTGGAAAGTCATTAAATAGCGAGGTTAATACCATGCGAGTAACGAGAAACAATGAAAAAATGCACCGGACGACGCTGGATATTCCGGACGACCTTTATTTCTTTTTAAAGCAGGAGGCTCTTGAGCGTCAAAAGCAGGACAAGGAAGCCTCCATCGCGGCGATCATGCGCGAGTTGATTGAGGAATACAAGACGAAGCGCTCAAAGGCCAAAAAATAGATTTTGGAGGAGAAAGATGACACAGAGCTTGGTTCATAACAAACATTACTCGGATTTCTTGCGAGAAGTTAAAGAGCGGATTAGATCCGCTCAGTATGATGCTTTGAAAAATGTTAACAGCGTACTTATAAGCCTTTATTGGGATCTCGGGAAAAAGATTGTTGATAGGCAAGGGAGACATAATTGGGGAAAATCTGTGGTTGAAAACCTTGCGCAGGATTTACAGAAGGAATTCCCGGGAGTATCCGGATATTCAAAGGATAATCTCTGGAGAATGCGTAAATTTTATCTTCGCTATGAGAAAAGCACAAAACTTGCACCATTGGTGCAAGAAATTAGCTGGTCACATAATATTGTTGTTATGGAGAAGTGTAAGGATGACCTTGAGCGTGAATTTTATATTCGCATGACAAAACGCATGGGTTGGACAAAAGAGGTGCTTGTCCATCAGGTTGAAAATAAGACGTACGAAAAAACGATGGTTAACCAGACTAATTTTGGCAAAACCCTACCGGCCAAGATAGAAAAGCAGGCAAAACTGGCTGTTAAAGACGAGTATTCTTTTGGCTTTCTCGAATTAGGAGAGGAGCATAGCGAGTTGGAGCTTGAACGCGCGATTGTCGCTAAGGTTAATCGTTTCCTTATCGAAATGGGTGGCGCGTTTGCCTTCATGGGCAATCAGTACCGGCTTGAGATTGAGGGCAATGAATATTTTATCGACATACTGCTATATCATCGCAGATTACGCTGTCTGGTGGCTATAGAGCTTAAGATCGGCGAGTTTAAACCGGAGTATGTTGGCAAGATGCAATTTTATCTTGCCGCCTTGGATGCCGAGATGAAAGAAAAATATGAAAATCCATCCATAGGGATTATCGTTTGCAAGGAGAAGAAACGGACGATTGTGGAATACGCGCTAAAAGAAAGCAACAAGCCGATCGCGGTAGCGCAATATAAAATAACAACGAAATTGCCTAAAGAATTAAAGAAACAATTACCGTCACCGGAACAGATTCAGGAATTGGTAGATCAAATATGATTCAGCAGGTTATATGGAATACACGATTAAACATCAGAATCTCATAGCGAAATTTTTCAAAAAGGTCGGCATGCCTGAAGCGGCGCAGACTATCTTAACGTGCCCTGAATACGATCACGAGATTGCTTTGGCAATGCGCGATGCTTCCACGAGGACGAATATTCCGCTATCGACCCCTGCGCTTTTGGACGCTGTAAGGCGATATGAAACGCGTCATTGCCCCATATTTAAAGAATGCACCTTATCAAGTTGCGATGGGAGCGTTTGGTGCAGTATCTATAACATCGGTGGAAGCCATGGCCGTACCGGTCGGCAGTATCGGCATCTTGGAGAGCATTCAAATCTGGTGCCTGATCGGAAACGCCGGAAGATCATGCTTGAAATGTTGGAGTATAAGACAGGGCAAGCGTCCAAACCTGATAACAAGTCAGGTAAACGTGATAATAAACGCGATAATAAGCGCCCTTAGAAGTAATGTGTTTCTTGCACCATTGGTGCAAGAATTGGCTCAAAATCTGCAACCACTGGTTGCAGAAATAGTGAAGAACAGAGAAGAGAAGAATGGTGAAGGAAAGAAAAGCTACAGGCATAAAGACTTGGCCGGAGGATGACAGGCCGAGAGAGAAACTCCTCAAGAAGGGCGCGGGAGCTTTGAGTAATTCAGAGCTTCTAGCCATTCTGCTTCGCACTGGCTCCAAAGGCACAAGCGCCATCGACCTTTCCCGCAAGATCCTCGCAAAGTTCGGTTCATTCAGGAGTATGGCCCACACCGACGCCCGCGACTGGAAGGAATTCAAGGGTTTGGGCGGGGCCAAGATCGCCCATATTCAGGCCGCGCTTGAAATCGGGCGGCGCTATCGACAGGACGATGTGTCCACCGGGAAGCAGAAGATCGCCTCTGCCAAGGACGTTGTGGATATTGTTTTGCCCCAGCTCCGCGACCTTAAAACAGAGGTGTTCAAGGTTATTTATCTTGATAACAAGAACCGCATCATTGATATTTCAGACGCTTCGGTCGGTACTGTTGATCAGGCGTTCCCGATTGTCCGGGAGATCATTCATGCCGCATTACAGAAATTCGCCAAGTCGATTGTCTGCGTTCATAACCATCCATCTGGCGACACAACACCAAGCACACCTGATAAGGACTTCACAAAACAATTGTTCGAAGCTGGCAAGACCATGCAAGTAAGGCTACTGGATCACATAATAGTTGGCGGCAGTAATTATTATAGTTTTGAGGATTACATAGGGATTTTAAACAAATAAAATTTCAAGGAAGCACTATGGCGAAAGAAGCTAAAGCACGAATCAAGATCAATAAGTTACTAGAAGATTCCGGTTGGCGTTTTTTTGACGATCAGAATGGTAAAGCAAACATTCGGCTGGAGGTAAATACGCCAATCACGGAAATCGCCATTAATGAGCTGGGGGAGGACTTTGAAAAAGCCAGCAAAGGGTACGCTGATTATCTTTTGATGGATAAAAATTCTTTTCCTCTTTGTGTGCTTGAAGCTAAGAGTGAAAGCAAAAATCCTTTGGATGGTAAAGAGCAAGCTCGGCAGTATGCCAATTCTTTAAATGTTCGTTTTATTATTCTTTCAAATGGAAATCTTCATTACTTCTGGGACATAGAATCGGGCAATCCGTATGTTATAACAACATTCCCTACAGCGGCCTCTATAACGCATAAGAAATCTTTTAAGCCTAATCCCGACGCAATCGTTCGAGAACAGATTGATGAGGATTATATAGTTTTAACTCAAAACCAGAATTATTCAAAAGATCCACGGTGGGTCGATCCCAGCCAAAGAAAATCTTTTGTTGAAGATAACGGTCTTCGTTTTTTGAGAAAGTACCAGTTAAAGGCTATACATTCGATACAAGAAGCGGTTTCTCAAGGGAAAGACAGATTTTTATTTGAGATGGCTACTGGGACAGGAAAAACGCTTGTTTCGGCGGCCGTGATTAAGTTGTTTTTAAGAACAAGTAACGCAAAAAGGGTGTTGTTTTTGGTTGATCGCCTCGAGCTGGAAGATCAAGCATGGAAGAATTTTGTAGCCTACCTCAAGAAAGACTTTAAATGTGTCATTTTTAAAGAGAACAAGGATGATTGGACAAAAGCGGAGATTGTAGTTTCGACGGTTCAGTCATTGTTATTTAAAAATAAATACAAGGATTTATTTTGCCCAACAGACTTTGATCTTGTCATATCTGATGAGGCTCATAGGTCAATAGGTGGGAATAGCCGGGCAGTTTTCGAATATTTTACGGGCTATAAATTAGGATTAACGGCAACACCGAAAAACTATTTGCGAAACGTTGATGAGCAACAGCTGGCGCACCATGACCCAAGGGCGCTGGAAAGGCGCCAGCTCTTAGATACGTATACGACTTTCGGATGTAAAGATACCGATCCCACTTTTCGTTATACCCTTTTAGATGGAGTGAAAGACGGGTACTTAATCAATCCCATCGTGGTTGATGCAAGAACAGAAATTACAACCCAGTTGCTTTCTGAAGAAGGGTACGCTGTATTAATAGAGAACGAGGACGGGGAGTCTGAAAAGAAGATCTTTTTCGGAAAAGATTTCGAACGAAGGCTGTTTTCGGAAGAAACAAATTTGTCCCTGTGTAAGACATTCTTGGACAATGCTCTCAAGGATCCCCTTACAAATGAAATAGGAAAATCGATTTGTTTCTGTGTAAGCCAAAATCACGCTTCAAAGATTACGCAAATTTTAAATGAGCTTGCACATAAATATTTCCCCGAAAAATATAACTCTGATTTTGCGGTACAGGTTACATCAAATATCGATGGTTCTCAACAAATGGCCATCAATTTCGCCAATAACCGCCTTAGCGGTAATTCGAAATTCTTGGATGGGTATAATTCATCAAAGACGCGGGTGTGTGTAACGGTTGGAATGATGACCACAGGATATGATTGTCAAGATATCCTCAATTTGTGTTTAATGCGCCCTATTTTCTCGCCCACCGATTTTATTCAAATGAAAGGTCGAGGAACCCGAAAATACACGTTTTCTTATAAACAGCCAGATGGTATCGGGGGCATAGACGAAGTTCAAAAAGAAAAAGAGCGATTTAAGCTGTTTGATTTCTTTGCGAACTGTGAATATTTTGAAGAAAAATATCCCTATGACGAGGTTATTGCGTTACCGCCCACAACTCCCGGAACTACGGGGCCCGGGCCTTTTCCGCCACCCAATCCGAGAGAGTATGAAAACGTGAATCCTGATCCGCTTGTTGGGATCGATGAGACGCCCATAGGCTATGAAGGGATGCGAATTGACAGAAAGTTCTTCGAGAAGTTCGAGGAAATCGTAAGCCATGATGAGCACATTAAGAATAAGATTTATGAGGGAAAGTACGAAGAAGCCGAGGCGTATATCAAAGACAAAGTTTTTGATAAGCCCGAGGATTATTTCAATCTGGATAAACTGAGAAAATCTATCAAACTCGACCGCAGATTGAGCCTGAAAGAAATCCTTGAAAAGATTTTTGGCAAAATCAAAAAATTTAAGACTAAAGACGAGCTCCTTGAAGAAGAAGTTCAGAAATTTATTTCCATATATCACCCGGAGCCGGAGTTTGTATCAATTATCGGGCATTTCATGAAGGCATATATTTTGGATAAGGAAATCCAGCAGATAATGGAGACAGGTGAATTCAGTTCACTTGCCACGAATCCGCGTTTTAACATGCAAGATTTGCATGATTTAGACGGGTGGATGGATCCGGTTATTGAATACGTCAAAGATTACGTGCCATTAAACACGTTTATTTAAAAGAGGGGATTATCATGCTAGATGACATTACAAAAAGGCGAATAAATACTGCGCGAGACATTTTAGTCGGTAAATTGCCTGATCCTAAATCTCAAGTTGAGCAAATTACAATTGCCCTAATTTATAAGTTTATGGATGACATGGACAGGCAGGCAGAGCTATTGCCTCGCGGTAAGGCAAAATTCTTTACCGATAAATTTAAAGATTATTCGTGGCGTAACGTTTTTTCACCTCAAAAAAGCGGCTATGACATTGTAAATCTGTATGGCGAAGCAATACAGAATATGAATCAAAACCCCAATGTCCCGCAGTTATTTAGGGATATCTTTAAGAACGCGTATTTGCCATATCGGGACCCAGAAACGCTTAAAAGTTTTCTAAAAGAAATTAATGAGTTTGAATACGATCACTCTGAGCGTCTTGGCGATGCTTTTGAATATTTGCTTTCGATATTAGGAAGTCAAGGCGAGGCCGGGCAATTCAGAACGCCGCGAAATATCATTGATTTTATGGTAGAGATTCTGGAGCCCAAAAAGAACGAAAAGATATTGGATCCAGCATGCGGAACGGGCGGGTTTTTGATATCCGCATACAAATATATTATTAAGCATAACTCGAAGAACTATGATCCTAAGAATGATCCAAAGCCATTTGAGCTTCAAAATATCAAGCTTTCGGAGATCACGATTAATGGCAAAGGATACCGTGGGGAAAAATTAACCTCTGACGATCGCAAACGGCTTGTTGATAATATTTCAGGATATGACATTTCTCCGGATATGGTTAGATTGTCTTTGGTGAATATGTATCTCCATGGTTTTAGCAACCCAAAAATTTATGAGTATGACACATTAACGCGAGACGACAAATGGGATGAAAAAGCAGAGGTCATTCTCGCAAACCCTCCATTCATGTCGCCTAAAGGTGGGATAAAACCACATAAGCGTTTTTCTGTCCAATCCAAGCGCTCAGAGGTGCTTTTTGTGGATTATATGGCTGAGCATCTTACTTCAATGGGGCGTGCCGCAATCATTGTTCCAGAAGGAATAATATTTCAAAACGATACAGCCTATAGGCAGCTTAGAAAAATGCTTGTTGAAGAGTATCTGGTTGGAGTTATCTCTCTTCCAGCTGGACTTTTTAATCCATACTCTGGCGTTAAGACGTCCATATTGTGGCTCGACAAACAGCTTGTTAAGAAAACGGATAATCTTTTATTCGTGAAGATCGAAAACGATGGCTTTGATCTTGGCGCGCAGAGGCGTCCGATACAAGAAAATGACTTGCCGGATGCATATCGCGCAATCATGGAATACAAGAAGGCCGTTATTTCAGAAGGCAAATTTAAAGATGACGCATGGCAAAAAATAAAGGTAATTGAAAAAAGCAAGATCGCAAAAGGCGGCACATACAACTTGAGTGGCGAACGATATGGGTTAAAGGAAACTCATGTTAACGTTAAGTGGCCGATGGTTGAATTAGGAGATGTTGTTGATATAGAAAGCGGATCACGACAAAAAGGAGGCGCGGTTTCGTCGGGCATTCCGAGCATCGGGGGCGAGCAGATAAATGAACATGGTGATATCCTGTTTGAAAAAATGAAAGATGTCACTAATGAACATTTCCAATCGATGAAGAAAGGTATTCTAAAAAAAGGAGATGTTCTAATTGTCAAAGATGGC
>ERZ795055.3312-NODE-3312-length-11834-cov-3.941336_pt1 | contig 11834 bp, 4 predicted proteins | sample MGYA00375139_ERZ795055 | MGnify/ENA primary metagenome ERZ795055 (study PRJEB30184, sample SAMN05720283) | anaerobic digester metagenome | isolation source: active sludge of municipal wastewater-treating anaerobic digesters | place: USA | collected 2015-01-23 ...
GGAATTCGTAACAGGGCTTTCTTGTTAAATACTCCAACACCTGATTATGTTCACGATGGAATTGGAGATGATCATAAAGATTCTATTCAATGGATTGAAAACAACCTGATACGCGAAGCTGCCCTCGAATGTGGTTTCGAAGGGCAACGGTGGGCCGATTTATTGCGTGTTTCGCGTCGGAAAGTAAACAATGGTGAAGCATCAAGTGTTGTAGAATTAATGAATAACGCCATTAAACCAAAACACAATGGTGCTGCGTTAATCACAGAAAGTAATTTATTTTTACCAATGAAAAAGTAGAGACGCATTGCATTGCGTCTCTATACCAATGCGATTCAAACAAACTTTCAAACTTTACAAACTTTCAAAACTCATTTGTACTAAAATCCATATTAAAATACAAAATTCCATTTTACAAACATAGACTATTCTGTAGTTTTGTAGAATAATAAATATCAGAGAAATATTAACTAATCAATTTAATGCATTATGAAGAAACTTTTTACTTTTTTGGCAATAATTGCCATAACTTCTTTCTTCTCCGTGAAAGCGGATTGGGTAAAGAACGTAACACTTGCGAATCATGATTTTACTGTTGGTACTACAGTACCTTTTACTACTGCTAATTCACTTATCACAGGGAATAATGTAGGTGCACCATACATTACTGCAGGAATGCCATTTCTTCGTGTAGGTGCAAGTGGTTCTGGAGGTCGTGGTACTAAAATCACAAACATGACCGATGCAACACCAAGAACGGATACCATTTTTTATGAATTCGACTGGAATCCATACATGATAATAGGTCAGGCAAATTCATCAGGTACATCGGGTATCGAACCTGCATCGTATGCCGCTTGTGTAGTTCGTGGTAGCAACGATAGTATTGTATTTGGTTTATGGTTCGATCGTTGGAGCTTAAAAGCCGGATCAAAATACAATACAGATAGTCTTAGCAAGGAACCTCTGGGCGACTTACATTTAATGAACTTAAGTACCGATGAGTTTAATCCGGTGCCAGCAAAAATAGTAACTCGTACAGTAAATGCGGTTGAAACTTCGTATTATACCAATACGCTTATACCTTTTTCAATGTATGATCCTAAATATACTTCGAACTATGCGGTTATTTGTGATAGTATGAATAAATCCACAGATCTTGGTCGTACATTTAAAATGAGTCGTTGGTATCATATCAAAGCTCAAATTGATTTTACAAACAAAAATATTATTTCGTTTGAAATCTCCGAAAACGGTGTTGTTGCTGAAAATAAAAAAAGTTTCACCAATCTGTCGTTTGTAAATAAAGGGGCTGCTAATGTTTCTTATTTAGAAATTGCGGGTACACGTGGTAAAACTGAAGGTGCAACAACTAATGGTGCAAATACTAATTACGAACAACGTTTTGATAATATTGATATTTATACAATTCGACAAGTAGCCCAAGCTGCTTCGGTTACTATAAGATACAAAGATGAAGCCGGAAACGAAATTAAAGCGGCTAGAACCGTAACTAATCTTGAAGTTGGTACAGTTTTTACAGCCATTGTTGCTGATAAAATAAATATTGTCTATAACGAAGAGTATTACTTGTTTGATGTAACAACTTCTGATAATGTAACCGTACAATCAGGTGGTAGTGATCTGGTTCTTCATTTCAAAAAAGCGACACCTAAAAATACTGTAGTTCAAATATCAGCGCCGGCTACTTCTGAATTATATAAAGATGTTACAATTGGCTTATCAGTAAAAACGCCTCAAAGTGACATTGTTTCAAGTGGAGATGTATTGCTATTTGTAAATAATGTAGTTAAAAATCGCGTAACATTGGATGTATTGGGTAAGGGCTCAGTATCTATGCCAAATCTTTTAGTAGGCGATGAAAATATTTCAGCTGTTTATATTGGCGATCATATTAACTACTCAAACAGCGACACTGCAAGAATTGTAATTAGTATTACACCTTCTGTTGCTTCAGTAAAACCATATCCTGTTTACTTCGACTTGTGCGATCAACCGGAAATTATAGCGTGGGATAGAGAACGTGGCGTTACAACTGCAACTCCAAGAGCTTATACACATTATTTTAGAATGGATTCATTACCGGGAATTATGGTAACCGATACTATCAATCTTACACATAAAGTTGGGTATTATTTAGCCGGAAGTACTTACGATAAAATCGATAATGCTTACAATAGAGCTGATTTTGTTATTGTTCCACTTGGAAGTGGACGTCCAACCTGGGTTAAATTTAAAACACCATGGTTAAATGCCGGTAGTTATAATGTTTATATTTCGCACCGTGTAAGTGGCGACCCAAAAACAAATATGGGAAGTATAACAATGGATAATAAAGAGCTTTATTTTCCTAATGAGGAAATGTACGGACGTTGGTTTAAATCATGGGCAGGTGTAAATAATCGTCGCCAGTGGAATGCAAAAGCTCATTCAGGTAGTATGGGAATGAATTATATCGGTTCTGTAAGTATCGACAATTCGGGTACACATTCACTTAAAATTAACGTACTCCCTGAGAACGGAGCATCTTATAACTTAGACATGCTTCAATTTATTCCTGTTGACATGGATTCATTAAATATTAATTTACCAGCTGCTACCAGCATGGCTAAAGTATATTATCCAATGTTCGATTGGGTTGGTTTTGCTCGTCAACCGGGCTATGATGCTGCAACTGTTCCAACAACTTATGCTGACTTTACTCAGTTTGCTATTCCTTATCAGGTTACTGATATGACAGATTGGGGTATGAAATACAGTCACTCCATTGATAGTGTTGGTTTGATAAAAAAACTTATCGGTGGTGAAGAGTATGTTGCAAATTATGTAACTGTTTATCGCGCCGAAGACAAATGGACACGCGTTGCCGAAGGTTTTAGCAATGATGCATTTATTTTTACCTGCGAATTGCCAAAAGGGGATTATTATTATGAAACTATTAATTTCACTGATTTAGGTGATGGTGCTCAGGATTACCGTACATTTATTAACAGCGGTTATTTCTCTTTAGGTGCTAATGCTGTTGACAATCATCAGGTTTCAAACATAAAAGCGTATGCGTACAACAGAACTTTAACTGTTAAGGGTATTAAATCTGGCGCATCTATATCAGTTGTTGATTTAACCGGTAGAACATTGATAAATGCAATTAGTAAATCGGATGTATTTACAACAGCATTGCCTCAGGGAGTTTACCTTGTTAAGGTTGTTTCGGGTGAAATACTTCGTACTAAAGTTATTGTTAGATAGAAATTTTCTCTTACTTAAAAAGAGGTTGTCTGAAAAGGCAACCTCTTTTAGTTTTCATTTCTTTATATGTTAATTTTATTTCCATGAAAAATATCATTGCTTTCAAAATATCTTTTCTTCTTACTTTTTGCCTTTTTCTCACCAGTTTTCCACTTACTGCTCAGCGCAAAATGGAAAAACTCGACCGTGGCGTTGTTGCAGTACGTAACAATTCATCTGCTTATTTCGTAAGTTGGCGTTACCTCGCTTCCGATCCCGAAGATATTCAGTTTAATCTTTATGCTAAAAAAACGGGTGGTTCATTTACCAAAATTAATACTACGCCATTAAAAGTTCCTAATTATCAGACCACTACAACTGCTGTAAATAATGGAACACAACTTTATGTAACTTCTGTAATAAACGGTACTGAAGGAACACCAAGTCAAATATTTACAATTAATGCTGCCGGATTTAATGCATACCGCAGTGCCTATTTAGATTTTACGTACAATCCGGCCAACGATGGTTTGGATATCTCAAAATACAGTACAAAATTTGTATGGCCTGCCGATATCGACGGTGATGGCGAATACGATTTTGTTGTGGATCGCCTCTCAGTGGATGGCGGATCTCACAAAGTGCAGGCTTATTTGCGCAATGGAACTTTGCTTTGGACCATTGACATGGGACCCAATGTCAGTATCTGCGAAGGTCAGGACGACATGGTTATTGCTTACGATATGGATTGCGATGGAAAAGCCGAAGTTGTTGTTAAAAGTAGTGATGGAACAGTATTTTCGAATGGTAAAGGAGTAAACGGATCTTCTACACTGGATACAGACAATGATGGTATTGTAAATTACAGTGCGCAGAATGTAAAAAATCCACCTCAATACATTACAGTTATCGACGGGACAACAGGAATTGAAAAAAATAGTATCGAAATGAAATATCCTTCGAACTATACCCGAACCAATAAGGCAATTTTCATGGGAACAGAATATGCCAATCTGAATGGTTATATGTCAATTCTGTATTTAGATGGAAAACATCCCAGCGTTGGATTTATGTATAAAACGCGTACAAGTTCCGACCAATATCATTGGTATTATGCTTCTGCTTATGGGTATAATGCTTCCGGACAATGGATAAACCACTACAACTGGGAACGCGGCTACTTAAATGCTGCCGAATTTCATAGTATCAGAGCCGCCGATGTTGATTTGGATGGACGGGACGAATTTCTCAATGGTGGATTCGGTTTAAAATATGATGGCTCTTTAGCTTTCAATGCCCAAATTAACCACGGCGACCGCTTCCGTACCGGTGATATCGACCCTGAAAGACCGGGTTTGGAAACATTTGCTATTCAGCAGAATGCAACGAATATGCTTGGTATGTTGACTTATGATGCGGCGACCGGAAGTGCAATTAAAAAATTCTTTATGTCCGGGGTTGGTGATGTGGGACGTGGCGAATGTATGGATGTGGATTCAACCCGACTTGGTTATGAAATGTGGTCGACCATGGCCAATATGTATGACGCCAGGGGAAATGTAGTTTTCGAAGGTGCAACACCATTTCCGAACGAAGGTGTTTGGTGGGATGGCGATTTAGCGCGTGAAGAACTTACATCGGCTGATGGAAACGGTTTTAATGCAGATATTCGTAAATATGACATGAATACGCATGATTTTGGAAACCGTTTAATTGAATTTGCAAAAATGACGAACTGGCAGGTAAAATCGGAATATGGTCGTCGTCCGGCTTTTTTTGGTGATATAGCAGGCGATTGGCGTGAAGAAGTTGTGCTCGAGAAAAAAGGCGTTGCAACTGACGGAACAACTGAAACTTGCCCCGGTTTTGTGGCATTTTCAACCGATTATCCAACGAATATCCGTTTGTATTGCTTGATGCAAAATCCGGCATATCGTATGCAAGCCACTACCAAAGGCTATTATCAGTCAGCATTTCCTGATTATTATTTGGGATATAAAATGCCAACACCTCCAATTCCGCCGGTTCAGAGAGTTAAATTAACCTGGATCTCCGGAACTGCATTTGATAAAACATCTTCTAACTTTTTACTGGATGATGAAAAAAGTACTGCTGCTTTCGTTGATGGTGATGATATTATGTTTGATATTTCGGGAAGCAATTCTTCTGCTATTCAAATGAACTCAGATTTGGCTCCTTCAAAACTTTGGGCAATGAATCCCAAAGGGAAAGACTATGTTCTTTCCGGAACGGGAAAATTAACCGGAACAATGGATTTGGTAAAATCAATGAACGGAAATTTTACATTGAATGGAAACCATACGTATACAGGAAAAACATTGATTTCAGAAGGTGTTTTAACAGTAAACGGAAGTTTATCAAGTCCTGTTGATATCCGGGCGAAAGGCACTTTGGCAGGAAACGCCATTCTTAATGGAGGTATCATTTTGAATCCGGGTCTGAATCTTGAAGGTGGTCGCTTATCGCCCGGAAATGGATTAGTTGCAGCTAAATTGGGCAAGATGACAATCAATTCAAATGTTGCGATGAAAGGTAAATCTAATATTGAATTCGATATCATTCCTTCATCTACATACAAAAATGATTCATTGGTTATTAATGGAGATTTTACAGTTTCCGGAATTAACAATATTATAATCAAAACCCTGTCTGGAACTTTACCGGCAGGAATCTTCTCTTTAATCAAATGGTCCGGAAATTTCACCGGAAATCTAAACAACTTCAATATTGAAGGTATAAGTGGAATACCTGTTTCGCTGATGATCGAAAATAATACACTGAAATTAGTTGTTAATGCTGTTCGTTCGGTTGCTAAAGTCAATTGGACCGGTGCCGAAAGTGGAAATTGGGATTTTGTTTCGGGGAATTTTAAATTGTCTGATCAACCAACTTATTTTGTTACCGGCGATTCGGTAATCGTTAACGACGATGCTATTGCTAAAACAATTACCCTCACTGATAATTTTTCACCATCGAATATTCTTTTTGAAAATGGAGTTAGCCCCATAATTTTAAAAGGAACAGGTGGCATTTCCGGTACGGGTAATCTTGTAAAAACAGGACGCGGATTGTTGAATATCGAAACGATTAGTAATTTGTATACCGGAAAAACATTATTTACAAACGCAGTCGTTCAGGTTGCTTCGCTCAGCGATGCCGGCTTTGCAGGTTCATTGGGTTCGGCTGCTGTTGCTCCGGCCAATTTTGTTATGAATAGTTCCAAATTAATTGTGAATGCAACAGCTACTAACACAAACAGGGGAATCACATTGCAGGGAAATGACACCATTAATGTTTTGAAATCGAATGGAGTTGTTTCAATCGGCGGTGTTTTAACCGGTTCGGGCAAATTAATTAAAAACGGTCCCGGACAACTTAACATTTCCGGATCAGTTGCCAATACATTTTCCGGTGGAACTGTTATTTCGGGTGGAACGATAGGTTTAGGTACATTTACAATGAATAATAGCGGACTTGGAAATGGAAATATTACGTTCGAAAATGGCGGCAAACTTTCAATGTATTACAGTACTGATTACGGTCAAAGCCCGAACTGGAATTTGACAATACCATCTAATCATACCGGAAATTTAGTAGCTTCGGGGCGTTGTGCCATCAATGGAAGCATAAGCGGAGCAGGAACTTTGAACTTCACTGTTCCTTATGTTCGTGCCGATCTGGTAGCCGGAGGTGCAAGCTTTACCGGAAAATTAAATGTAATAAATGGTAGTGGTAGTTTTAGAATTACAACCAATAGCATCGGTTTTCCTCAGGCCAATATTCATCTTTCGAATGTGGTTGACATGGGTGCATATTCAGCAATTGGAGCCAGTGGTACTAATACGGGTACCGTTGTTAAAATTGGTTCTTTGTCAGGAGTTGTTGGTTCTACAGTAAGCGGCGGAACCTGGCAAATAGGAACTGATAATCGCGATGCCATTTTTAACGGAGTATTAAATGCCGGAGCTACTGTGACCAAATATGGAACAGGAAACTGGACTTTGACCGCTGCAAATCTGATCACATCAGCATTTAATATTAACGGTGGAAAAGTAACTGTAACCAACACAACAGGAAGTGCCACCGGTACATCATCGGTGTATGTAAATAATACGGCTACTTTAGCAGGTACAGGTACCGTTTCGGGAAGTGTGGTTGTTAATTCAGGAGCGACAATTGCACCCGGAAATAATGGTATTGGCACACTTAAAATTGGTGGAAATTTAGTACTCCAAACAAATTCAAAAACGAGTATTGAAGTCACTGGAACATTGAATGATAAACTGATTATTACGGGTTCAGTGATTTTGAAAGGAATACTTGAGATGACGGATAAAGGTGCTGCTTATCAGGCAGGTAGTACTTTTACTATTTTTACTGCAGCTTCGGCAAGTGGTGTATTTGACGCAATTTCACCTGAAAAACCCGCCGAAGGTTTAAAATGGAATACGTCACGCATTACCGAAGGTGTTATAACAGTGGATGTGGCTGATGGCATTGAAGATATACATGGAGCCTCGTTGCGGGTTTGGCCGGTTCCGGTGAAAGACAATTGCTATGTAAGTATTGGTGCTTTTGCCGGCGATGTGAAAGTTGAATTGATGAATCAGATAGGAGTAATTATCTCGTCGGAAATTGTAAATTCTTCACAAGTAAATCATATGATTAATACGAATTCACTTCCTTCAGGTTTTTATTTTGTAAAGGTATCCGACAACAACAATAAATCGTTTTTAAGAAAAATAATCAAACAATAGAAAATGAGTTTATTTTTTTGATATAATTGAACTCTATCAAATAATAAACCGACCAGGTTTTCCAGATAGCTATCGTGGCAAAATTATTGATCCTTTATAAATTGAAAAATCCGTCAGACATAATTTGTTTGACGGATTTTCTTTTGAGACAATTAGTATTGTATATTTCAGCACCTCAACAAAATCGATAAACTCGGTATAAACTCTGTTCTTTCGAACTCCTTTAGGGGGTAGGGGGTAAAATCTCACTCAAATCACAGTCTTTATTATTTTGAAATATATCGTTGTGATAATGATCAAGTTTACGTAAAATAAAAGCAAGCGTATTTTTTTCTTTTTCTTTCAAATTGCCCACAACAATTTTCGAAACAAGTTGCATTTGTGGCAAAACAGATAGTATTTCATATCTGCCTTTTGGCGTAATTTTAATTCTTACACTTCGTTTATCCGTCTGATCTTTGGTCTGCTCAATAAAATCAAATTTTATTAACCGGTTGATAATTTCGTTGCCCGACGTTTTTTCCATTATCTGCATATTAATCAGCTCCATTTTTGTCATGCTTTCGTAAGTAAGCAATGTAATAAGGAACGAAAATTCATCGGCTGTTTTGATCTGACTAGCTTTTAATGCTTTTTTGATATACCCTTTTGCATATCTGAATAACAATACAACCAGAATTGAAATGTCGGTAACAGGCATATTTTCAGTCATTTCTTCGCTTCTCCAGTCTTCAATGCCGCCACTTAATTCATCGACTTTTAATTTCTGTGGATTTTGATGCGAATTAAGATACTCAATAAAATCAGTTGTGTTTAATGGGTTGCCTAAGCCGGAATTTTCACTTTCATATGTTTCTAATAATTCAAGCAGTTCTATTAAAATCTCTTTTGTCTTCATTAATATTAAGATTAGAAATAGGGTTGAAAAAATATTTTCAAAATTATTTTATATTTGTAGAACAATTATGAACTATAATTGTTCATATTAGTACAAAAACATTCTAAATATTAAATATATCAATCTAAAGATACAACAATTTTAAAACATGAAAAGAATAATTCTATTTATCAGCTTTATTTCAATCACTTTATTTTCCTTTTCGCAACAGGGAACTATTAAAGGTCGGGTTTATAATGCCAAATCGAATGAACCCATTGAGTTTGCCAATATTTTAGTACAAGGAACTACCATAGGTTCAACTTCCGATTTGGATGGTAAATATATTTTTACGGGAATAAAGCCCGGATTCGTCCGATTGGTGGTAAGTTCAGTGGGTTTCGAAACAACAGTTTCAGCCGAAATTCAGGTGCAGGGAAATCAGACTACTTTCGTTGACATAGCCGTTCCGGAAGCTGCTTTTGCAATTCAGGAAGTGGTTGTACGCCAAAATCTGAATCTCAAACGAATCGAAAGTCCAATTTCGGTTTTGTCGGTAGGTGTTCAGGAAATTGAAAAAAGTGCAGGTGCCAACCGCGATGTTTCGAAGGTTGTGCAGGCTTTGCCCGGAGTTGGTGCAACCGATCCGAACCGTAACGACCTGATTGTTCGCGGCGGTGGTCCTTCCGAAAATGTGTTTTACCTGGATGGAGTTGAAATTCCGGTTATCAATCACTTTGCAACACAAGGCTCGTCGGGTGGGGCAGTGGGGATTATTAATCCTGATTTTGTGCGTGAAATCAATTTTTACACCGGCGCTTTTCCCGCCAACAGAACCAACGCGTTAAGTTCGGTCATGGAAATTCGCCAAAAAGATGGCAGCAAAGATCGTGTCCACACTAAATTGTCTGTAGGTGCTTCGGATGCAGCTTTGACCATTGATGGTCCGATAGGCCAAAAATCTACTTTTATTGTTTCGGCCCGTCAATCTTATTTGCAGTTTCTGTTCAAAGCCATTGGCTTACCGTTTTTGCCCACTTACAACGATTTTCAGGTGAAATACAAATACGAAATTGATAAGAAAAATGAAATTACTTTTATCGGAATCGGAGCTATTGATAACCTGACGCTTAATACAGGTTTGCAGGAAACCGGTACCGAATCGCAAAAATATTTATTGACCTATTTGCCCATTTACAAACAATGGAATTATACGGTTGGTGCTGTTTATAAGCATTTTGGTGAAGGATTTATCGATAGTTGGGTGTTGAGTCGCAATATGTTGCGCAATAGTAATTTCAAGTACGAAAACAATGACGAAACAAAGCCAAAAACTTCGGATTATATATCGGACGAAGCCGAAAATAAATTGCGTTTTGAGCGTGATTATCCATATTTGCCCGTAAAACTCAAGGTGGGAGCGGGTTTGCGTTATTCGCATTACACTAATCAAACGTATCGTCGTTTGTTTTTCAATGGAGTGGCCAACGAGCTAAATTATAATACAGAATTGAATCTTTTTGGTTATCAGGCTTTTGCGCAAGCATCTGACGAATACCTTGACGATCGCTTGAAATTATCGGTTGGGGTAAGTTTTGTTGGAAATAATTTCAATAAAAACATGAGCAATCTGCTCAATCAGTTTTCACCACGCTTGTCAGGTTCGTACTCACTTACCGAAAAATTTGATTTGAATGCCAATTTCGGACGATATGCCATGCAACCGGCTTATACAACAATGGGCTTCAAAAACAGTGCAGGTGAATTTGTAAATAAAAACGAAAATTTGAAATATGTAACTTCAAATCAGGCAATTGTAGGTTTCGAATATCGACCGGCCGAAAAAATGAGAGTTACGCTTGAAGGTTTCTACAAACAATATTCACAATATCCATTATCGGTTTCCGAAGGTGTAAGCATTGCAAGCAAAGGTGCTACTTATGGGCAAATTGGCGATGAGGAAATTATTTCGACAGGAAAAGGACGGGCTTATGGATTTGAAATTTTGTATAAGATTATGGAATGGAAAAATCTGAATGTAACTTCAACATACACTTTTTTCCGAAGCGAATTTACTGATAAAAACGATGTTTACCGACCTTCATCGTGGGACACAAAACATCTTTTGAATCTTATTTCGAGTTATAAATTGCCCCGAAACTGGAATGTGGCGATGCGCTGGCGATTTGTGGGTGGCGCACCTTATTCGCCCATCGACATGGAGTTGTCGAAAAACAGAGTGGCCTGGGGCATTACAAATCAACCCTATTTAGATTACGAAAATTTCAATTCGGAAAGATTACCGGCTGCCCATCAACTCGATTTGCGAATTGATAAAGAATTTTATTTCAAAAAATGGGTGTTAAATTTCTACACTGATGTGCAAAATGTATATAATTTCAAAACACAGGGAGTGCCGATTTATACAAACAGAGATGAAAATGGGGCAGTTTTAGACGACCCAAATGGCAATCCTGCGCTTCAAAACATAAGAGAAATTGAAACTTTTGGAGGAAATATTTTGCCTACTATTGGTTTAATAATAAAGATTTAAAAAATTAGTCGTAAATTTATAGCAAAATAATATATCAATTTTGAAAAATATGAAAACAAGAATTATAATGGCTTTGTTGCTTGTAATCACTGTAACATTGTCAGCCAAAAAACCCGAAAACTTCGCTTCGTACATATATGGATACAATGATTATTGTACGGTTATCAGTTTAAAATTTGAAAAAGGAAAAGAGCATAATCATCCGCTTTTTGCGGTGTGGTTGGCCGACGAAAATGGTAAGTTTATCCATACACTTTATGTTTCAAAAAGCATTGGTAAAGGCATTTTTGAGCATGGAAGCCAGAAAACAGGACAATGGATGCCGGGAGAAATTCAACGTCCCGCAACTTTGCCATATTGGGCACACCAACGCGGT
>ERZ795055.3318-NODE-3318-length-11817-cov-4.733889_pt1 | contig 11817 bp, 9 predicted proteins | sample MGYA00375139_ERZ795055 | MGnify/ENA primary metagenome ERZ795055 (study PRJEB30184, sample SAMN05720283) | anaerobic digester metagenome | isolation source: active sludge of municipal wastewater-treating anaerobic digesters | place: USA | collected 2015-01-23 ...
AACAATGTCTCATAGCGTTGCGCTTGCGTGCTCGCATAGGACTGTCTTGCCTTGGCTTCACGTAGCGCGGCTTGGGCGTGCTTGATTGCCGACTCGCCTGAGCGAATCCGGTCATCAATATCCACCGGATCCATCTCGCTGAGCACTTGTCCGCCTTTGACCCGGTCACCGACATGCACATCCAGACGCTTGAGGCGGCCGGTAAATGTAGGGCCGATTTTGAATGTGTAGCGTGCTTCGACCGTACCTATACCAAACAGTGCGGGGGCAACCGCACGCGACTCGACATCCACCACCGTCACAGCCACAGGCGCCAGCGGACCCGAGCGCAAGCCAACGTAAATGAACAATACCAGTAGTGGAACGATGACCCCGAGCAACGCCCAGGTACGACCCTGCAAAGGCAGACTTTTCATAAAGCACTCCCTATCCCGCGTCGATAGATGGCAAAAACCCGTGGCGCATCGCGGCGGATGCGTTCCACGTCGCCATCCAGCAGCGACTGCATAACCAGGCCCTGAATCGTGCCGATAAACAGCATGGCGGCGGCTTCGTTATCCAGTGCCGGGCACAATTCTCCACGCAATTTGCCCTTCTCGATAAGCCGATGCAGACGTTCGCCATAGCGCTGAATCAAGGTCTGCACCATGCGCTTGGCCGGTGTCGACTCCGCACGCTGCAGTTCGCCGAACATCATTCGGGGTACGCCGGGGTGCTCGCATACAAAGTCGACATGGCTCATGAACATCGCTTCCATGGCGGCCAGTGGCGACTCGATCCCTTGTGCGGATCGATCAATTCTGGCCAATAGACGCTCGGCTACCCACTCCATGACCGCCTGCCAGATCGCTTCCTTGTTCGGGAAATGCCGGAACAGGGCACCTTGGGTGAGGTTCATGTGTTTGGCGATAGCGGCAGTGGTGATCTCACTGGGGTTTTGTGAACCGGCAAGCGCCACGACTGATGCGACAGTGACGGCACGCCGCTCATCCGCCGGCAGGTTTTTGGGCTGTGTGCTCATGATATCTCCCGGATAAGATAGTAATCGATTACTATCTTATCACGACAAACGATTTCAACAAAGCAGAAGGAAAACCCGGACGCACGGCAGTTGTCGCGACTTCTATGACTTCGCATGCCTTATTGTCAGCTTTCCGTGTCACCCAAGGTCTACGCTCACAGTCAGATTTGACCCCGCGGCCGGCAGTGAGAAGGCGCGCTTGCTTCCGGAATAGGCCAAAGCACGCCGACTTTCATCTCCAACCAAGATGATCAGCGGGTTGTAACTAAAGACAGCATGGGGCAGCTACGGCCAGTTACTACAGGCAGAGTAGTGCCAAAACCAGCCCCTCACTCTAATGAGAGTGGCGATGATGAATGTCGGGATAATGCAAATGCTTGTGGGTTACGGTCGCATGAAGATGTAAGTGCTCATGCGGCTCTTTTCCGTCCCATAATGGGCTGTGTTCGTGCTGATGGTGCTCATCATGAACGTGCCGATGCAGGTGCTCCAAAGGTTCATGTGTATGTGTATGTTCATGGCGCTCTGTCAAATGCAGCCACACACCAACGGCCATCAGGACACATGCCAACCAGAATGCCGACGAGGTCGATTCACCCAAAAGAGTCAGCGCCAATGCAGCGCCAATAAACGGTGCCGTTGAAAAGTAAGCCCCAGTGCGAGCTGTACCCAATCCCCTGAGTGCAAGCACAAACAGGACAAGGCTAAACCCGTAGCCCATCAGGCCGACTGCCATCGTTGAGAGAAACGTCACGCCATTTGGAAAGGTTGCACCCAAGGTTATTGCAAGAGCGCAATTGATACCGCCCGCAATTAAACCTTTCGAGCTAGCTATAAACAGCGCATCCGAGGTGGAAACTTTGCGGGTCAAGTTATTATCAATCGCCCAACATAGACAGGCGGCGGCAATGGCGATTGGCCCGAACCAACTGGTCTCGTTTGTCACCCCTGAAGGCCATGACAGGACAATGCCTCCGGCAACAATTGCGACCATGCCAAGCACTACCCGTCGATCAGCGTTCTCTTTGAACACGACCCAAGCAAGCACAGCAGTCAATACAGCCTCTAGGTTCAGCAACAGCGATGCAGTAGAGCCGCTTGTTTGGGTCAGACCAAACATCAGAGCAACCGGCCCAAGTACGCCTCCAAATAAGATTGCACCGAGTAACCATGACCATTCACCTTGTAACAAACCCGATGCCTTGAAACCTCGGTCGCGGACTATCCGGATCAAGGTGAGTCCGATTCCACTGCCGAGATAAAGCAGACCGCCCAACAATAATGGTGAAACCTCACCAACCAACAACTTGGCAAAGGGGGTACTTGCTCCAAACAAGGCGGCAGCTAGCAAGGCGTAGAAAACGTTACGATTCAAGATTATTCAGCTTTAAGTGATAGAAGTTGAAAACAGTCTATTCGCATGTTGCTGTTAAGAGCGATTGAGCGCTATTGGATGCTGAGCGGACAGTGACTCGTGGAGAGTAAATGACTGCAGTTGACCAGCAATCACCGAAATCTCGCGAAACTCATTACCCTCGCGCAGCACAAACAAGGCATCCATTCCCCGCGACGCGGCCAGAGATGGCCCAGTTTCAGGGCCGGCGACCAAAAGAGCAGTGGCCCAGGCATCGGCCAGCATGCAGCTGGATTCGATGACGCTGACGCTGGCCAATGCACCGTTTAACGGCCAATGGGTAGCCGGATTCATGCTGTGGGAAAAGGTTTGCCCGTCGAGCTCGACCCAGTGCCGGTAATCCCCCGAGGTGGCAATAGCGGCGTGACTGATTTGCATGACGCCCGCCACTTCGCGCACACCGCGCAACGGTTTTTCCAGTGCGACAGACCAGGCCTGGCCATCCGGTTTATGCCCTTGTGCACGCATCTCGCCGTCTATGCCGACCAGATAATCAACGATCTCCCAGTCGTCCAGGCAGCGTGCCAGCTGGTCGACGCCGAAGCCCTTGGCGATACCGCAAAGATCGAGGGTGATGGGTGCCCGCTTGAGTACAAGGCCACTGGGCATGTCCAGTTGCAGTGCCTGGCTGGCTGTTTGTCTGGGCTGCTCACGCAAGGCCGCGAGCGTTGCGGTATCCGGCAAGTGTTTGCCAGGTCCGAAGCCCCAGGCATTGACCAGATCACCGACGCCGATATCAAAGGCGCCGCCGGACTCGTGGCTGATGCGCAACGCGCAATCGAGAACCTGCATCAGGCCGCGGGGTACAGGCACCCATTGCTGCACGGGTGCGGCATTCAAGCGGTTGATCGCCGAGTCGGGTTGCCACGGGGACATCTGCCGGTCTACTTCATCGACAGCAGCAAACAGGCTGCGGTTGAGCGCCGGTTGATCGAGGCCTGGACGTGCATAGAACACCGCACTGTAACGGGTACCCATGGTCTGCCCGTTGAGGCTGTATCGCTGCAAGGCGGCGCCGCCAGTTACGACCTGCGCATCAATACACGTCTTCACGATAACGCCCCTGGGATTTCAGTGTGACGACACTCTGGTTCAGCGGTGCGAGTACCACATCGAGTGCCAGCATGACGCTGCTGGCCATGTCGCGGCTGCCGCACACCAGTATCTGGGCACCTTTTTCCATTAACCGGCGCAGCTGCAAGGCATCACCGAGAATGCGTTCCTGCACGTAGCCACCGCCCTTCACCCGCGAAAAGGCGGTCTGCAGATGGGTCAGCCGCTGATCTGCGAGATAGGTTTTCAGCTCCGGCTCATAGAGAAAGTCGGTATCCGGATTGCGTCCACCCCAGTAAAGATGCATCGGGAGGCGGCCACTGTTGTTGCGGATAAAGCCGGCCAGGGGGCCGATGCCGGTACCTGCGCCAATCAGGATTACCGGTGCCTTGCCGGTTGCCGGCCGGAAGTCCGGGTTGTACTGGATGAAAGCGTCGATGCTTGCGCCAACAGGCAAGTCATGCAGGTAAGTGGAGCACACACCATGAGCATGCTTGCGCACACAGATTTCCAGAATGCCGTCCCGGGAGCTGCTGGCCAGAGAATAGAGACGCGGCAGTGGGTCGCCTGGTGGCAGGATGCCGATCAGGTCGCCCGCTTCGAAGTGCGGCAGGCCAGCGGCTCCAGACCGGCGCTTCAAACGTTCAAGGACTGTAACCGGCGCGCCGGTCTTGAAGCGCAATACCTGGGTCGGAGTATCCTGCGGGCCGCCGTAGGATACCCGTTCGACCAGTTGAAACTGTTGGGCCGATGGCCGCTGAGGGGTATGCAGGAGGTCCAGTTCGCAGCCAAGCACTGCGCCGAGAGCCTTGCCCCAGCGAGCGTACTGTTGTGGAGACTGACGATCGATGCACTCCAGCGCCAGCAGCTGTTTGCTGCCCCGCTCAAGCAAGGCAGTGTCAGTCTGCCGGGCAAACCGGCAGAAGTGCGGAAACTGGCGATCACCGAAACCCAGTACGGCAAACGCCATGTCCGGGTTGAAGCAAGTCTTGTCCAGCCGCTGCATAAACTGCCTGGCCGAAGCGGGAGCATCGCCGTCACCGTAAGTGGCGGTGAGCACAATCAACCGTTGAGCATGCCGATAATGGCTGGCCAGCTGGTTCATCGGCGCGCTGTGCACGCGCAGCCCGGTCTCGACCAATGCCGTGTGCAGGATTTTGGCAAAGCCCCAGGTGCTGTTGTTTTCGCTGCCTACCAAGATCAGCGTGTCGGCGGATTGCGCAGTGCTGTTATGGGCAAAACGGGGCTTTGATTGGCGGCGTTGCCACCAGATCACTGCGCCGCTGATGCTCATCAGGGGAACGCAGAGCGCGCTGGCGCCGAGGATCAGACCCAGCCACCAGAGCCCTTCACCGGTGTGCAGCATATACATGAATTCGTAAGTGCGACGCATGCCGTCATGTGGCTGAAAGGACAGCAGCGCACCGCTTGCCTGATCGACATAGCCGTCACCCCGGGCAGTACTCAGCGAGTACACATCATGCGGGTCCTGCGGATTCGGGTAGACCAGTTCGCGCAGGTCATTCAGGTTGACGCTTTGCAGAGCCTGGAGATTGGCTACCGGGGCAGGAATACCACCTGCGACGGTGCTGGGGAACGCCGGTTCTTTCTGCATGCCATCACTGATCAGCCCGAAGGTCGCGGCTGACAGGTAGAGCGCAGTCAGCGAGGTCAGCAGCAGACCGGACAAGGCAAAGCGCCCGACTTCGGCATGCCAGCGCTGGTTGAAGCTGCCACGCAACGGGCGCAGCAACTGCCGCCAGCCTCCCTGTCGCTTGGCCAGCATGAAAGCCCCGCTGATTGACAGCAGCAGCATGGCCAGCGCGCCAATACCGGCGATGGCGCGCCCGCTGGTGTCGAGTAGCAGTGAACGGTGCAAGTCCTTGATCCAGTCGGTCGTCCCGGATGGCACATGGGCACCAATACCTTTGCCGGTGAGCGGATCGATACGGTCCAGGCCCGGCTGGCCATCCTTGCTGAAATAGACGATCAGCGTACCTGAAGGGCTGCGCTGGATCTGTTCGGCAGCCGGGTAGTATTGCGCGATCCGTCCGGCGACTTCGGCCACGTTGAGCTGCCCTGCAGCGGGTACTGTGCTGTTCAGTCTTTCCAGCGCCGGATTGACCGACAGTACTGCCCCGCTGATAGCCAGCAACATCACCAGCAAAGCGGCGAACAGGCCGGGTAGTGAGTGCAACCGACGTAGCATGATGCGGCTCCCGTTGCGTTATGGGGTTAAAGGTCGTAGCTGAAGGATTCGATATAGCCGCTGCCGTTCGATGCTTGGCCGGCCCCTTGTGTGGTCAGCGGCACCTTGATATCTGCTCGGTTATCGCGCTTGTTCTCGACGGCGCTGTCTACGCGGATTTCATAGCCGGCATCAAGCAATGCATCAGCCAGCTCAACGGACACCGTGAGGGTCTCGCCACTGCCCACGCTGGCGCCTGTGATGCCGTCGAATGACGCACTGTCCGCGCTGCTGCCACGGCTCCAGTCACGCAGGTGCTTGTAGTACTTGGCCTTCTTGCCGGCGACCCACAGCGTGCTGTGATACTGGCCGTTGACATCGGTGATGTAGTACGCCAGGTAGGCGTCCCGGCCACTGTAGTTCTGCATCTGAGTGTTAATCGTCAGCGTGCGGGCCTGTGCCAGGCCGGGCAGCGCAAGCGCGCCGGCTAGTGACATGGCTACAGCAAGCCTGCTCAGGGAAGTGGGCTTCATGGTTTCTCTCCGTTATTGGGCTTGTGGCAAGTAATCGGCGGTGTCAGCTGTGGGGCTGAATTCCACCTCCATGGCGCGAATCCGCAAACTGGCCGGGGAAAACTTCGCTTCCACTGCGTTGCCCCTGCGATCCAGTCCGCGCACCTCATAACAGCCGTCATCCACCTTGATCCGGTGTACCTGCCAGCCATACTGCTCGACCTGCTGACGCAAGATTTCACGCGGCTGCCAGTCGGCAACCGGGTCTTTGCAATGCTCGTCGGCGAATACAGTCCAACTGCTCAGCAGGCCAAGCAATGCGATGCCGCTAGTGAGCCGATGACTCATGTTGACTTCTCCTTTCCGGGTTTATGGGCTCCACCCTAAACCCTGTTCCTGACAGCAACCTGAATGGCGGTAATTCTCTGCGGGAAGGAGGAAAGAAGGACGGCGAATCAGCGCGTGCCTTGTTAAGGTTCCCGTCAGCAAGGCGCGCTAAGCTTTGTCAGATGAATACACCAAGGGGCCGTCATGCGGGTTTTGCTGGTCGAAGACACTGAAGCGCTGGGGCAGGCCGTTTATGAGCAGATTGCGGAAGACGGGCATGCCGTGGACTGGGTGCAGCGGCTCAGTCATGCCCAGGCCAGCGTGCGCTCTACGCGCTACGACCTGATCCTGCTGGATCTGATGCTGCCGGATGGGGCTGGTCTGGACTTTCTGCGCCAGCGCCGCACTGCCGGGGATAGAACCCCGGTGATTATCCTCACCGCGCGCGACCAGATTTCCGACCGCATTGCCGGCCTGAACGCCGGCGCCGACGATTACCTGGTCAAACCTTTTGATTTGTTCGAGCTCTCGGCGCGGGTTGCGGCGGTGGCGCGGCGCTACAGCGGCAATCCCAACCCGCTGCTGCAACTGGGCTCGTTAAGCATCGACAGTGCCGCGCGCAACATTTTGCGGGACGGCGCAAAAGTTGACCTGACAGCTCGCGAATGGGCAGTCTTTGAAGCCTTTCTCCAGCGACCAGGCGCGTTGCTTTCGAAAACACAACTGGAAGACCGCCTGTACGCATTCGGCGCGGAAATCGAAAGCAACACCATCGAGGTATATATCAGCCGACTGCGCAAGAAACTCGGGGCCGAAATGATCGAAACCGTGCGCGGCATGGGTTACCGGCTGGTGACCGCATGAGCAAGCCGGGCAGTCTGCAGTGGCGCCTGAGCATTGGCCTGACAGTAGGCATTGCGCTGCTCTGGCTGATCGGCACACTGGTGGCCGGGCTGGTGGTGCATGAAGAGCTGAACGAGACTTTTGATAGTGCACTGGAAGAAACCGCACAGCGGATCTTGCCGCTTGCTGTGCTGGAAATAATCAATCGCGAGGAAGGAACCGGCCTGCAACACATTGCCGCACTGAAAGCGCACAAGGAGTTGTTGACCTACCTGGTCAGGGATGCCCGGGGCGCCATTTTGATGCAGTCACACGACGCCGACCCTGCGATGTTCAATCAGCGTCCGCTTGAAGGCTTTAGCGATACAGCGACACAGCGGATTTATACTGCCAGCGCACTGCGTGGCACACTCTTCATCGAAGTCGCCGAGCCGCACAAACACCGCAGCGAGGCTGCACTGAAGACCTTTCTCGCCATGCTCTGGCCGCTTGCTTTGCTGATTCCATTTAGCCTGCTCGGCACTTGGCTGCTGGTGCGGATCAGCCTGCGCAGTGTCATGGTTTACAGCACAGCCATAGAGACGCGTGGCGCCGGGGACCTCTCTTCAATCGATGATACGTCCTTGCCGACGGAAATCGTTCCGCTGGCCAGGTCCGTAAATCTGCTGCTGGAACGCTTGCGCCGGGCACTGGATGCCGAGCGTAGTTTTACCGCCAACAGCGCCCACGAACTGCGCACTCCGCTTGCCGCGAGCCTGGCTCAGGTGCAGCGGCTGCTGGCCGAAGCCCCTGCAGGCAAACTGCAGGAACGTGCCATGCAGATCGAGAAGTCCCTGCAGCAACTCAGGCACTTGTCTGAAAAGCTCATGCAACTGGCCAAGGCCGAGGGCGGTAGCCTGTTCGCGGCAAGTCCGCAAAACCTGCTACCGCTGCTTGTGCATGTGGTGGATGAGCTGGGCAGGACGAGCCAGAACCGACTCCAGCTGGTAGTGCCGAAAACCGAGGCAGTGTGGTCAAGTATTGATGCCGACGCCTTCGCCATCCTGCTGCGCAATCTGCTCGAAAATGCGCTGAAGCACGGCGCTGCCGGTCAGCCGGTGCACATTTCCCTGAACAGCGATTTGTTGCTGTGTATCAGCAATGCAGGGCCAGTGGTGCCTTCCGCTACCCTGACGCAATTGACTGAACGTTTCGTGCGCGGCACCAGCGAGACTGAAGGTTCCGGCCTCGGGCTGGCGATTGCTGCAGCTATCGCCCAGGGCGTGGGTGCATCGATGCAGTTGGCTTCGCCGGCAACCGGCAGGCCGGACGGCTTTGAAGTGAGGGTGCAGTTGCCCCGCGCATGAGTCGGAAAACAGGTTGCACTTGATCTGGCAGAATCAGACGGAGCGCAGACTTGAACGCACGAACCCATGCACCGAGACGGCGCCGCGCTTGCTCTCCCTGACCACGGAGGACTGAATCAGCTCTCTTTTTGTGCCTGCTTCGAGTGTCGCCTATGGGTCGGCTGCTGCCCGTTGCAAAGTAAGTCGCCCCGACATTCGCCGGGTGGACAACTCCAAAGGCTTGGCCACCATCAAGGCCGGCAGAGACAACGCATGGTGGCCAAGCGCTGCGCGAGTTGACCACCCTACAAAATTGCAACCGCTAAACAGCACTGCAATTTTCTAACAGCCCTCCCCCACAAAAACAAAAACTCCCGGTGACCAGAGTCAACCGGGAGTCAGTGCAATACAGTTTCAGTCAGCGTGGAGGCAAGGGCTGCAGGCTTCTGCCAACAGCGGCTTACCGACCCTGTGCTTACTGGTTCTGGTTTAGTGCCGGGTCGTTGAAGATACCGTGGTTATCCACACCGAGCATGTACTTGGCCACTGCCATGCGCTCTTCCGGGGTCAGATAGTCCTGCGCCGGCATGGCCGGGTAATCGTCGCGTTTCTTCTCGGGCTTGAGAATGTACTCGGCAATACCCTCGGGGTTCTCCATGTACAGCGCCTGGATGGTTTCCACCGACGGGCCGATCATGCGCATATTGTAGGCATGACAACCGGTGCAGACGCCGAAGTAGGTCAGCTTGCCCTTGTCCAGTTCGCCCATCTCGCGCGGCGCCACCGGCTCCGGCAACAGATAGGTGACCACGTCTGCGGTGGTCGAGAAACCGCAAGTGCCATAGCCGTTCAAACCGCCGGTGACGTACTGATCGGGATTGAGTATGCAGCTTTCACGGCTCTCGCCAACATTCACAATGTCCACGTTATCCGTAATAAACATGGCCACTTTAGCTGCCTTGATCTCTGGAATCGGATCAGTACCGTTGTTGTACATGACGTTATTAAGGATGGCGACCTTGTCGGACTTGGGATCGGTTTCCGGATCACGGGTAATGTTCGGGAAGCTGTCGTGGTCGGTGATAATGATGGCCGCGTTCTTGTTGCCGGAAATGATGTTGTTTTCCATGGTCACTTCGTCAGCCGCCATGATCACGATGCCGGTGCCCGAAGGGACGCCCGAAACCATGGAGCCCGGCGCACCGAAGTTGACATGATTGTTGTTGGTGATGAAGTTGTTACGGATGATCAGATCGAAAGTGGTCTTGATCGGCAGGCCCGGCGTGATGAAGGTCAGAATGCCGCCGGCGTTGTCATACACCAGGTTATTTTCGATGATGCCATGCCGTGAGTTCTCGAATTCGATACCGGCGACGCTGGCAAAAACCTCGTTGTTATTCACATGCACGTTGTCGCTCATACCAACGTAGATCGCCGCATCTTCAATGCCGCTGACGATGTTGTTGCTGATCAGACCGTTCTGCCCCAGCTGCGGGAAGATGCCGTAAACACCGGTATCCACTACGCGGTTGTTGCGGATCAGAAAGTTGTTACCGGCCTGTCCCATGATGCCGTTGCCCTTGTAGTGGGTAATCAGCAGGTTTTCCACGGTGATGTTGTTGCCCGAATACAACACGGCGTCATTGAGCTTGCGCTCGCCTTCCAGGGTCGGCCACTTGCCCTTCACGATCACACCGGTAAGCAGGATGTCATCCTTGTCGATGTATACGGTTTCCTTGTAAGTACCGGGGTAAACACGGATCACATCACCCGGAACTGCCGCGCGGACGGCTGCCTGGATCGACTCGCCATCCTTCACATCAATAATCTTGCCTTTGCCGCTGGCGCCAACCGACTTGGCCAGCGAACCGACGGCGGAAGTCTTGTTGTCGCTCTTGGCGTAGCGATCCGCACCACCCACGATGGTCGCGCTGTTGTTGCTGCCCAGCTGGCTGCCGAGATAGACACCTCCGCCCAGCAGTGCTGCCGCGATTGCGACGCTTAAGAGTTTCTTGCCCATTTTTTATTCTCCGGTTGGTTCAGTAATGCTGAGAGTGGTTGTAGCAGATTTGGCACTATCGTGCAGAGGTGCTGGCAGTCGGCCGATCGGCTGCAGGCCTGAAGGCACACGCTCGGGGATGGCCGGGGTAAAGGATTCATCGGTCAGCGCCTGCATGAAATCGACCAGACGATCGAGTTCATGATCAGCCAGCTCCGGTTCCCAGATATGCCAGTGGATCTGCACCCGCGCCTTCTCTTCTTCCGGCACTGCATGGCCGCGGCCCTTGGTATAGAACTCGGCAGCATCGCGCAGGTTGTCGAAGGTTCCGGAATGCATGTACGGCGCAGTCCTGGCGATATTGCGCAGGGATGGCACCTTGAAGCCGCCACGCCAGTCTTTGTTGTGATACGGCAGCTCGGCACCCGGATCGAACGGCCGGCCATCCGGCTCTTCGACGCCGATCACCGCCACCTGCTGGTTGGTGAATAACGGTGGCGTATGGCATTCGGAACAGCGTGCCACAAACGAACGGAAAATATTGAAGCCTTCCAGTTCGTTGGCCGTCAGTGCATCCGGAGAGCCATGGGCATAGCGGTCATAAGGGCTGTTCAGCGAGATCAGCGAAGTCTGGAATGCGGCAAGTGACAGGTACAGCTGATCAAGGGTCACACCTTGCTGCTGTTGATCGGGAAAAGCCTCGGCAAACAGGCGACGGTATTCTGCGCTGGCGTTCAGACGTTCCTGCAACAGTTGCGGCGTGCTGGCCATTTCCACCGGGGAAAACAGCGGGCCGGTCATCTGCTCTTCCAGCGATGTGGCCTTGGCATCCCAGAAGAAATGCGAGAGAAACGCCATGTTCCACAAACTCGGAGCAGCGCGCAGATTTTCCTGGCCGTTGGCACCGATGCTGCGCTTGAGCCCGTCGGCAAAACCCAGTGCAGGATGGTGGCAACTGGCACAGGACTGCGTCTGATCGCCGGAAAGAACCGGATCGAAAAACAGATTGCGGCCGAGGTCGATCTGCTGCGGACTGAAGCCTTCGCGATGCGGTGGCAGTGAGGTTTGCAGGCCGCCTACGCCCTTGTCGTACAGAGAGTCGTACTGGTCATAGCGAGTATGCAGTTTGCAGGTG
>ERZ795055.3323-NODE-3323-length-11806-cov-3.469577_pt1 | contig 11806 bp, 14 predicted proteins | sample MGYA00375139_ERZ795055 | MGnify/ENA primary metagenome ERZ795055 (study PRJEB30184, sample SAMN05720283) | anaerobic digester metagenome | isolation source: active sludge of municipal wastewater-treating anaerobic digesters | place: USA | collected 2015-01-23 ...
CTCGCCAGCAGTATTGATTGGAAAGAAATTGGCATGCGAATCATGGCAGACCTTCCCGAGGGATCACCCCGCCGAAAATTATAGACAGCGCCGGCGGGGGTGTCAAGGCAAAATATCCCCGCGCCTTCGAACGGCTTACCGCACGATGCCGAGGAGCTCCACCTCGAAGACGAGGACCGAGTTGCCGGGGATGCTCCCGGCGCCCTGGGGTCCATAGCCCAGGTCCGCGGGAAGCGTCAGTTCGTACTTTGAGCCGACATTCATGAGCTGTACCCCTTCGGTCCAGCCCTTCACGACCTTGTTGAGGGGAAACTCGGCCGGGGTTTTCCTGGCGACGGAGCTGTCAAAGACCTGGCCGTTCACGAGTCTGCCGGTGTAATGCACCCGGACCTTGTCGGTCTCCCTCGGCCTGGGACCGTTTCCCGGAGTGAGAACCTTGTACTGCAGCCCCGAGGGCGTAACCTTCACGCCCGGTTTTTCCTTGTTCCGGGCAAGGTACTCCGCGCCTTCCTTGAGGTTCTTTTCGTTCATCCTGCGTTGATGCGAACTGAGGGCATTGGACATTTCCTGCTGGGGAACGCTGGGTTCGGTGCCGTCGAATCCCTCGTTTATCCCCAGGGTGAAGGCTGGTACGTTGAGGGCGATACCCTGGTCGATATATCCCTTGGCGATTCTGAAGCCGGTCTGCCGGCTCTTCTCGTCCGAGGGATTCTTGCCTTCAACGGCGTCCTTGATGCCGCCGATGATCTCGTCCTTGTTGAACATCGGCCTGCTTTTCAGGGCGGTGCCGATCTGGTGGCCGATGCTGAAATTCAATTTTGCCTCTTCGGTCGAGAGGTCCGGCTTGCACGAAAACACGAGGGCGGTGAGGAACAGCATGATAACGACGATAGTTCTTTTCATCTGGGTATCCTTTATATGTGATATATGGGTGTTCGTTGTTCAATGGCGCGTCATGATTCCGGAATGAAAGAAACGAAATTTTTCCCGGGTACATAGTTTTGATGGCGGAGCCGGGGCGATATTACTCCTCCTCTTTTCCCTCTTCCTCCAGCGAGAAGTTCGCCATCACCGTCTCCCGGTTGAGGAGATCGGTGCCGTAGCGGCCCCGCACTGGCGGAAAGGCGCAGTACTCGTGGAACGCGGTCTTCGCTTCGGCGCCGTCGCGCGTGTAGACGGCTATCTGCTGCTGGTGGAATGGGCCCATGGGGAAGACGAGCCGCCCGCCCTCGTTCAGAAACGCGGCGAGGATGAGCGGCCGCGCGTGGCAGGCGGCCCAGACGATGACCGCGTCGAAGAGGCCCAGCTCCTCGTCGGGATCGGTGCCGTCGCCGGCGAAGAAGCGGGTGTTGCGGATGCGCATGCGCTCGTGGCGCGTCTTCGCGGCCGCTGCCAGCTCGCCGCTGATCTCTATCGATATCACCTCGTGCGCCAGGCCGGAGAGGATGGCCGTCGAGTAGCCGGAGCCGGTGCCCACTTCCAGGACGCGCGCGCTTTTCTTCAGGCGGGCGTGTCCTATCATCCTCGCGAGAGTGGAAGGCGTCTCGGCGTACTCGCCGGCTCCCACGGGGAGGCTCTCGTCCGCGAACAGGCGCTCCCTGAATATCGGATCGAAGAACGCCGCGCGGTCGTATTTCTCAAGCGCCGCCAGGAGCCCCTTCGACGCGCCGAGCTTTTTCATCAGGGAGAAAAATCCCTTTCTGCTCGGGGCTGACGGCGCCGCCGCGGTTTTCGTCGCCGCCTTCGCGGGTCTCGTTGTCGCTTTCTTTTTCATTCGAGTATCTGGAAGAGATAGGTCAGGAAGTAGTCCGATATCAGTATCGCCATGGATGATTTCACCACGGCCTGTATGGTCGATTTGCCCACGCCCTCGGCGCCCCCGGTGGTGTTGAAGCCCTGGTAGCAGGAGATGATCGCGATCTCTATGCCGAAGAAGAACGACTTCATCAGGCCCGAGAGGAAGTCCATCAGCCCCAGGTACTGGAGGATGTTCTCCAGGTACTTGTCCACGGTGATGCCGAGCGCCGCGAAGGCGACGAAGGCGCCGCCGAGTATGCCCACGATGTCCGTGATCACGGTGAGCGCGGGCGTCATCACCAGGCAGGCCAGGAAGCGCGGCACCGAGAGGTACTGCACCGGGTTGGCGCGCAGCGTCACCAGCGCGTCTATCTGCTCGGTCACCCGCATGGTGCCTATCTCCGCCGCGATGGCGGAGCCCACGCGCCCCGCGAGCAGCAGCGCCGTCAGCACCGGGCAGAGCTCGCGGAGCATCGAGATGGAGACCGCGCTCCCAATGAAGATCGACGAGCCCGCCATCAGCTTGTCCATCGCGCGCCCCACCTGGAGCGCCATCACCATGCCGGTGAAGAAGAGCGTGATGGCGGTGACGGGGAGCGAGCGGTAGCCTATCTCCAGCATCTGGAGGATGATGTTCCTGAAGTCGAAGGGCGGGCGGAAGGTCCACTTCACCGTGTCGGCCAGGAAAATCAGGTGGCCGCCTATCTCCTCCATGGAACGCTCCAGGAGGCCCTTCCCGTCGGCGCGCGCCGTCACTGCGGCACCGCCCCCTCGAATTCCTCATGCATGCGGTCGAGGTTGTCGAACCTGGTGTGCTTCTCCCAGAAGCGGAGCTCCACGGTGCCGGTGGGGCCGTTGCGCTGCTTGGCGATGATGATGTCGGCGATCCCCTTGCGCGGCGTCTCCTTCTTCACCTTTTCCTCCCGGTAGATGAAGAGCACCACATCGGCGTCCTGTTCGATGGCACCCGACTCGCGGAGGTCGGAGAGCTGCGGCCTCTGGTCGGTGCGCGACTCCACGGCGCGCGAGAGCTGCGAGAGCGCGATCACGGGCACCTCGAGCTCGCGGGAGAGCTGCTTGAGCGAGCGCGATATCTCCGCGATCTGGAGATGGCGGTCCGCCCTGGTGGGCGTGGTGAGGAGCTGGAGATAGTCCACTATCACCGCCCCCACCTTCTCGCGCTGGACAATGCGGCGCGCCTTGGCGCGGAGCTCGTAGATGCTGATGGCCGGCGTGTCGTCGATGTAGAGCGGCGACTTGCTGATCTTGTCGGCGATATCGCCCAGGCGCCGGAGCTCGTCGCCGCTGATGTGGCCGGTGCGCACCCGCTGCGAGTCTATCATCGACTCGATGCAGAGCAGGCGCATGGCGAGCTGGGTTGCCGGCATTTCCAGCGAGTGGAAGAGCACCGGCTTCTTCTCGCGCAGCACCATGTGGTTGGCGATGTTCAGCGCCAGCGCGGTCTTCCCCATGGAGGGCCTGGCGGCGATGATGGTGAGCTCCGAGGGATGGAAGCCGGTGAGCATGCCGTCGAGCTCGGTAAAGCCGCCGGAGATGCCGGTGACGGGGCGCTTCGTCTCGAACATGGTCTTGATGTCGGCCATGGTCTCGTGCATGATCTCTTCCATGCTCTTGAAGTCGGACGTGATCCGCCTCCCGGTCACGCGGAAGATCTCGGCCTCGATCTCGTTCACGAGCTCGTTGGTCTCGCGGCTCAGGTCGTAGCACTTCTCGGTGGACTCGGCGGCCACGTCGATGATGCGGCGGCGGAGGCTCAGCTCCTTGACGCGGTTGGCGTAGAACTCGGCGTTGGCCGAGGTGGAGCTGGTCTGGTACAGTTCCACCAGGCCCCGGTCGCCGCCGGCGCGGTCGAAGCGCCCCTGGTCCTTCAGGCGCTCCTTGAGGGTGATAAGGTCGATGGGGGCGTTCTTCTTGTCGAGCTCCAGGACGGTTTCGTAGACGAGCCTGTGGCTATCAAGATAGAAATCCTCCGGCTGGAGGATTCCTATTATCTTGAGCAGCGCTTCGCGGCTGAGCAGTATGGACGCCAGGCAGGAGGCTTCGGCCTCGATGTCCTGGGGAGGGATATTTCCCTGTGCCATGACTTACTCCTTCTCTACGAGAACCTTGACCTCTGCGTGGAGTCCGTCGTCGAGCTTGACGGTCACGTCGTACGTGCCGAGCTCCTTGATGGGCGCGGCGATGGAAATGCGCCTCTTGTCAATCTCGTAGCCCGCGTCCTTCATCTTCTTCTGGATGTCGATGGCGGTGATGGAGCCGAAGAGCTTGCCTTCCGCACCGGCCTGGACCGTGAACTTGATCTCCATGCCGTTGATGGCGCCCACGATCTTCTCGCTCTGCTTGCGCCTCTTGTCCTTCTTGATCTTGATGAGCTTCTTCTGGTGCTCCGCGGCCTTCCGGCTGGATTCGTTCGCCGGTATCACCAGGTTTTTTGGGAGCAGGAAGTTGCGCGCGTATCCGTTGGAAACCTCTTTGATGTCCCCCGCCTCACCGAGGTTGGAAATGTCCTTCTGTAATATCACTTTCATACGCCTTCTCCATGGTACCGTTGTTGTCCGCGCATGGCGCGGTGAATCATTTCTCGCCGGAATTCCGCGCGGTCTCGAACTTCCTGAAGTCCGCCCAGAAATCTATGGCGCCTATGCTTGCGAAAATGATGAGAAAAAACAGGATCAGCTCGACGAAAAAAGAAACCATGACGAAAATCACCAGGGGCAGCACGAAAAGCGGGATGCCCCTCTGCAGCATGAAAAACTTCGCTATCCCCGCGGCCTGCACCACGTACAGCATGGAGAAGACCAGCGCCGTGTTGAGGGCCAGGACCCGGACGGCCTGATACGAGTCGCCGCCAATCAGCATGAATCCCAGCCAGCCCAGGATGACCGTGAAGATGAAATAATCGTGGAGCCTGAAATACTCCAGTCCCCTGTTTTCTATCGACGCTCCGCCCGAAAAGCGCCGCGCCACGTGGCGCAGTACAAAGAACGCGACGGCCGAGAAAAAGAGGCCGTTGAGAAAATACAGGAACGGGACAACGTTCTTCATCGTCTCCATCGACGTGTCCAGGCGCGACACGAGTTCCTGCTTTTTATCGTCCGGGAGCTCGGACTTCATGATCTGCTCCGCGAACTGGGCTTTCGACAGCATGAACAGGTCTATGTTCGCGAACTTCTTCAGGCCGAAGTGGTTCGCCGAGAAAATCAGCGACACCGCGAGGGAGGCGGTCACCAGGTAGAACTGGAAGGACCTGTTCTCCCTGAACGTCAGGCCGGCCGCGCTCCCGATGGTCAAGGCTCCCAGGAACGACGCGTAGTACTCCGGGTTCACGCGATAGAGCGCCAGGCCCGCGAACGCAACCGGCGCGATGACGTACAGCGCCTTCCAGGAATACCTGTGAAAAAGCAGCGTGGACGCGGTCAGCAGGCCGAGGCCCGCCAGGGATGCCGCTATCAGCTGGACCACATCGGTGCTACTGCAGCACGAAGGGCAGGATCGCGATTATCCTTGCCCGCTTGATCTGCCTGGCCACCAGCCTCTGGTGTCTCGCGCAGTTTCCCGTGATCCTCCTGGGGAGGATCTTCCCCCGGTCCGTTATGAACTTGTTCAGAAGATCCGCGTCCTTGTAATCGATGGCGAGGTTCTTGTTCGCGCAGAACCGGCAGCTCTTGCGCTTGAAACGCGCCTGCTTGCCGTATCCCCCCTCTCCGTCCTCACGGTCGCCCCGGGGACGTCCGCGGTCGCCGAACTTCCTTTCCCTGTGCTGGTGCGGCGCGGGTGCCGACCCGGTAGCCGCTGCGGGCGCGGGTGTTGCGGTCGCCGGCTGTTCCGGTGCCGCTGTATTTTCAGGTGCTTTGGTTTCGTCTGACATTGTCGTGCTCCGATTGATTTAATTGCGCTGCTCCCGCCGGTCAGAACGGGATATCCTCGTCCGAAAACGGGTTGTCGTCCTCGAAGGACGTTTCCTGCTGCTGGGGTTGGTTCTGCTGGTGCTGCTGCTGGGGGATATCCACCTGCGGCGCGTCCTGGCCCTGCTTGGGCGTGAGGAACTGGAAGTTCTCCACCACCACTTCCACGGTGGAGCGCTTCTGCCCGCTCTGGTCGTCCCAGGACCGCTGCTGGAGGCGCCCCTCGATCCCTATCCGCTGTCCCTTCTTGCAGTACTGCGCTATCGCCTCGCCAAGCTTACCCCAGGCTATGCAGTTGAAGAAAGAGGTGTACTCCTTCCGCTCTCCCGATACCGAGTAGGTCCGCGTGTTGGCGATTGAAAAATTCGCCACCGAGGAGCCGCTCTGCGTGTAGCGGAGGTCGGGATCCTTCACCATCCTGCCGATGAGTATGACCCTGTTGATGTCGCTTGCCATAGTTGTACCTGCCTGGAGTTACGCCGTTTTGACTTCGTCGAGCCTGACGAAAAGAAACCTCAGGATGTCGTTGAGGAGGCGGAACTCCGCGATGATGTTCTTGATCACGTCGGGAGAGGCGTCGATGGTGTAGATGATGTAAAAGCCGTCTTCCGCCCTGTCGATGATGTAGGCCATCTTCTTGCGGCCCCACTCGTTCACCGACTTGGATTCCACGCCGTTTTTCTGGAGGATTTTTGTGATGTTTTCCTTGGTTGCGTCGAGGTTCTCGTTGATCCGAAGGATCACCGTGAGTTCATAACCGTTCATTATGTTCTCCTTCCTATGGAATATGATTGCTAAAATGTTGACCACTTTTAGCAGAAAGGCGTTACAATGGTCACAATGGGGCTGTTTTTTTCAAGAATTTTTTTTCAGGCTTGCGGCGATACGCCTCACTCCGCGGCCGGGGTCTCCGGCGCGCCGGGCACCGCCTTTTTTCTCCTGCCCCGGCCCCCGCGGCGGCGCCGCGGTCTTCCGCTGGCTGTCAGCGATGATCCGGGCTGGGCGTTTTCATCTTGTGATGGCGAAGCGGAGCTCTCGTGTGCCGCGGGCTGCGCCGCCGGCGCCTGGTTCTCGGGATGTATGATGGCCGCCACCTTCCGCTGCACCGTCGATATGATGCCCGTGCCGCTGCCCGTCTTTCTGGAAGGGAATTTCCTCCAGTCGAATCGGTGGATGATATCGGACTGGTTGAGCAGGTCCTGGTGGACCGTATCGTCCTGGCCGCACCAGAGCGATACCGTGGCGCCGGATTCCTTCGTGGCCTCGATGGCGGGGATGAAGTCGCTGTCACCCGCGACGACTATGGCGTGCTGGATGTGTCCCGCCGCCGAGTGGCGCACCATGTCCACTGAAAGGAGCACGTCCACCCGCTTCTGCTCGAAGTACTCCCGGTGCCCTTCCCAGCGGCGCTGCAGCTTGCCGAGGCGTACCGCCCAGCGGTCCAGGGACATCAGCTCCTTCATGAGCAGTCCGTGCTCGGCCATGCGGCGTATCTCCCCGCTCGTGGGGACGTCGGACATCCAGGGGGGGCAGTAATAGAAATAACAGCGCAGCAGGTCCAGGGGCACGTTCTTGCGAAGCGGCTTCAGAAGGAAGTCCACCATGCCCCGGTAATCGGGAACGAGGTTGTGCTGTTTCAGGTGGGTCAGGATGTATGCTCCATCCAGGAATATTGCGGCTCTCATGCGGTACCTCCGGTATGCGCGCGTGTTAGATATCAGGCCGGGACTCAATCCTCGGAGCGAGGGTTCCCCGCCATGGGCGAAAACGGGACTTCCGGTTCCCCGGTTGGGCCGTTATTAATCATTGAGCCCGGCGGGGGGCGATTGTCAAGGATGAATTGTATCGGCCGATAAAATCACCCTTCGCGAGGCCCGCGGTATAGAGTTCCTTGACAAATAGAATAATACAATATCATAATGAGGATGCAGTGCCGGGACCGCCGGCATTGAATGCGCCGGGATACGTTTCGATGGATGCCGGGTTTCCGCCGGCAGAGGAGCCAGCCGTGAAACTGCTGAACGCGATCAGGGACGTGCTTGTCAGGAAAGTCCTGATATTCGAAAAGGAGCGGGGAGCGTATCCTCCCACCTTCCAGCGGGAGCTGAACTACCAGTCCAGCAGGGTGCTTTTTTTCGCGTCGGTGATATCGTTCAGCTGGCTCTCGTACATCCCCATCGACAGGCAGCTGCATCCCGACGAGCCGCTGATACTCTTCCTCAGGCTGGGCCTGCCCCTCCTGGGGCTGATAATCTTCATCATCCGTTTCAGCGATTACTTCTTCGAGAGGAGCCTGCTCCTGCTCAACATCTTCGGCGCGTATCTCGAGATCGCCACCGGCGTCATCACCGGCCTGACGAAGGGCGACTCGGTCTACGTCGGCGGCTATCTCTTCATCCTCACGCTGCTGGCGGTGGTGCCGCTGCGGAGGCGCGCGGCGTGGTCCATCCTGGCGGCATCGCTCGTTTCGTTCTTCACGGTGGGCCTCATGAAGGGCATGATGTTCGACAGCGTGCGCGGAAAGTACAGCCTCAACGACATCATGGCGACGGCGGTCGTTGCCGCGATCTTCATCTACATCCTGGACCGGATACGGTTCAGCAGCTGGGAGAAGTCGAGGAAGATAGAGGAGCAGAGCAGGGAGCTCAAGGAGGACAAGGAGAAGATCGACAGGCTCCTCCTCAACATCCTCCCGCACTCCGTCGCCCAAGAACTGAAGGAGAAGGGCGCGGTGAAGCCGATATTCTTCGAGTCCACGACCATACTCTTTACCGATTTTGTCGGCTTCTCGAAGATCGCCGAGAACATGACCCCGGAGGAGCTGGTGAGGAGGCTTGACTCGATCTTCTGTTACTTCGACTCGATCATGGACAGGTACAAGCTGGAAAAGCTCAAGACGATCGGGGACTCGTACATGTGCGCCGGGGGTATTCCCGAGAAGAACACCACGCACGAGTTCGACGCCGTGCTCGCCGCGCTGGACATGTTCGCGTTCCTGAAAAAGAGCGACCTGGACGAAAGCAGGTCCGGGGGGAAGCTCTGGGAGATGCGGATCGGGATCAACACGGGGCCCATCATGGCCGGGGTCGTGGGAGAGAAAAAGTTCGTGTACGACATCTGGGGCGACGCGGTGAATGTGGCCAGCCGGCTCGAAACCGCGGACGAGCCCGGGCGCATCAATGTATCCGGCCAGACCTACAACAGAATCAGGGACTACTTCGAGTGCGAGCACCGCGGCAACATCATGGTGAAGAACCGCGGGCAGATCGACATGTATTTCGTGAACCGCCTCAGGCCGGAATACTCCGCCGACGCCGACGGGATGATTCCCAATAACGCGTTCCTGAAAAAATACGACGAGATTGCGCGGCAGTGAGGCGTAGCACCGGCCCTGCCGGTTATTTCATCTTCGCCACGAGTGCCGCGCCGAAGCCCACGCACCAGAGGTTGATGAACGCGTTCAGCCCCAGGTCGAGCGCCGACAGCGCGTACATCCCGTTCTGCCAGTTGAAGCAGATGTCCAGGAGCCCCAGGAAGACGAGCGCTCCGCCGCCGGCGACCAGGAGCCTGCTTCCGTTCGCGTTCCCCTTCAGCGTGAGTACCCCTCCCGTCAGTAACACGATCGCGAGGATGATATCGGGCACCGGGAAGGAATGCTCGTACGCGAAGTAGCACGCCGGCGGGTTTTCCGGCGCGAGCCCCACGGTGAAGAACCCTATCCAGAAGAGCGCGAGCCCCGCCGCGGTGATGATCGCGAGTACCGGCAATGCTTTTCCTGTCTGTTTTCCGTTCATGGATGAACCTCCTCAATGGTTGATGAGCGTGTGGTGGGGCGTCTCATCGCCCGCCCTTCGACTGCGCCTTCCGGATGTCCCTGTCCATCACCCATTCGACGAGCCGTGGCGCGAAGCGCTTGGCGATCCAGGTCGTCTTTCCGTCGAAGTTGGGGATGATCATGAAGGTGTCCTTGCGGATGTGCCTGATAAGCTCCTTCGCGACGGCGTCGGGAGTCATCACCTTCGCCGCGGCCGATATCGCCCGGGTCTCCTCGGGCTTGGTCCTGTTCTCCTCGGCGAAGCCCGGCGTGTCGGTGTCTGGCGGGCAGAGAACCTGCACCGAGATATTGAAGCGCTTCAGTTCGCTCTTCAGCGCCTCGGAGAAGCCGACGATGGCGAACTTCGACGCGGCGTAGTCGGTGTAGCCGAAGACGCCGACGAACCCGACCATCGACGAGGTGTTGACGATGGCGCCGCCGCGCTCCTTCATGCGCGGCACCAGCGCGGCGCAGGTGTTCCAGATTCCGTACATGTTGACGCGCATGGTGTCGTCGAACTGCGCGTAGGTGATATCCTCGAAGTTGCGCGGGTATGCGCGCCCCGCGCAGTTTACGAGCAGCTGCGGAACGCCGAGATAGCGGACCGCGCGGTCCATCGCGCTTTTCACGGCGGAGTTGTCCGATACATCGAGCTGCAGCCAGGTGACCTTCTGGCCCGCATGCTTCCTGCGCGCCTCTATCTGCGCGGCCGTCTCCTCCAGGCGCTTCTTGTTCCGTGCGAAAATCGCGACGTGCGCGCCCTCCGCCGCGAGCAGTTTCGCCGTCGAGAGCCCGATACCGCTCGATCCTCCCGTTATGAATGCCGTTACGCCGTTAAAGTCCTTCATCATAGTGCTCCTGGATTAAAAAATTCATTTCTGCTTCAGCGCGGCAAGGTCCAGCGTCTTCAGCCACTTCATCGTCTCCGCCATCCCCTCCCGGTACGATATCCTCGGCTTCCAGCCGAGCTGGCGCTCCGCCTTGGCGATGCTGAAGCGGAAGCGCGATCCCAGGTTGGTCACCGTGTAGGTCGTCAGGAGCGGGCGCTTCTTGATCCTGAACAGGTTCCAGACAAGCTCCATCACCCAGGCGGCGGCGTAGGCGAGCGCGTAGGGGATGTGCGTGGTGACGGGCTTCGCCCCTATCGTCCGCGCGATCTCGGCGCAGAACTCCTCGAGCGTCGTGTGCTCGCCGTCGTGGACGAAGTAGGCGTTGCCCACGGCGCGCGGGTCCTCGGATATCAGCAGGAGCAGGTCCACCAGGTTGTCGATGTAGGTGGGCCAGACGATGGCGTCGTGTCGCCAGAAGATGAGGTCCTTCTTTATAATAGCGTCGGCAAGGAGCGGGACGAAGGTCTGGTCGCCGCGCCCGTAGACCCAGCAGGGATACACCATGGTCACGGGGAGTCCCTTCTCTTTATGGTAGCGCCACATGATCTTCTCAGCCTCGATCTTGTGGTCCGGATACGGCTCGCCCCAGGGGCGCAGCGGCGTGCTCTCGTCCATCACGGTCTTCTCATCGACGCCGGTCACGTCGCAGGTGCTGATATCGACCAGCCGCGAGACGCCCGCCTCGAGCGCAGCGCGGCAGACGTTCTCAGCGCCGCCGACCGTGACTTCCCGGAAGAGCTTTTTCGGCGCCCAGTCGGTCACCACCGCCGCGCAGTGGAAGACTATCTCCCTGCCGCTCGCCGCGCGTTTCACCGCCTCGAAGTCGCGGATATCGCCCTCGACCACCTCCACGCCCAGCTCCCTCAGCCGGGCGGCGCCGGCGTCGCCCGGGAGCACCATCGCCCTCACGCTGTTGCCCTTCGTGAGATTTCCCAGCAGCAGGTTCCCCCCGATGAATCCGGTCGCGCCCGTGATCAGCACTTTTTTCATGTCTGTTTCCCCCGTGTGTTTATCGATGCATGAGGGACCGCCAGCATCTGCCGAACGGACCTCAGCATAAAGTCGATCTTCTTTTTCTCCGGCACGTCGTTCTTTTCGTTCATGAACAGGAGCAGGCGGCGCCTGTAGTGCACCGACACCATCGAAAAGCTGTAAAGCAGTATGAGGTTGTCGATGAAGTATACCGCGGCGGGGATGTCGATACCGGCCGTCAGCTCCCCGCGGGACGCGGCGTTTTCGAGCAGCATCGTGAGAAAGCCGCGGCCCACTTCCTCTATCGGGCCCGACTTCTTCTCGGCAAAACGGTTGAGCGCGCGGGTGCACAGGTCGAGGTAGATGGAGACGGCGGTCAGATCGGAAGAGCACACGTCTGAACTCCA
>ERZ795055.3325-NODE-3325-length-11797-cov-3.877363_pt1 | contig 11797 bp, 10 predicted proteins | sample MGYA00375139_ERZ795055 | MGnify/ENA primary metagenome ERZ795055 (study PRJEB30184, sample SAMN05720283) | anaerobic digester metagenome | isolation source: active sludge of municipal wastewater-treating anaerobic digesters | place: USA | collected 2015-01-23 ...
TCTCGAGACCTGGGAACTCAGCCCCTTCAATCCTATCCTCGAGGCGGGGCCCGGCGAAGGCATCAACAACTCGGATGTCGATTTGTTCGAGTGGGAAGGCCGCACTTATCTCTATTACGCCACAGGCGATCAGGCGACATGGGGATCGGTCCGCACCGCTCAATATGCGGGATTCGTGCGGGAATTCTTTACCCATCATTTTCCTGACGATACTCCCACGGTCCGTTTCAGCGCGCGGGCGCCTTGATCCGCGATTCAATTGACGTTCTCCCATCGGAGCCGATAAAACCGGTGGGGCCACGCCGGCGTCAGGTCGTCGGGCCATTGAAAGGGCCGCGCGGCGATTAAGTTGGTGCCTAAGGGCATCCAGTTCGTCAGGTTCGAGGAAAACTCCAGCACTTGCTGGGATCCGAGCGGGGCATCGAGGATCAAGCGAACCGTTCCGTTGGTCAAAACCGTGGCATCAATAAACTGGGCGGGCCGTTCCACCTTGATCACCGCCGCCTTTTGCGGCTCCAATTGGAGTTCCCAATCCGACCCGGGTCCGGTCAGTCGTTTTCCACTGAGCAGTTCGGTTCCCAGATGCCGGACGCCGGTTCCCGGGCGATCGAGAGCATGCGACAACCGGGTAGTTTGGATCACGGAGCTGTCATTGAATAAGGTGAAATAGAGGACCCCATCGGGACCAGGACCGAAGCGTTCGACCAGGATGTTGGTATTCATCGAGGTTGCCTGAGTGATGGGTTGCCAGCCCGCTTCCGCGACCTGCTTGATGAGCGGTTGGTAGCGTTTGAATAGAGCGCGGTCGCGATTGTACCAGGCTGGTTTCTGCCAATAAGGATTTTCCGAGGCATTATGGCTGAACATGGAAGGAAACATCCCGTAGAAAAGGCAGCGTTGAAAATAACGTTCCACCCAGTCCGATCCAAAACGGTCGTAGTCGGTGTTCATCAACAGGAGGTAGGGTTTTCGCCCCGACAGTGTCCTCCAGAACAGCATTTGGGCGTGGGACGAGGGCGCATACTGGCCGTTAGACAACCAGTCGGTTTCGGTGCCCATGATGTCCAACCACGGGCATAGAAAACTGAACCGGTAGGGCACGCCGTTGGCGAAACAGAGCTTGCCGAAACGATGCAGGTCCTCGCTGATCCATCGGGTGAATTCGAACACGGCGAGGGCTTTCCATAACGCGGGCCTTTTGGATTGGGTGTCGAAGGTCAGAGGGACCGAGGTATGGGCAAAGTGATCGCGACGATAATTCAGATCGGCCGTGACGTAGCCTTCCAGCGAATCCAGGTACTCGCCATCGAGAGTGCCCTTGGCCTGAGCGCCGTATAGGCTCTCGCGGAGGGCGTCATTCCAGTGGACAGTCGCGGCATTGGGGCTGGAAGGCAGGGCCGGATTGGGATTCAGGCTCCACACGGCGCCATTGGCCCAGGGCTCGTTGCGAAACAACAATGCGGGCTGCCCCCGAGGATCCTCCATCGCCGCATCCTTGGAAACCATGGCCATGCGTTGCCGGGATCCGGCGGGGCCGGCGGCATATTGGTCGCGTACCGCCAGGGCTGAGGCAAGGGAGCGCGGCAAGTCGGGCGCCATGGGCATCCACCAAGTCATGGGCTCCGTGTATCGAAAACTCAGGATGCCGTTGCGGTCATCGAATGGGACGTTGTTGTTCCCTTCGTGGTATCGAAAACCGAAGTCCTGCCAATCGGCGACGGTGCTGACATCGGTAAACGGCATCCAGATGCCCTGGTTTGGCGAGCGCACCGCAAAACGGGATGGAAAGAGGGCGATGTATTTATCCCATGCAGATCGATAACCCCAATAAGGATCGAACCGGAACAGGACGAATCGAAACTCGGCGCCGGACGGAAACCGCGCAGTCTCCCGGACCAGTCCGAAGTCATACGCGATCAACAACTGCTTGGTCCCCGCATGGTAAGCCAGACGGAATTGGGCGGGCTGCGCCATGTCCAAGGCCATCGCAAGCCCGGAGCGGTCATCGTAAATGCAGGCCAAGGGATAAAGCGAAAGACGGCCATTCGCCCCGCAGTTCACCGAAGTCGTGTGACTATACTCGCCAGGCGCGGCAATGAGGTGTTGCTGGCGGAGATCGTCATTCCATTTCCATCCGACTGCGTCGATGGGCAAAGCGAAAACGAGCATGATCGCCCGGTCTGCCCCTGTGGTGTCCGTGACCTTGCCCTCGAGGATCAAATGATCGGACTTCGCGGTTATCGTGGTATTAAGTCGGAGGTTCAAGTCGGGGCAGGCATCGTTTTCGAAGGCGAACATGTCCGATCCCGCGGCAATATCCCGCGCCAAAAATCCCGAGGGCGCCACGCAGGCCAACTCACGACCGTCCACGCTCAATCCCGTGATCCGCCCTCCTGTCCATGCGATGCTGAAATGGTCCTGGGTTTTGTGGAATGCGGACTCGCCGAGGGGAGGATTGGTTGAAAGCGCAACCGACATGGGAGTCCCTTGAAAAAGGAACGCGCCGGCCGGCGTCTGGATTTCAACGAGGGAGATATCATCAAACCAAACCTTGCCGGAGTGCTGACGGAAGAGACAATAGACCGAAATGGACCGCACAGGTTTGTCGGGAAGAATCACAAACTGGCGTTCCTCCCAATCGTGGGTGCCAGCGGAAAAGTTGCCGGTTTGCCCCCACAACGGTGTGCCATCGCGATAAACAATATCCACGTAAATGGAGTAACCGCTGTCGGCGCTGCCGCTGACATTCTCAGCCCGGCTCCATCCCCGAACCACGATCGGAAGAATATTGGTGCGGTTCAGAGTTAACGACTGGCTGGCGCCATGCCACTCCGTCAGATGGGTCGATTCACACACCAAAGCCCGCGTGCCGGACCGGCCCTCGGCTGAAATCGCCCGGTAACCTTTCGGGGCGGCACCCCAAGAGCTAGCCTGGACCAATGTCCCCAGCTCAAAGCCGGGATTCCGCAGCAAGTTCGCATCTCCAGCCCCCTGCTGAACCACCTTCAGAACAGGATCCGAACCCATCACACTGTGGGCGGCCAAACCGATGATCACGAGAAATTGCCCGAGACCAAAAGCCCGCCTCCAAACTCTATGAAAACCTGCATGCATGTTGGTTAAGTTGGTTTCTCGAATTTCAATCGCAAAGGATGGGATTTTTCATGGTCCCCCGTCTGTGTTTGCCCGCCCACCCGAATCCGGTAGGTCCCTTCAAAAGCGGCGGGAATCCCCAATTTGCCTGAAGCATCGGTGGAATAGTTGAACCATCGCAGAAAATGCTCGCGATGCCGGCGATCCACCTCGGTCTCATCGGTTCGAGGCGGAAGTTGGGTTTCGAATCCGGCCCCAAACAAAAACCGGTGTTTAACGTGCTCCACCCGCACAGATGCGCCGTTAACCGGGCGCCCCTCCGCATCGCGGACTTCCACAGTCAGGGGTGACGTTCGATTGAGCCGGATCCGGGCGTCGGTCTCGGCCAGCAATCGGGCCTCATCAATCCCAGTCTCCGCCGCTTGGACACGAATAAAACAGGCTACCCCGATCAGGACAAATGCCAAGGCATGCATGCAAGAGATGTAATCATGTCATTCCCGTTTTGCACGCCCGAATTGAATCCCAGACATTCCATCGATGTTCCCAACACTTCAGGACCCGCGTATTTGGCCTGCCATGATTCGCGTGGATTGGCGTTCATGCGCGGTGAAGTCGATTTATTTGCGGTTCAGGGAATAAGGAGTTGCCTAGATCCGAGGATTTTTGGATGATTGAATTGCGATGAAGGCCGAATCCAAGACCACCCGCGCCCTCCGGCTTGAGAAAATCCTCCACAGCCTGAAAACAACCTACCCCGACGCGCGCTGCGAACTGGACTATGAGAATCCCTTGCAGTTGTTGATCGCCACCATTCTTTCGGCTCGATGCACCGACAAACAGGTGAACATCGTGACGGAACGCCTGTTCAAAAAATACCGCCGGGCCGAGGACTATGCCAATGCGCCGTTGCCTCAACTCGAGTCGGATCTGAAAACCCTGGGGCTTTTCCGGAACAAAGCCAAAAACATCCAGGCCTGCTGCCGAACCCTCATGACCGAACATGGCGGCGAAGTACCGCCTTGCATGGAGGCCCTCGTCAAGCTGGCCGGTGTGGGTCGCAAGACCGCCAACGTTGTTCTGGGCAACGCGTTCGGCATTGCGGCAGGCGTGGTCGTCGACACACACGTCGCCCGCCTCTCCCAGCGCCTCGGACTGACCCGGCAGGAGGATCCCGAGAAAATTGAGGCCGACTTGCAGGAACTCGTGGATCCCACCCAGTGGACCCTATTGAGCCATTGGCTTATCTGGCATGGACGCCGCCGGTGTCCCGCGCGAAACCCTCAATGCGGCAGCTGCGAGATCCGCGCCCATTGTCCCTCGGCTCGAGTCGCCGGGAATGCTCCGGCCCGATGAGCATCGAACTCCATCAGATCAGCAAGGAATTCGGCCGAACGCCCGCGGTCAAAGACATCAGTCTTTCTGTCAACGAAGGAGAACTCATGGCCCTGGTCGGGCCAAGTGGCGGGGGAAAAACAACGGTCCTCCGGGTGATCGCGGGGCTCGAACATCCAGACGAAGGGGATGTCTTCATCCGCGGCCAATGCGTCAATACAGTGCCGGTCCAGCAGCGTAACATCGGTTTTGTTTTTCAGAACTACGCCTTGTTCAAGACCATGAACGTGCAGCGCAACATTGCGTTCGGTTTGAAGATCAAGAAATGGGCGCGAAAAGACATCCGGGCACGGGTGGCGGAACTGCTCGAGTTATTGGGATTGACCGGTCTCGAACACCGGTTTCCCCATCAGTTGTCGGGTGGCCAGCGGCAACGGGTTGCGATCGCGCGAGCGTTAGCTCCCAAACCGACCGTGCTCCTCCTGGATGAGCCTTTCGGGGCTGTGGACGCCCGGATCCGGCAGGATTTGCGTGAATGGCTGGTCCGTCTGCATCACGATCTGAATATCACCACGATCTTTGTCACTCACGACCAGGAGGAAGCCATGGAGGTGGCCGACCGCATCGCTATTTTCTCCAAGGGCAAGCTCGAACAGGTGGGCACGCCACGGGAGGTCTACGACCGGCCCGCGAATGAGTTTGTGGCCCGATTCATCGGGGTCATGAACGTGATCGAAGCCGACGTCCACCAGAACCGAGCCCGGGCCGAGGAACTCGAATTCGTCGTCCCCGGCATCTCCGACGGTGAACGCATCCGAATCGGGTTCCGCCCGTATGCGGTCCACGTTTCACCCGACCTGTCTCAGTACCGCTATCAAGCGGTCATTCGCCATGTCTTCTTTCTGGGAGTCATGCTGCGGCTCGAATTGGAACTGGCATCTGGTTTGACAGTCAGGGCGCGGCTGACCAAGGAAGAATATTCGCAGCTCGGTCTGGCCGAAAATCAGCGAGTCTCCTTCGAAATCCGGCAATTCCGGGTCTTGACCTCAGAAACCGGTTTCCTGCAGCCCGAAATTCAAACGGAAGACGACCGGCCTGTCTCCTTTGCCGACGGGATCTAAACTGTTCTTGGTCACTAGGTCGAAATGTCCGAGGACACCCCTGGATTCGGAGCCTCCCCTCACGTCCCAGCTCCCATGCACCTCAACTGTCCAGGATCGATTCAAGCTAAAGCGACAATAAATACTCGACCAGAGCCTCGATGTCCTCCTTGGTCAGGTGGGCGGTCCTGCCGTGGAGTTGGAGCTGGTTCCAGGTGGTGAGCACATCCCGAATCGTCACGGCGCCCCCGTGATGCAGGTAAGGCGCCGTGCGCCAAATCTCGGCCAGCGTTGGCGTATCCAAGGGCGGATCCTCCCCCGCAACCGCCGAGGTCCCAACCCCGTGAAGGCGCAAATCGGTCAATAAAGGCGCCGGATGACAAAGGCCGCAACGCGTGTCCGGACTTTGAAATATCGCCTGACCGCGACGGGCGCGCTCGGTAAGACTTCCGTCCTTTAACCGGTACGGACTGCGCTCGGGCCGCAAAGACCGCAGGTATGCCCGCACATCGTCCAGTTCCCCCTCGCTGGGCTGACAAAACTGGGAGTGACGAAAACCGGCTTGCACGGCGATCTCCATCGACGCTCTGACCCCCAAAGACATCACTGGCGGTGTCCGATAGGCCCATAACAGGGACCGGGTGTTCTTCAAACTGCCGATGCCATCGTTCAGCAGGTCCCAATTCAATCCATCGGCGCGGCCCTCGGGATGACACGTGGAACAGCTCAGCCAGTGCTGGAAAGCGTAGGTGGCATCATGAAAAATGCGCTCGCCACGACGCTCCGGCCCGGAGGCAGCCGCGGAATCTCCCCCCAGCTTGATTCGTGCCTCGATTCGCCCCGAATCACTAGCCAACAACAGAATCTCCCCGGAATAGTAACACGCCACAGCCAGCCATCGTTGATCGGGCGACAGAGCCAACCCCCGCGGACCTGTTCCCGGCAACGGGAATACATCGATTAACCCCGCGCGGGATAGGGCATCCAGATCGTTCATCAGGAGATCCCGTCGTTCCGGATTCCGACGGATTTCCTCCCAGACATTTCCCGGCCCAGTTGGGGGATCCGTTGTCGTCTCGATGACCCCCTCCAATCGCCGATGCAATCCCGCAAGATCCAGCCGGGCCAACTGGTGAACCCCCGACAAAGTCACCCATAGCCATCGCCCATCACGGCTGCAGCAAACTCCCCAAGGATCCGCGGCCCCTTCCATGATGCGATCCAGGAGAACCGTGGCAAGCAGACGACGGTTCCTAAGATCGAGGATGGAAATGCAGTTCCCCGTCATCCAACCCCGGGACAGCTGAGTCAGGGGCAACTGGAATCGGGCCAGCACGTGCGCCACATACGCCCAGCGGCCATCCTGCGATACCGCCACCCCACGCACCAGAGTTGAACCAGCCGGAAGCAGCCAGTTCGCCAGTACGAGGCCCCGGTCGAAATCCACCAGACTCACCACCGAGGCTACCGCCGGATCCAGGGCGCTGCCTCCCGGCAGGAAATTACCCATCACGGCCAGACGGGTCCCCGGCTGGATGGCGATGCCCGTCGGATGCCGCACAACCGGGATTCGCCTTAACGTCGTTCCGCTGTCCGAATCGAGAACCGCCAGATGGTGACGACCGGTTTCTGCCACCAGAAGACCGGCGTTCGGCCCCGACAGCATGAGGCCCGCCGGCCGCGATCCTGTCTCCCACCGTGCCAGGATACTCCCCGACGAGGGATCAAGAACCGCCACCGCGTCGCCCTCTTGTTCGCAAACAAAAAGACGCGATCCCGAGAAAGACCACTCGATCCCCGCAGGCTTCCGCAAATCTGAATACTCCCGAATGACTTGCCGGCGCAAAACATCGACGATCACGACCCGCCCCCCGGTGGGATCTGTAATCCCTAACAGATTACCACCCGGGGAAAAAACAACCTCCTGCGGAGAACGATCCCCCCAGGATTGAGCGGGCTTTTGAATAACGAATTCGGCTCCTGACGCATTGGCCAGAAATACAACCAGCCAAAGAACCAAAGGAACTACCTCGCCCCGTTGAGATCGGCTCACAGAGATCACCTTCTCGTTTACACCAACGCCCTGTATTTCCTGCTCACCGACAGAAGCCGAACCAGTTCCTTGACTTTCTGAGACTGAGACCGTTGCGTCACCAACGTGGCGTCGTCGGTAAATACGATCACGGCATCCCGCAATCCAACAATACCCGTCAGGGTGCGATTCCGAGTGCGGGCATCAAAGACCAGGTTTCGCGCCCCGTCGACAGAAAGGACCTCGCCCACGGCGCAGTTGCCATCCGCATCGGGCTTGAGATGATGCGTCAACGCGGGCCAGGCGCCAACATCATCCCAGGCAAAATCGCCGTTGGCCACCACCACGTTCTGGGCCTTTTCCATGAGGGCGTAATCGACGGAGATCTTCTTCAGGCCTGGATAGTCGCGGGACAGGAGTGAGGCGAGTTTCCGGGGATCGCCGGCGGCTTTAAACCAACGCTGACAGACCGCCGCGAGCTCGGGTTGATGCATTTCCAGGCTTTGAGTGACGGTCACGAACGACCAGATAAACATTCCGGCGTTCCACCGGTAATGGCCGCTGTTCACATATTCCACCGCCTTGTCGTGATGGGGTTTTTCCACGAACTGCTCGGCCTTGAAAAAGGTTGTCTTCCAGCGTTTGCCCCCCTGGGGCGCCGGCAACGGATGCCCGACCTTGATGTAACCATAGCCAGTGGCCGGTTCAGTGGGCTTGATCCCAATCGTCACCATCACCTGCCCGCGGGCCGCCAGATCAAAGGCGTCCCCTAAAACCTGCTGGAACTTTTTCTCCTCGGAAATGACATGGTCCGCCGGCAAAACGGCCATGACAGCCGTCGTGCAACGCTGACCGACCAGGGCCGCCCCCAAGGTGATGGCAGCACAGGTATCTCGGCCACATGGCTCCGCAATGATGTTTGCCTTGGGTAATTCGGGAAGCTGCCGGGAAACGGCATCGGCCTGGGCCGCATTCGTAATGATCAGGATGTTCTCGGCCGGGACCAATGGCGTCACTCGATGAACGGCTTGCTGAAGGAACGAGGTCTTGCCAAGTAGATTCAAGAGTTGCTTGGGATTTCTTTCGCGGCTGACGGGCCAGAATCGCTCCCCCCGACCTCCAGCCATAATAATGACAAATCGATCCCGAATTGGAGTGTTCGCTCTTACCTTCATGATGACCTCAGCGTTGTTCCGGAACCGGCTCTGCGAGCCGATTCCCCGGGTTCTTGACTGCGTCGACCAGCGTTCGCACGAATGCGGTCGCTCCCGGAACCAGATCCGGGCCCCGACCGAATCGAGCAATCTGATTCACGATCGCACTGCCCACCACGACAGCATCCGCCTCTTCGGCCACCCGCGCGGCTTGCGCGGGAGTCGAGATCCCGAATCCCACCGCCACCGGCAAATCCGTGTGCCGTCGTATCAGCGCCACCCTCTCTCCAATGCTCTCCGCAACTTCTTGCTGCATCCCCGTCACGCCCTCGCGGGAGACGTAGTAGACAAAACCGCTCCCCTGCGAGACGATGTAACGAATCCGATCCTCCGGCGTCGTGGGCGCCACCAGATGAATCGCGCACAACCCGGCCTGGCTCATCAACTCACGGTATTGCGCCCCTTCCTCCGGCGGCAGATCCAGCATCAACATGCCATCCACGCCCGATTCCGAGGCTTGCCGAATGAATGTATCCAGGCCATTTCGCGCCGCCAGATTGTAGTAAAGATATAGCACAATCGGGATGCCTGAGGTTCGGCGGATTTGCGCGACGGTCTCAAGCACCCCGGCCGGTGTTGTTCCGGAATCCAATCCGCGTTGCGCGGCCAATTGATTGGTCAAACCATCCGCCAGCGGATCGCTGAAAGGAACCCCCAGTTCGAGGACATCCACGCCGGCCTGATCGAAAGCCATAGCCAGATCATGAGTGGCTCCCAAATCTGGATCGCCAGCGCCAATATAAGTAATCAGCCCTTTCTGATGTCGGTTCTCCAGTTGATGAAAACGCTCCTGAATTCGGTTCATTTGAAGGGAAATAAAGTGTTGGTTTTTCTTAATGTCAACGAGGCAGGTCTCCGTTGCCGGCGCGGGAGACGGCCCTCGCCTTTCACCGGAGATGGCGCCTGGTGGAAACACCAGAATAACCGCAATCCCTCGAGGGTGAGATCGGGTGTGTAATGATGGATTCCCGCCACGCGCCGGGCGAGCCAGCCGGCATCTCCGCCGGTCGCCACGACCGTCAACCGCGTGCACCTCAGTTCTTTTCGGACCTCCTCAATAAGGTGGCTCACCAGGCCGCAGTATCCACCGACTGCGCCTGCCAACATCGCTTCCTGGGTGTTCTTGCCGATCACTCGTTTCATTTCACGCCATTTCATCGGCGGGAGCAAGGCGGTTTTGCCGGCCAAGCAGCTGGCCACAAGAGCGAATCCGGGAGCGATCGCACCACCGATATACTGGCCTCGGCGGTTGACCACATCAAACGTGGTTGCGGTTCCGGCATCGACGGCCAGGACCGGCGCGCCCCAGTGAACCCGGGCCGCTAATGCGTTCGCCAGCCGGTCGGGACCGATCGTCTCCGGGCGGGGATAATCCCATTCCAGCCCCCGAAGCGTTCGGGCGTTCAATTCCAGAAGCTGAACTCCCCACTTGCCTTCGATCAGATGGCGAATTTCAGGCAGCGCCCGGGGCACCACACAAGCCACAGCGGCTCCCGCCAAGGATCGGGCCAGCCTCAGCCCGGGCAACCTTGCCTGCTCTGCGCAATCCGCCCATCTCCCCGTCGGAAATCGCCACTGCCGCACGATGCCATCGCCGTCGGCCAAGCCCACATGAGTATGAGTGTTGCCTACGTCGAGCAAAAGCAATTTGCCGGCCAAACCCAGAACACTTGTCGGGAGCTTGCCGGACTTGAGTTGAGAAGAGACTGAAATCACAAAAGTCAAAAGACGAACGACTTGCAGGCTAGTTCACCGAGAGATCCTCGGGGCCTTCCGCCAGAAGTTTATACTGCCATCCCCGATTGAGCAGAATCTGACGCCATAGCTGGTCCGGGTTTTGTGAAAACACGAGGTCCAATGTGGCGGGATGAGTCAGCCAAGCCTTGCGTTTCATCTCGTCTTCCAACTGGCCCGCCGCCCAGCCGGAGTAACCGGCAAATATGCGGACCTTTTGAGTCACCGACATCGACTCCCCCAACTCGATCAACGTGTCCAAGGAATGTCCCAGGCTCAAGTTTTCCATGACATTCGCGTCCGGCAAAAATTGGTCGGAATGCAGGTAGCTCATGGCGGTGGGCTGGACCGGCCCCCCAATGTAAAGCGGCTGGCTCTTCAGGGCGTCCGGCAGGTTGGCAACCAGGATCTCACCGACACTGGCTCCGCTTTGACGATTCAGCACCAAACCAAACGCGCCTTCGGCATCATGCTGACAGATCAGGACCACTGTCCGGTTGAAAAATGATCCCCGCAGACTGCCCCCGTCCAACAACAGAAACCCTTGTAACGATTCAGGATGCATTTTCACGCCGTTGTTCTTTCTGATAACCGCAGATTACGCTGCACTCTTCCTGCCGCCAAATCAAGGGGGAACCGAGCAAGGTTAGGGGTCCGTGCAAAAATGACGTCCGATTTTGCACGGACCCTAAGTCCTCCCTTCGTCAGTCAGATTCCACAAGGACGCGGAACCCGACGTTGAAAATCCGTTGGTAAGGAGGATACCCAAGCCGGAAAGAGGACTGGCACCGTTTTGGACGATCCCGCCAGGAACCGCCCCTCACCACCCGGGCCTCGGTCTCCATCGATCCCGCCGGCGCCGCAGGGGGAGCATCCGCGCCTGCTGTTCACCACGGCGGACCGCACGCCAACGGTGTTCAACGAGGAGTTCACGGGCACGGTGGACTGGCAGTTCGAAGGAGAGCAGGTCCAGCTCCCGCAGGACGGAAAGTACTTTCTTGTGTCCTACCTCCCCTCGGGAGGGGAGGGGAAATTCTGGATCGCCCCGGGCGTGACGGAGGCCTTCGGCCTGTGGGATTTGATCCGGATGCCGGTGATCATCGTGCAGGCGCGCCTCTTCCACGAGGTCTTTCCGTGGGGGGGCATCCTCGGCTGGACCTATCTCGGCCTGTTTCTGGCCGCTGTGGCGGGCATCTCCATCACCGGCGCTGTGCTGCTCTGATGAACCGCCCCGGCTACCGGGCCCACGCGGACTTGAGCGACCGGACGGCCAGCGATTCGATGTGGGC
>ERZ795055.3327-NODE-3327-length-11794-cov-14.597325_pt1 | contig 11794 bp, 9 predicted proteins | sample MGYA00375139_ERZ795055 | MGnify/ENA primary metagenome ERZ795055 (study PRJEB30184, sample SAMN05720283) | anaerobic digester metagenome | isolation source: active sludge of municipal wastewater-treating anaerobic digesters | place: USA | collected 2015-01-23 ...
CGTACCCCAGCGCAAGTTGACTTCAAATCCCGACGCCTGCGCAGCGGAATCCCTCGAGCTGGCATCTGAGATGCAACCGCCCAGCAGCAGCCCGAAAAGACATGCTGCCAGGCGAGTGCAACTAAAGAGATTCTTCAAAACTCCACACAATGGCGCGGGCATCCGAACTCGTTCATGTTCTGGGAGCTAAGTGAGCGAGCGGCTGAACGCGCGCGCCTTATCGGTTCTCCTCGGTCGCGGCATCGTACCCGCCCGGGCTCACGACACGTAAGGACCCACAGAGTCTCTTAGAAGCGCGACCGAAGCGGCCGGAAGGGATCGTGAAGTCAGCGACTTGTGACAAGCGACATCGGATCCGCTTAAGGGCCGGTTGGTTGGTGCTGGTCGGCGTCCGGAGTTGGCCGACTGCGGTCGGCCACCAGCCGTCGCTGAAGAAGGGCGGCTTTCTTGTCGCTCAATCGCTTGCTGGATCAACGCAACGCGAGGTCGCCAGCCCCCGATCTTGGCACCTTAGGCGGCCGCAGCACCGCCCTCAGGGCTCACATGGGCCTAGCTGAGGGCGGCTTAGAACCTCCATTTGCTGCTGCGCCCGCGAAAGACGGCCACCGTCAAGTGGTTGATCGAGCGGCAGCTCAGCCGCCGGGCTGGACGCGGGAAAGCGAAGTCAGCCAAGGCTGGCAGGCCATCGAGGAAAGCGTGCAACTAAGCGGCTGGGGCAAGAAGCGCCGCGTGGCCGTGCTGCACCGACTCATCAACCCGAATCCGTGGCCCTGCGCGGCGCGCCGCCGGCCGCAGCTTCAACGCAGCATCGCTACCGCAGTGCCGAGCAAGGTGTAGGTCTCGAACTCGGCGGTCTCGAGCCAGCTGGAACGCCAGGCGCTCCAGACCACGGCGACCACGTCCTGCGCCGGGTTGATGTAGAGGAATTGGCCGAAGATGCCCAGGGCGGTGAATGCGCCGTCGTGGAACGGGATCGCCTTCGCGCCGGTGGGGAACGACCACCACTGATAGCCGTAGCCCAGCGGGTAACCCGGGTAGAGCTGGCCATGGGTAGTGACCGCGGTGCCGGGCTGCCCGGCCTGTTCGCGCCAACCATCGGGCAGCACGCGGCTGCCGTTGACCACGCCCTGGCGCAGGAAGAACAGGCCAAAGCGCCCGTGATCGCGCAGCGTCGCGCTGATGTTGTTGCCACCCATCTCCAGCCCATCGGGGGCATCGAGCAGCCAGTAGCCGTCGGCCTCCATGCCCAGCGGCGCCCAGACCTTCTGCGACAGGTAGTCGGCCATGCGCTTGCCGGTGGCCGCCGCGACGACGGCGCCGAGCACGTAGCTGTCGCCGGTGCTGTAGTTGAAGACGCTGCCCGGCGCGGCGGCACGCGGCCGCGTGCGCATCAGCTCCATCACGGCGCCGGGCTGGCCGCTGCGCATCGCCCGCCCCATCAGGACGATGTCGGACTCGCCGCCGGTGGCGTAGTCCTCGCTCCAGCGCACTCCCGAGCTCATGCGCATCAGGTCGCGGATCGAGTTCTGTCCGTAGGCCGAGCCGGCCAGCTGCGGCACGTACCGCGCCACGGTGTCGTCCAGGCTGCGGATGCTGCCGTCCTTCAGCGCTGCGCCAACCAGCGTGGAGGTGACCGACTTGGCGACGGAGAACGAGGTCCAGCGCGAAGCCGCGTCGTTGCCCATCGCGTAGCGCTCCAGCGCGATGGCGCCGCCCTTGAGGATCAGCAACCCGGAGGTGCGGTTGCGGCTCATGTAGTCGTCGATGCCGAAGCTGGCGCCGCCGAAGTCGTAGCGCATCGCCGCCAGCGAGCTACCGTGTGCCGGCAGCGGAAGCACGGACGCACCGCGCTGGATCACCCGGGTCGGGCCGATCCGGTTCACGTGCCGATAGGTGGCGGCCTGGTTCTCGGGCGTGGTCTGGAGCAGGTTGGGGGCGATCGGTTCCATGGCCACATTGTGAGCGCACGCCGCCATCAGGCCCGAGCTGCCGGCCGCGGCGGCCGCGCCCATCGACTTCAAGCACTCGCGCCGGGTCCAGATCGTCTTCATCGTTGCACCGTTTCGTTTGTCATGTTCGCTGTGGTGCACACGTCAGCGCCGGGGCCATGAGTCTGCTCAGGCAGCCGGGCACCGTCGCCTTCTGCCGATGGCCGGCAGCAGCCAAGAAAGAAGGGCCCTCGTCGAGTACCTCGGAGGGCCCTTCGTTGATCGCTGACTTGCCGCCTACGCGACGGCCACCGGAATCTTGCCGATCTTCGCCTGCCACTCTTTTGGCCCGGTGTTGTGCACCGAGGTGCCGCCCGCGTCCACGGCCACGGTGACCGGCATGTCCTGCACGTCGAACTCGTAGATCGCTTCCATGCCCAGGTCGGCAAAGCCCAGGACCTTCGCGCTCTTGATCGCCTTGGCCACCAGGTAGGCCGCGCCGCCCACCGCCATCAGGTAGGCGCTCTTGTGCTTCTTGATCGACTCGATGGCCACCGGGCCGCGCTCGGACTTGCCGATCATGGCGATCAGGCCGGTCTGCGCCAGCATCATCTCGGTGAACTTGTCCATGCGCGTGGCGGTGGTGGGGCCGGCGGGGCCGACCACCTCGTCGCGCACCGGATCCACCGGGCCCACGTAATAGATCACGCGGTTGGTGAAGTCCACGGGCAACTTTTCACCCTTGGCGAGCATCTCCTGGATGCGCTTGTGCGCGGCGTCGCGGCCGGTGAGCATCTTGCCGCTCAGGAGCAGCGTGTCACCCGGCTTCCACGAGGCGACTTCTTCGCGGGTCAAGGTGTTGAGATCGACCTTGCGGCTCTTTTTGTAGTCGGGCGCCCAGTGCACGTCGGGCCAGGTCGACAGCGCGGGCGGGTCCAGATACACCGGCCCCGAGCCGTCGAGCACGAAGTGCGCGTGGCGCGTGGCGGCGCAGTTGGGGATCATCGCCACCGGCTTGCTCGCCGCGTGGGTGGGGTACATCTTGATCTTCACGTCGAGCACGGTGGTCAGGCCCCCCAGGCCCTGCGCGCCGATGCCCAGCGCGTTGACCTTCTCGTGCAGTTCGACGCGCAGCTTTTCTTCGTCGGTCTGCGGCCCGCGCTTGAGCAGGTCGCTCATGTCGATCGGGTCCATCAGCGCTTCCTTGGCCATCAGCATGGCCTTCTCGGCCGTGCCGCCGATGCCTATGCCCAGCATGCCGGGCGGGCACCAGCCCGCGCCCATGGTCGGCACGGTCTTCATCACCCAGTCGACGATCGAGTCGCTGGGGTTGAGCATCACGAACTTGCTCTTGTTCTCGCTGCCGCCGCCCTTGGCGGCGATGTTCACGTCCACCGTGCTGCCCGGGACGATCTGCACGTGGATCACCGCGGGCGTGTTGTCCTTGGTGTTCTTGCGGCCGAACTCGGGCGGAGCCACCACCGAGGCGCGCAGCACGTTGTCGGGGTTGAGGTAGCCGCGGCGCACGCCTTCGTTGACCGCGTCCTCGAGGCTGCCCGTGAAACCTGCCCACTTCACGTCCATGCCCACCTTCAGGAACACGTTGACGATGCCCGTGTCCTGGCAGATCGGCCGGTGGCCTTCGGCGCACATGCGGCTGTTGGTGAGGATCTGCGCGATCGCGTCCTTGGCGGCGGGGCTTTGCTCGATCTCGTAGGCGCGCGCCAGATGCTCGATGTAGTCGGCCGGGTGGTAATAGCTGATGTATTGCAGGGCGGCCGCGACGCTCTCGATCAGGTCGTCCTGGTGGATGGGCTGGCTCATGCTGCGCTCCTGGGGGTCAGTGGGCCGGCTCGTGACCGGGGTCGACGCGCGCCCCGCCCGGGAACATGAGGCGGTCGACCGCGGCGATGGCCAGCGCCGAGAGCAGGAAGACGACGTGGATCACCGTCTGCGCGATCAGCGTCTTCTCGTCGTAGGCCTTGGCGTTGATGAAGGTCTTGAGCAGGTGGATCGAGCTTATCCCGATGATGGCGGTGGCCAGCTTGACCTTGAGCACGCTTGCGTTGACGTGCGACAGCCACTCGGGTTGGTCCGGATGCCCTTCGAGGTGCAGGCGCGACACGAAGGTCTCGAAGCCGCCCACGATCACCATGATGAGCAGGTTCGAGATCATCACCACGTCGATCAGGCCCAGCACCACCAGCATGATCAGGGTCTCGTTGAGCTGGGTGGGCGTCTTGGCCACGGCCTCGGGGGTGGTGCAGTCCATCACCGCGCAGAACAGGTGGGCCACCGCCGAGCTGTCGCCGAAGGCGGCCACGATCAGGTAATACAGCTCGACCCAGAAGTGATAGACGTAGACCGCCTGGGCCAGGATCAGCCCCAGGTAGAGCGGCAACTGCAGCCAGCGGCTGGCAAAGATCATCCGGGGCACCGTGGGCATGCGGGGGGCGCGGTCGGGCGGGGTCGGAGCGTTCATGGGGCAGCCTGGTGGGCAGAGGGGGAAAGGCGGCATTTTACGGACTGCGCCGGGGCTAACGCCGAGCCGTGCGCCCCGGGCGCGCCTCTTGCAAGCGGCCCGCCCGGCCGCATGTGGCGCAGTGCGCGGCAAAGGGGCCGCCCGATTGCGCGTAAACACCAGATCGGCGGTGTTGCGCTGATCGCGGCCCCCCTGGGATAGACTGCGCGCGCCCGGTCGCTGGCCGGGCGCCTGGATTCAACCTCGACCCGCTGGAGACTCCATGAAGCGCATCGCTCTGTTCATTGCCACCAACCTGGCAATCATGGTGGTGCTGAGCATCTTTCTGATGGTGCTGAGCACGGTGTTCGGCATCAACTTCCGCATGGGCGGCCCCGAGCTGAACCTCGGGCCGCTGCTGATCTTCTCGCTGGTGGTGGGCTTCACCGGCTCGTTCATCTCGCTGCTGCTGTCCAAGCAGATGGCAAAGTGGACGATGAAGCTGCAATTGATCGATCAGCCGTCCAACCCCATGGAGACCTGGCTGGTCGAGACCGTGCGCCGTCAGGCCCAGAAGGCCGGCATCGGCATGCCCGAGGTCGCGATCTACGACGGCGAGCCCAACGCCTTCGCCACCGGCCCGAGCAAGAACAGCTCGCTCGTGGCGGTGTCCACCGGGCTGCTCCAGTCGATGACCAAGGAGGAGGTCGAGGCCGTGCTCGCGCACGAGGTCTCGCACGTGGCCAACGGCGACATGGTCACCATGACCCTGATCCAGGGCGTCATGAACACCTTCGTGGTCTTCCTGTCGCGCGTGATCGGCTACGTGGTCGACCGCGTCATCCTGCGCAACGAGAGCTCCGCGCCGGGCATCGGCTACTGGGTGAGCGTGATCGTGCTCGACATCGCCCTGGGCTTCCTGGCGGCGATCGTGGTGGCCTGGTTCTCGCGCAAGCGCGAGTTCCGCGCCGACGCGGGCGCGGCGAGCATCCTCGGGTCGCCCAAGCCGATGGTCAACGCGCTGGCGCGCCTGGGTGGACTCACCACCGAAGAGCTGCCCGGCCCGGTCAAGGGCTTCGGCATCGCCGGGGGCATCGGCTCGCTCTTTGCCACCCACCCGCCCATCGAGGCGCGCATCGCCGCGCTGCAGGGCGGCGCGCGCTGAATCACTGGGCGTGCGCAGTCACGAGGGCCGGCCTAGCCGGCCCTTTTTCTTGGATGGAACGCTGTCCCGCTCAGCCGGCGCGCGCCCCTTGTCCCGACACCTTCAACGCCAGCGCGGTGAGCCCGGCGCCCACTTATCCCAACGTCGTCATCAATGGGCGGCTGGCGGCTTGCGCTGGCGTGCGCGCCACTCCCCCGGCGGGCAGTTCGCCCAGCCACGAAAGGCGCGCACGAAGGAGCTGATCTCCGAAAAACCCAGCACCTCGGCAATCTCGTCGAGCGGCACGCTCGTCTCGCGCAGCAACTGGCGCGCGACGTCGAAGCGTGCGCCCGCGGCCACTGCCTTGAGGCTGCTGCCGTCAGCGGTCAGGCGGCGGCGCAGGGTGCGCGGATGCATCGACAGTGCGGCGGCCACATGGTCGCCCGTCAGGGATCCGGTCATCACCAGCGCGCGGGCTACGTGGCGTGCGCGCTCGGCCAGTGGCAATGCTTGTTCGGCGGCGGTGTGCTGCGCAACGCGTAGCAGTGCCACCTGCTGCGCCGGGTCGGCCTGAGGCGGCCGCTTCGCCAGGCACGATGCGTCGAACCAGATCTCGGCCGCGGTGGCGTCGAAATGCACCGGCACGCCGAAGCAACGCCGCCAGGCCAGCGTCGAACGCGGCCGGCCGTGCGGCAACCACACCTCGAGTGGTCGCCATTGCGGCCCACACAGGGCACGCAGCATGGCCACACCAATCACCATCGACAGGTCATAGACCAGTCCGACGCCCGGCGTGGCCTCGTCGTGCACGGCATAGCCGATGGCCATCTGGCCGGCCTGCGGCGCCTTCATGTAGACCACCGCGCCGCGGTCGTGCAGGTGCAGGTGTTGCTCCAGGCTGCGCAGGGCAGCGCCGACCGTCGGCGCGCGCTGCATCAGCAGCGTCAGCAGGCCGAGGCTGCCGAACTCGAAGCGCTGGCCGACCAACAGGCCAAAGTCCTCTCGACCGCAGGCCCGAGCGGCATCGTGCAACAACTGCGCCGCGGCCCGGAATGGCACGCGCGTGCTGACATCGGCGAAGGCCGATTCGGCGATACCGGCACCAGCCAGGAGCGGCGCCGGGTCGATCCCCGCTTCGAGCAACAAGGCGGGCACTGGCAACAGCGGCGCGATGCGCAGTTCGCCCGGCGCCGCCCAGGCCGCGCGAGCCTTGGCCGCATCCTTTTCCGCGCGTGGCTGCTTCGTGTTTGGTGGCTGCATGGGGGCCGTGACAGAGAGTGATCGCGACAGTCGCCAGATTGTCCAAATATGTCAATGAGCTTCTAGAGGGCGGCACTAGCATTCGCCCCGTTTGACGTGAACCGAGGGTCGGCGGGCAGGCGGCGTGCGCTGCATCTGGACCCCTTACAGACTCTTCCGAAAGGACAGATCATGAAGCGCATTCAGACCGTCTTGCCTGCCTTCTTCACCGCTGCAGCGCTGACCGCTGCGGTGGCCTGGCACCCCGCCGCGCAAGCGCAAGCCAAACCGGCAGCCGGCCCGATCATCAACCTGACGGATCCCTGCCCGATCAAGGCTGAGAACTGGCGCGGCAAGGCCTTCTACGAGATTCTGTTCATGTTCCGCCAGCCCAACGGCGGCGGGATCGGCAACTACTTCAACTCTCTCAGCAACGCCCTTCCCGCGTCCAACGAAGAGATGGACGCGCGCTTCCGCGCTCTGAATGCGGAGACCTTGAAGAAGGAGTTCGGCGGCGACGGGATCTTCTTCAATGGTCCGCGGCGTCTGGTGGCGAACACCATCACCGCGTCGTCCTGGGATGGGTGCAAGAAGAGAGTGATCGGCACGATCCCCTTGAACCTGGACGGCACCTTCGAAGTACCGAGTTTCGACAAGTTCGTTTCCGGACCGCCGGTGGCCTACAAGCCCTTGGTCTCCAAACGTGACAGTCGCATGATCTTCAATGCGGGCGAAACGGTGTATGAGCTGATCACTCCCGAGGGCGCCGTCTACACCATGTTCAGCCTGTCGCTGAAAGCCGACCCCAAGAACACCATCGAAAACCTGCCCACCCTTGGCAAGCGCCTGACCTTGCCGACGGGATGGAAGTTCAGATCACGCAAACTGGACAAGGAGATGGTTCTGACGGCCGCCGCCGACTCCAACCCGCCCAACACCGTCGTTCTCGACCAGTTCGAAGGCAACTACCAGTACAACGCTGGCGCCAGCGCCAAGAAGTAGCGGGTGGGCCGGCCCGACGAAGGCGGCTGGATTCTCCGTTCGAGCACGGGGCGCTGCGAAAGCGCCCCGTAGCGCCCCGCCTGCGCGACAGGGCGCTCACGTAGGACCGGTTCGCTTGCAGGTGCACGTGACTGAACTGCCGCCTTCCGACGATCTCTTGGGAAGGCAGTACTTCCTTAGTGGGTCGGGTGCTGTCCTTTGCGCGCTACCCGCACACGGTGTGCAGAAGCACTTTCTCTTGCCCCGCTGCACCCCTCAGCCCGAGCGCGCCCGCTGCCCAGACACCCACAGCGTCAGCGCCGTGAGCGTGGCGCCCGCGCCGATCAGCCCCACCGTCGTGCCGGTCCAGAAGCCGGCCGCTCCCATGGGCGGGCCGAAGGGCGTGGTCTGGAAGGCGAGCCAGGCCCCGCCGCCCAGGCCCACCGCCCACAGCAGCACGCCGTAGATCACCATGGGCAGGAAGGTCACGTGGTAGCCGCGCAGCGCGAAGCCGCCGATTGCCTGCATGGCGTCGAACACGTGGAACACCGCGCCGTAGCCGATCAGCCCCAGGGCCACGCCGAGCACCACAGGGTCGGCGGTGTACAGGCCCAGCAACGGCTCGCGCGCCAACCACAGCGTGGCGGCCACCACGGCGGCGACGCCCACGCCCACCCGGTAGCCGCGCAGCGTGGCGCGCCGCGCCAGGCGCGGATGCCCGGCCCCCAGCGACTGCGCCACGAGCACGCTGGTGGCGATGCCCAGCGACAGCGGGATCATGAAGGCCAGCGCGGTCAGGTTGGCCACGATCTGGTGCCCGGCCACGGCGACGGTGCCGATGCGGGCGATGAAGATCGCCATGAAGGTGAACGAGGTCACCTCGAACAGCGTGGCCAGGCCGATAGGCACGCCCAGGCGGATCAGGCGCCACTGCGCGCTGCGCTCGGGGCCGTGCAGGCGCTTGGCGCGCAAGGCGGCATAGGCGGGGTCGAGCCGCCACAGGGCCCAGTAGGCCGCGAGCGACAGCCACGCGATCACCGTGGTCGACACTCCGGCGCCAACCCCGCCCAGCGCCGGCACCGGACCCGCGCCGTACATGAAGAGCGCATTGAGCGGGACCTTGGCGGCGAGCGCCGCCAGCGAGACCACCATCGTCACGCCGGGCCGCGAAACCGCGGCATTGAGCGCGATGAACACGCGCATGCCCAGCGCGGCCGGCAGGCCGAAAGCCACCGCGTGCAGGTAGCCGGTGGCAATCTGCGCCACCTCGCCCTCGGCGCGCGCCAGGCCCAGCCACAGCGGGGTGGCGGCGAGCAGCGGCACGCCCACCAGCGTCAGGCCCGCCGCCAGCCACAGAGCCTGCTGCACCTCGAAGCCCACCTGGCGAAAGCGGCGTGCGCCGAAGTGGTGGCCGGCGATGGGCGAGAGCGCCTGCAAAATGCCCACCAGTCCCATGAACACCGAGATGTAGGTGGACAGCCCGATCGCCACGGCGGCCAGGTCGGCTGCCGCGAGCCGCCCCGCCATCACTGTGTCGACCGTGCCGTTGCCCACCAGCGCCGCGTTGGCCACGAAGATCGGGCCGGCCAGGCGCAGGAGCGCGCGCAGCGATGTGTCCACGGGCGGCGCCTGCGCCGCGGCTGAACTCATGCGCGGGGCGGCGCGCCTAGCGGCGCGCGCGCAGCAGGCGGAAGACCTCGTCCGAGCGCGTGCGCGGCCGCACCTCGGCGATCACTTCCCACTGCCCGGGCGGCAGCGCATCGTCGAACACGTTGCGCTGCGCGTCGCGGTGCAGGAGGTAGCGGCAACTGCCCAGCGCCGCGTCGGCTTCGAAGCGCAGCTTGCCGTGATAGGCGAGCATCGCGCGCACCCCGGGCGGGACGTGCCAGGTGCGCACGCAGTCGTCGATTCCGGCCCCCGAGTTGGCAAGCTGCGCGGCCAGACCACGCGCCGCCGGGCCGTAGGCGCGGTTCACGTCGACCGCCTCGCGGAACAGTCCGGTGGTGAGCACCCAGGCCATGGTCAGGCCTGCGGCGGCGATCCAGGGTCCGCACCACAGCATCTGCGGGCGGCGACGGACGCGCCACAGCACCACGGCGATCCACAGCACCGTGGCCGTGATCGCTGCGAAGAAGTAGACCGGATGGGCCTCGGCACTCGTTCCGGGCGCAAAGCGCGTGAGCGAGGCGTGCATCTTCGGTGGCCAGCCGGTGGCCCAGGCGACGAAGTAGAGCCACAGCGCGAGGGACACGAGGCTGAACAGCGCCACCGAGAACCAGTCGATCGCGTTCTCGGCGCCGCGCCTCAGGGTGGGCACGCCGAATGCGGCGAGGGCCACCAGTGGCGGCACGAGCAGCAGCATCTGGGCGTCGCCTATCGAGGTCGAGACCAGCATGCCCAGTCCCACGGCGCCCAGCCAGGCGAGCGGCAGCGCGATGTGCGCCACGCGCGGCCCGTGCCGCCACGAGTACACCGCCCAGGCCGCGAAGGGCCACAGCGGCCACGTGTACCAGGCAAAGTTGCGTCCCAGCCAGGCCAGGCCCGCGACCCCGGGACTGCCGAAGTCGGCCAGGTTGTCGGCCCACCAGATGCGCATCCAGGGTTCGGCCGCCGCACCGGCGATCCACCACGCACCCAGTTGCCAGAGCGCACCGACTGCGAGCAGGGAGCCGCTGCACAGCACCGCCCGCCCCGCGCGCGCGCCGGGCGTGACGAGGAACACGCACACGCAAGCGAGCCACAGAGTCAGCGCCGGCAGCAGGCCGGTGGCGAGCAGGGTCGCGCCCGCCGCGGCTCCGGCGAGCAGGCTGCCGGCCACCGGGCGATCGAGGCTCCACACCAGACCGAAGAAGCACACCGATGCGGTCGCGAGCGAGACGGTCTCGGGCACCGCCTCGTGCATGCGCACCAGGATGCCGAAGGTCGCCACGAGCAGCAGCACGGCAACGTCGGCGATGGCGCGGCCGTAGTCGCGCGGGCTGGCCTCGCCCCCGAAGGCGAAGGCCACGGGCTGGGCCTCCTCGCGCCGCGCGAGGCGGAACACCCCGTACCACAGCGCCGCGGTGGAGATCACGAACCACACCACGATCGACAGGCGCGCCGCCGTGGGGCCGCCCAGCCATGGGCCGAACGCCTGGATCAGCCCGGCGCCCACCCAGCCGCCCAGCGGTCCGGTCTCGAAGTTCGCGGCGCCGGCGACGTTCGGCAGCCACCAGTCCGCGGCCGTGCCCTGCGCCATGGTCCACATCACCCCGAAGGACGCGGCGTCCTTGAGCGTCCAGGGATCGCGGCCGAAGAGCCCCGGCACGATGTAAGCGGCGAGCAGACCCACCAGCAGCCAGCGCGGCAGCTTGGCCGCCGCCGCGGCACTGACTTTGGCAGGCGAGAGGCGCTCTTCGAACATGGCAAAGAAAAGGGGCAGCCTAAGCTGCCCCTCGCAAGTGTAGGCCCGTGGCTTACTTCTTGCGCGCGCGAGCGGCGGTGGCTTGCGCCGCGGCTGCGTTGACCGCCTCGGTCTTGGCGGCGAACTTCTGGCGGAACTTCTCGACGCGACCGGTCTCGACGATGCGGGTCTGGGCGCCGGTGTAGAAGGGGTGCGACTCGGACGAGGTGTCGAGCTTGACCAGCGGATAGGTCTTGCCGTCGAGCTCGATGGTCTCGCGCGTCTGCACGGTCGAGCGGATGATGAATTGCGAGTTGGTGGTCATGTCGGCGAACACGACCTCGCGGTAATCGGGATGAATGCCGGACTTCATGTGAATTTCCTAGGGGTTGAGGTCGCCAGACAGGCCTTGCGAGCCGGCCTGCGCGAAGCAGGTCTTACGGCGGGCATGCCCGACCACGTGCCGGGGCTGGGAAGCCGCGCATTATCCGCGATACACCCGCCCCGGGCAAACCGGGTTAGTCCGGGCAGGCCCGGGCGGCGGGTGCGATCGGGCCGGGAAGGCGCCGCAGGCGCTTCGGGAGGTGGGTCTTGCTAACCCCCTCGACGCATCATGTCGAAGAACTCGGCGTTGGTCTTGGTCGCCTTCATCTTGTCGA